>Ga0247770_1000402_pt1 | contig 42028 bp, 19 predicted proteins | sample UWRJL136409B6_FD_179943 | JGI IMG/M metagenome (GOLD analysis project Ga0247770, IMG submission 179943) | Plant litter microbial communities from Arlington Agricultural Research Station in Wisconsin, United States - UWRJ-L136-409B-6 | ecosystem: Environmental > Terrestrial > Plant litter >... | reverse complement strand
CCACTGCCAACCTCGTATTCAGTCAGCCAACCTCGCTTCGCAGAAGCGAGTGTGGCCAATGCACTCTGTGCACTGGCCACCCTCACGGCTATAATAACACGGCTTCCACTCTCGAAGATAGAAATAATTAATCACCTTCAACACACACTGTTTTCCAATGCCTTGACCCCTTTTGCATTTCAACAAGAACTAAGACGCTAGTATTATATTACAACCTATACCTGATATAGGCTTTAAGAGGATTAATGTAGGTTAAGATAGAACGTATAGTAAGACGTTAATAAGTAAGGGGCGTTCTGAAGACAGCTTATTAAGCTAGTACTCTTAGACAGGGGTTTAATGTTACTGTAGGTTGTTGTTATTATAATGTATAAAGGTAAGTTTAAATAGTAGGACATAAATGAATAATTGAATATTAGCGTGAGGAACTAGAGTCCCTTACGGTGGTTATGGGCATAACTATAGCTATCTATACTAACTAACTAGGAGGTACTTCGTACCTTGCTTAGTCTGTTGTGCTTAGTGGTGCACCACGCAGTTACGGCTAAGCAGTTAACTGAGTGGTGCTTGGTCTTGTCAGTCCTTATGGACCACCAAGCGCTTTCTTACTGGTCGTAGGGGCTTCGGGTCTTTGCACCCCTGGCCCAGTGCACCTGGACGGTGTACACCGTCCTCCCGCACTGTTCCTTCTGCGGGGGGATTCGTCGGGCCGCCCCGGCCCAAGTGACGGCCTGCAGGGTCGTCACACTTACAGGCCTGTACTATAGCGCCTAAGAGCCTGTGGAAGCCTGTAGTACAAGCTTCCTTCAGGGGAAGAAGTGCAAGTACAGTGCTCCGAAGAAGCGCTGTAAGATATGACAGCAGAGCTTACTAAGGTGCTAAAGGAAGCAAACAAAGGCCTGTACTACAGTGCCTAAAAGACAAGTTACAGCGGACTATGCGCTGTAAAACAGAAGGTTCTAGTGGACTCTGCACTGTAATAAACAACTGTATTACTTGTGAGATGCTTGCTTAGAAGAGAGCTAATTACAGGAGAGAAGAGGGCCTATTATGAGCTGTGTAAGCTCTGGAATTCTATTTTAGAGCTTTTTACTACTAATACAATAATAGAATAGTATAGTGGGGACGCCCCCACAGGCTACGTAATCACTTACATAACCTTAGAAGGTTATAGAAGTCTGTAAGCTTCCAGAGCCTTCTGTAGCCCCACTGTAACAGGAGCCTTCTTCCACTGGGTTCTAGGAAGGTCTAGTAGCCCCCTGAGGGCCCTGGAACCTTCTGGATTCCCGAAGGTTCAAAGCCACGTTGTGGCTAGTAAGTGGTGGCTACAGGTGCAGGGTACCCAGCGGTTGCAGGGTACGCAGGCCACTCTTTACTTACTGGCAGGCCCTGTAATATAGGGCCTCTCTAGTGCTCTTAGAGGCTAGAAATTAACAATATTAATGCGAGGTGGGCTGGGTTATGTTGTTACCAGGGCTGTGATTTTAGTTTTTAGTATTTACTATTAGTTTTAACATATTTGATAAGTAAATGGTATAGGTAAGCAAACAGTACATTTTCTTAGCGTAACGTGACCTTCTTACTCCTTTTACTAATCTTACCATCTTTTTGTAATAAATTTACTTTTAAGAGAATCCGGGCTTAGTCTTACTATTCAGGCTCTTCAAAATGATCTAAAACTTACTCTTTAACACGTAGCTACGATTTATAACGTATTTCCTATAACCCTCTCTGCCCGGCATGACGGCTGGCTTTTACGACATAATATTACAGCCAACTCACATAAGCTTATAAATTTAAAAGAGAATATAATTGTTTAGTATATTTATAAGCTATATATATTATATATTTTACCCTTAGCTTAGTTATATAGAATACATAGCTAACCGACTATTATGTAAATATAATACATCTTCTATTAGTAAATACTAAGCTTATAACTTTATCAAATACTAGCCAGAGCTTTAAATGTGTTTATTATGTAAATACAATATCTAAAGAGCTAAATATATAGATTTAAAGATTATTAGTAAGTGGTTTATACTTATACATACTATAAAAGCTAAGTATAATATCTTTAATATAGATATATATAATTTTAATAAGATTAGCTTTATAATAGGTATTATTACTCTACTACAGTATTTAATACTTTAGATTCGTCGAGGTAACCAGGCTGTATCTAACAACACTAAGTACCGGAGGCCAAGTTGAATTTAAAGCTGTCTATAATATAGTAAGCTGTCTAGCTAGAGAGATTTATATATCGTATGGTACCGTAGACGCACTTTGCTACGGCGGTAATCTGGCAGACCTACTTGTTTTTAAACTAGCAGAAGATAAGAGGGCGGTAGCGGTAGAATTTCCAATCCTTAAAAAAAAACGTTACAGAGGCAAAACTAGAATCTTATATCTAGTGCCATAGAGTATTAGAATAGCAAGCTAATAAATTTAGCGCTACTTGATATTACTAGGCGTCCATATACTTTCTGCATCACTACAAGGGAGAAAAAGTGATCTTATTTACATTATGTTTAGATATCATATCGCCATCGTCTTACGGTGTTGAAATGATCTTTTTGGGTCCGTGGGCGAGAGCTCTGCCAATGTTATATGAACGAAAAAGTACTTTAGAGACATTAATCTAACGAATTTGCGATTGCTTAACATAGTTAAACTCGCAAATACGAGTCAACGAGCCCCCAAAAGATCCTATTATGAAAATAATCAAACTCGAGATTTAGTCATCTCTTACACACCAACATCCAACTCCAGACCTTCTGCCGCAGAGATGTCACCTAATGAAATATCGATTGTCGGCCCCAGCCGTCTATAAATCCAAAAGCACCAACTCCTCGCTGTGTCCACTGTTCGTGCTATCGGCGGTGTGATCTTCCCTCCGCGCTGATGGGCAAATAGTCTTGATAAGTGTCTCTACTGATTCAACAGAAAACTGGCGCTTCTTTCGATACCACGACACGGCCATATTTAGGATGTTTTTGATTTCGCGGCCGTTGACGCGCCATGCTGCCAGCCGGGCGACATCTGTGGCTGTTAAGGAACCGACATCTTCGGGAATCCGGTCGATAAAGTTCTGCCACACACGAACTCGATTCTGCTCTGTAAGCGCCGGGAATGTGATATGAATCTGGGCTCGCGAAAGGACGGCTGGGTCGATGGTTCGGCCGAGATTAGTAGTGAGGAAGATGATGCCTAGAGAATGGTATTAGGGATTGCGATCGCGGAGCAAGTCTATGGTACCAGCCTTTAAAATACTCTGCCTGACGTAGGAATGCTGAGGGGTCCGAGTCAGCTGTGGCGTTCTTCCCTGTCGAGAATAGGGACCGTATACCTAATAGGTCTTTTCTATCTGTACTGGATTCTTGATTTTGGAACAGAAAATCAGGCTCTGGCCATGTTAGCAATTCATATTACTAGCGCGCAGTGACGGGCTGCACTTACCATCAAACAGCACGAGGCTGTCCCATTCAGTAGCATCCTTCAAGAATTGCGCAAGCGTTGCGTCGTATCCTTGGACAATCCGAAACGTGTCGGGTTGGATTGAAGTGGGATCAGCTCTCAATAGGGGGCAGCCAAGGTGTTCGGCAACTTTGGAATGGCGTAAGCGGTACTCTCTGGAGCGGGTGAGACGGATGCTTACGTGATTCGGCCACCAATGTTTTACCAGTGCCAGGTGGGCCGCTCAAAATGATGAGGAGGCATTGCCCTTTGGTGTTGTCAGCAAGCAAGGTCAAACATACCGCATTGTACTTACCTTTTCCTGAAATGAGGTCGTCGTAGCGAGCTGTCAACTCCATATGACCCTCAACTAGTGTTTTCAGTACATCCTTCTTTTGCTCATCCAAGACAACATTTTCAAACACCGACTTGTCGGCCTCGACTGGAGTGAGGCTGTCGATATTGAAGGTTTCTCGGAGACTTTTAGCACAAGCTTAGCAATAGCGAGATGGGAGAACGTACCCCAAGTGCGCTTATCAAGCGAGTAACCAAACGCTTGGTAGGGCATGATAAGAAGATTATCCTCGCATTCAAGGACCACCCGCCGGTTGAGTTGAACTTCAGCTTCGGTGGGCCTGCGGCGTGCTTCTCGATCTGGCCATGTCTGTGAGAAAGTCTTCTGGGCTAAATTAAGGGAAGCGAACGAACCGGTACCCTGTCCTCCGTCATCTCCCCACCTTCTAGCCACGCGATGCGGAGTCGCGTCTGGGTACTGAAGGCCTTCCTCGTGTCTTACAACCACCTTGTAGCTCTCCCCTTCGTCGCCTTCATCACAGGCCTTTGCTTTTTCATCCTCCTCCTCTTTGACCTTGATATTATATCCTGGCAACGGTGTAATGCGTTGAAACCTCTTCCTCTCTCCATATAGGTAAGGGTCCACGATTACTCTCCGATGATCCTGGCGGAAGGAGGCGGACATTAGCAACGAGGGAAACGTCTCAGGTTGGATGATAGGCGCCACGATCCGCACCAAGGATCCGAGATCACATTCGACTTACCTTGCCCTTCAGCCACACACTCTTCGTCCCCACGTTGTCTGGCGTCTTCATGTACCGGATCGTCTGCATATCCAGAGCCTTGCGGCCACGCTCTAGGAGACGGGCCCGCAAGTCGGGATTTTTGGTTATGTTTGCGTAGTGCATGCCGGGAATTGCGTGGCGTAGAATAGCGCCTTCGAAGCGTCCAGCCTTGTCAAGCCACTCAGTCGTACCGTAACGGAAGCCATCAAAGATGATGGATTCGGTGCGCACGTGCATCACGTCTTTGCTATACCATACTTTCTTGACCCTAAAAGCCCTCGGAGGCACGCCGTCGACTGGGATCATGTAGACGCTCCCCTCCGGAAACAAGGTCCACAGAAGCTTGAACGTGATCTTGTCCTCTTTCTCTAGGGCTTCGAGTTTGTCGAAATCGTCGTCGAAAATCTCCTCAATAACGGAGCATAACAGCTCGCAATGATTCCGCGTTGTCTCATCCTCGGCGGTCTTGGCTAGCTCGGCAACCATGTCTAGGGCGAAGAACAGACCGCGGTGTGGTGTAAAAGAATCGGCGAAGACGTCGTTCTTGTTGTAGGTAACCCCGTACGTCTCGAGCGTTTCCCTGAGGGCGTCCCGCAGAAAAGGGCTCTGTAGGCGAACTTTGTAGATGTAGAACCCCTCGTGGCCTAGATCCTGGTTCCGACGCTTGTACAACTGCAGGGCGGCTCCTTCCTGCTTGTTCTTCTTGGCCTGCGGAAGCGATGGCGGGGCGTGTTCGACCCACTTCTGGTCTGATTCCTTGAAGTCGGGTCCTTCGAAGAAGTTCTGGATCGCATTGGACCGTCCGATGTGCTCGAGCTTCCCCTTGTTGCGCCTCTGCCGCGTGAAGAAGCGATGGTTTGTCACCGCCGGGATAACAGGCGGTGAGCCGACACGAACAGCGGAGCCACTCATGGCGCCGAATACAGACGGATAGACGAGTCGCAAAGCCTGGAGTGCGGCGTCAGCGTCGATACCTCGACGCGCGGGGTGTTATTTACTGCTGCAATGCGCGGTTAGGGGAGGAGGCCTGGCGGAACTGTGCCAGCTTTGTGCGAAGAGGTGTGGCGGTGTTCAGCGTGGCTGCCTCAGGCACCAAGCCACCAAACCCCGCTCGGGCACCTTCACAGCCCAGCCACTGGAGCTGAGGCCTCCTTGTTCCTGCAATGTACCCAGGCATGCTCCCCGAGCGGGCCGTCCCCGACACTACGCTCTGATAATTAAGGAACCGACAGCTGCAGAAATCTGACGACGTACACGTCAACCACCACCGCAACAACCTCCTACCGCCATGCCCGGCCAATCCTCCCGAGGCTCTCCAGAACTAGAGGCCGTCCGTCGTGAGGGCCTGACGGTTCTTCACAACCCTCTAGACGCCGAACTCGAGTGCGTCTCCAGCCGCGGAAGCCGAATTCTGCTTGCTACTAGCCCACTAACCTCTCCAAAGCCTTGTCATTATTCATGGCCTCAATGGAGCCCCTTACCGCACCTTCTGCCACGAGCTTACCGGCTTTTTCTGGCCCGCCGACATTGCGAAAACCCTACCGACAGCCCGCGTCATGGTATTTGGCTACATAGCTGATATCTCGAACGGGTCATCAAATTCGCTCGGCGTCTATCAACATGCTGAGAGCCTGTTGCTTCATCTGAGGAACAACCGTGTCGGCGCCTGGGTGCGACTCGTTTCCTTCTCTGAGAAGACAAATGAGCTGACATACGCCCTTCTAGCAGGAAAAACGGCCTATAGTATTTCTCGGCCACAGTCTGGGAGGAGTAGTCATCAAACAGGTATGCCCTCTCCCACTCCCGAGCGCCCACTCAATTGATCGGAACTAGGCTCTTGTAATTAGTCAATCGTCGGACCCGCACATCCTCAAGTCCACCACACTGATCGCCTTTCTCGGCACACCTCATAGAGGTAGCCATGTCCTTGATAAGTCACTCACGAAAGTCGGCCTGTCTGTCATGAAGCTGGCAAGCAAGGAGGTGCCAAAGAGTGTCAAGCCCATGCTGAAGCCAAGAGGGAACGAATCCTTCATCGTCAACAGCGATTTCATGCGAGTCAAGGGCCAGATACAGATTGTCAACTTTTACGAACAGGTTGCCCGCCAAAGACTGCAAGACGTAGTAGTCGACAAGGATTCGGCCGTTTTCGACTCGGAATGGTCGGAAAACATCCCAGTCGCACGGGACCATGAGCACCTGGTGCGCTTTGAGAGTGCCGAAGACGATGCATACAATACACTCCGGCAGACTCTTCGACGCAAAGTGACCAAGCTTCTCGAGGACATTGCCGAGTCGGAAAAAGATGGTATGATCCACCAGCTCACCGGCTCACAACTAGACTGACATAATCCTCTTGGTGCGTTTAGGCCGTTCAGATCGACTGATGAGAGGTATTGCCAATTGAAAGCGCCGACTGGAATTCTTTAGCTGATCATTGCTCTCGCAGCCTGCCTACGGAGCCTAGACGAGTTCAGTACGACGATGAACACCACCCAGACCAAAGAGGCCCATGAGAAAACTCTGAACTGGCTTTGGGGCGTCGACAGCGAGCTCTTCTCGTGGATCCAGACTGGCTCTGGACTCTTTGTCGTGACCGGAAAGCCAGGTAGCGGGAAGTCGGTGCTGATGAACGAGGTGGCAACAAGAATCCGCAAGCGACACCGCCATCAGTTCAGTGTTGTCGTTCAGCATCCATTCAACGCAAGAGGCGCGCCCAGAGAGCATTCTCTCGACGGTTTTCTTTGCTTCGCGCTATGCCAAGTCCTCCGGCAGTGTCCCTCATCCTTTGACGCCGTGATGGATGAATGGCTTTTCGTTGTCCACAACTCGGGGCAGCAAGGCATGGGAAAATGCCTCCTGGACCTGGAAGATGTTGGCTCCATTGCATGGCCACTCCCGAGTCTCAAAAGGGCGCTGCGCGCAGCTGTTGCCTACGCCGCGCGGGAGTCGCCCGTTTGCTTCATCATCGACGCTTTAGACGAATGCGATGGCAAATCCGAGCATACTCACGAGCTCGTGAGTTTCCTTAGTGATGTGAGCCCAAAGAACCCCCCTTCATCGAGAGGTAGCGTACGGGTGCTCTTCTCATGCCGCGATCTACCCAGCGCCACCGACACAATCATCTCTGGCGGCTTTCGAATGGAACACCGCAATGAGCCGGACATCGTGGCTTACATCAACGACCGCTGGTCCGTTCTTGAGTCGACCACTGAGCCCAGCAGCAATCTTAAGCTACTGAAAGTAGACCTGGTGCGGAGGGCAGACGGCATCTTCTTGTGGGCTCACCTTGCATTGGAACGCATTCAGACGGCGCTGAGAGACGGTGCAACGATAGCTGAGCTGAAAGAGACCGTCGATGACATCCCTGATGAGCTTGGTGGCTTATTCGCATTGCTACTGGGCAATATCAACCCAAGGTACGCAGCGGAGACGAACACAATGCTGGCCATCGTCCTGAGCGCACAGCGGCCTCTAACCCTGACTGAGTTCCGGTACGCCACCGCGCTATCGGCCGGCCTCGATACACTTTCGCATGACATCCTCAAAAGTTCCCCCAGCTTCGTGCATGATGATGCAACAATGAGGAGGCGCATACGAAGCCGATGTGGCGGGCTCCTGGAGGCCAAGCCTGTCAAAGAGGCGTCGGGTGGTGAGGATAAGCAGGGAGCCAACCACACAGAGGTTGTTCAATTTATCCACCAGTCGGTGAGGGAGAGCCTTTTCGCCAACCGACAGGTACCGGAAGCCAAAACACTCATCTCTGATGGCCATGAGATGCTAGCGAGATGCTGTATTCAGTACCTATCAATGAAGGAGGTGCAGGAGTTGGCGAGTCACCTTCTGGCCGATTCAGGACTTGACAAGCGGTTCCAGCGGAAGAGGCAAGAGGAGCTGCCCTTTCTGAGCTATTCTGTCGAGTCCTGCTTTAATCACTGCCAAGAAGCCGAAAATAGTGGCACCTCCCACGCCCAGTTGATTGACCGGTATTTCACACCCGAGGACGAGCATTTTGAGAGTTATGTCGTGCTACGAAATGCTTTACATCAAGGAGAGAAGTATTCGCCTGGCATCAGCATGTTGCAGCTGGCGGTAGAACATGGTCTGGCAACGTATGTCGAGATGAGACTCTCTCGGGACGCAGCCGATGTGAACATAGCCTTGCCAGGCGGCCACAGCTATGTGCACATCGCCGTATGGAAAGAGCACATCAAGACTCTCAAGGTGCTCGTTATGTATGGAGCTGACGTAAACTTCTCTCACTTATCCAACTCGCAACGCCAAGAGGCACCGTACAAATTATCGTACGAACAGGTGCGGCCACTGGTGGTGGCGTGTCAAAAGGGGAGTCTTGAGATGGTCGAGCTGCTTCTCGAGCACGGAGCAGACATATCCAGCTGTAGCTCCTGCTACAACGGCGTCTACATCAATGAGGCACTCGTCTCAGCGGCCTACTCCGGAAACATCGATGTCGTGAGACGGCTGCTCGAAGCTGATCTCAGCGTTTTCTCCCATCCCGAGGTCCGCGTCAGTGCCATCACCGGATTATCGGATGCCGTTCATGATCGCCTCGCTACTACGACACCGGCGTACCGCAGAGACTACGAGGTGCGACTTGGGGCGGACGTTGAAAAGTTGCATCAAATATCGAACCTCATCCTCAGCGACATTGACGTTTACCAAGCCGACTTTGAGTCCGTCTCGGCGGCTTTGTTTTGGTATCTAACGGGCTGCCACAACGAAGTACTGCGGCAGTTCATCAATATTGGCACCGACCTATCTGGCATAGGGGACGACGGCATGTCATTTCTTCTCGCCGCCTGCTTCCGCGGCACGGTATCATCAGTTCAGCAGTTATTACAACGAAACGTTGACCCGTACATCACCATTGGTTACTACGACATGTCCTATCTGACCGCAGCCGTGTTCAGCAAAACACCCGCCGTGCTGTCGTACCTCCTCCAGAAACGCTTACCAGTGGACTCTCAAGATAGCCTGGGCATGGGGCCGCTACATGTCGCAGCCGGGTGGGCATCCGACGAGTTTGTCGACGTGCTGCTCCACTATGAAGCCGACATCAGCGTGCTCGATCACTCAGCCCGACTCCCATTCCACTGGGCGGTGTGCAATCTCAATCTTAAAAACACGGTGGGTACGCTGGAAAAACTCCTATACCAGGAATCCGACATCCACCTCCCCGACGATGAGGGTCTCACGCCACTACACATCGCGGCGAGCCACGGTGCTCTAGTCGCAGTAGAATGGCTACTCTCCAAGGGCGCAGACCCCACAACTATCGACGCATCAGGCCGTACCGCATTGCACCTGGCCGCCGCCTCGGTTAGCGCTGATTCCACCGACGTCATAACACTCTTGCTTCCGAGAGTCGACATCAACACGCGCGATAGTGCGGACATGACGGCGCTGCATCACGTCTTTTGGAGCTACGACAGGCTTGAAGAGCTTGGGTGTAACTTTGACCCCGTCGTGGCTGTTGCCAACGCCAAGTTGTTGCTGCGGCACGGCGCCGACTTGGATGCTGTTGACAATGCTGGTAACACGCCGCTGCACTGGGCTGCATCGAAGGGCGTCAAGGAGGTTGTCAGAGTTTTCTTACGCGAGGGTGCTGATCCTAGTGCTTTAGATACGAACGGGCTGAGGCCGCTTGATCTTGCTATGTTTGAGGATGTGAGGGAGATGTTGGAAGATGCGATGGCGCTGTATCAGAAGAATTATGGTGGGAAGTAAACCATCAGCGTGATTGATAATGAATGTTGTGGGTTTTTCAAATGCTGTGACTTTTCTACGGGAAAACTCCTGCCAATATTATCGAATAAGCCCACGTGCTGGCTATCCTATTGCTACATTGCCTAGTTCGACAGCGAGGAAGGCCAAAAGTCGTTTTAAATTACGATTCAGTTTTTGGGCAGCCCCAATGGGCCACCGTTGATTATGGAAGGAGGTTGGCCTCAGAGGGGACGCCGTCTAGTCATGTCCGACTCCAGGCGAGAGCTGCTGCTGTAATATCGTTTCTCTGTAAATCTCCAGTTGATTTCGGCTGCCTTAAAGGTGTGTGATTAGATAGCTTCCAACTTACACCTCTAATCATTCTCAGCTGTTAGCGCTGCGGACACATTTTCCGATTTCGGCTTTTGTACCCCTAGTTTAGATTTCGCCAAATACCTTATTTTTCTAACCCCTAACTGCTGCAGGCCTTGATGGTTAACCTCACACATAAATACAGCGTAATAAAATTCTCTTTGTGGTTTAGCAAAACTCTAATGTTACAGTGGAGAACAAGGGGTGGCTTTTCCTAGGTTAGTTGCAGCTTGTTAGAATGTGGGAACAAAAACGCATGGCGCCCGGATCAGAAACTGGATGGCGACGGATCGAAAATCAGAACCAGCATATCATATAGTGTTTCTAGCTTACGCCGGGGCGGAAGTAGTAGTATCTGTTCAGCGGTCACCTAAAGGATACCTCTACCTCCTAACATACTGTTACGGCCTGCTCCTAACACACCGAGGTGGCCAGGTAAAGACAGATCGTAGTAGCGGACAGGGTCCCTGACCGAGGCCAATTGCTACAAGATGGTGAGGGGCAAGATGACTGAGTGAAGGCTAGCACAACTCTCAAAGGCAGTATACTGTCAAGCAGGGCGTCGGACCAGAGGTTCCAAACAATAGTCCGCACTGAGTGATGCTCAAGAACAATATATTGCTAGCGTGAGGAACCAAGGGTCCCTCACTCCATCGCGGCTATGACGGTGGTATCTATACTACGAGGATGACAGGTACTTCGTACCTTGCTCTCTGCGCTCTCTGTGCTCTCTCAGTGATCGAAGTGAGCAGAGTGAGCAAGTTTGGGACGCTGCTCTCCATGCTCACTGTTCTTGGCAAGTGAGCAGAGTGAGCATTCCGTGCTACTCTCCGTGTTTGTACACTGTTCACACTGTGGCTCCCGCGGGAGCATGTTGGCCCGCGTCGGTCGCAGGGGTGCAGGTTGTCACACATACGGTTCGTACATCAAGTAATTTTTTAATAGGTAAACAAATATATATCTACTAACATGCCGCCTCCTTTAAGGGTGTTAGAAACACTGCACTCTAGATTAGGTGGAAATGAAGTGGGCTGCAATAGCTTAATTGTATTGCGTGTATAGAAAGTTCTGCTTCTTCTTCCTTCTTGAGGTTCTGGCTCAATGCCAGAACCCCTTTCTTTATAGACCGAATCGTAGGACTCAGCTTCGTCAACATCATGGCTGAGGCTGACCGTAAGCCTAGGGCCCCTGAGCCCCTTTCTTTCCAACAGAGGGGGCGTGTAACACAGGACATCAGGCGGGGTCACTCTAGGGTACGGTGCCCCTGTCTTTATTATCGCGCTGCTCATTTTCAGTACCGAATAGCTACTAGTCAGCAGCTCTGTACAAGTGTAAATAGCTATCATGAAAGGACTAAGCATATTTCCTTAGCGCCTACCTCTAGGCGTGGCACCTTGGGTAATGATTTCTCCGTCCATTAATCATCGTGTTGATTCTACTCTCTATGACAATATAGGCGTAGTGTACTATCAGGTTGCGTAAAAGTGCTGCTAAGTGATATCTAGCGGTAGTTAAGATCTAGATACCTAGTCTCTCATTTAGGCGGCCGAATAAGCTCCCTTTCCTCTTTTCCACATCCTCCCTTTTCCCATACCCACTACTCCTATCCTCCTCTTCCTCTTGGTCTCTTACTATATCTCTCGCCTCCTTTAAGCTAAGAACAGTTAGCATCCCCTCTACAGCTGGAACCTTCTAACACCCTAGCCACATGACACTACTACACCAGTTAGCGTACGTGGCATTGATTAGTGAACCTTCCCCCCCGATTGCCGACGCAACAAAACTCTCTAGCCCTACTACAGCTGCTATTAACGGTCCACTACTAAAATAGATGCCCCCTTCAAGGTTGAGCCTTTGTTAACGCTCATCTCTCTCACCCGTACAGATTGTCGCCAGATATCCGAGTCTCGCCCTGCGTAATGAAGCCCTTAGTCGTGACCCCGTGACAGAGATGCGGTCGGATTCCTGCACAAATACCGCAAGCTGGCTACCTTATGGAAAGAAGTAACAAGTTGACGCCTCGGAGCTGGGTGGATATATGCTGAGGCCAGCTAGAAATGGAGCGGTTCCTGCAGCGATATAAGACCCTAGAATGGCGGATATGCTACCTAAAGGGGTCGACTAGGCGGGTGGCCCGCTTTCTGCGTCTAGGTGTCAGATAAACAGCGATTACCACTTATTAAAGCAATTGAACGTTCCCTGCTTTTTAATGCAGTGGTAATGCGCGACAATTAAGAGTCTCAGTGCCTTTATAGAGTAAGCTGACGTAAGCGCCAAAACCTTATGAGTTCGAGTTGAGGTGCGGGCATATGGAATTTGGCTACCTCCAGGAGATAAAATTCTCCAGCCCTAAACCTTTAAAAATAGCTTTAGAGCTAAGGGGGCGTGTTAGATAAACAGTAATTACCACTTATTAAAGAAATTGAACGTTTCCTGCTTTTTAATGCAGTGGTAATGCGCGACACATTCGCTTGTCTAGGCCACTTGCTTATTATGTACGTTATACCTTTGCCGCGGTTATAAATGTTAGTGCAGTGAAATTACAGGGAATAGTAACAGTGGGTAACCTAGGGGGGTAAGTTATGGAAATTTATAAAACTTAACCACTTTTACAAAAACTAAAGTTTCTAAGGTTAAGTTCAATAATTTATTATATAGCCTTTGGCCTCTATACATAACTGTAACCTCTGTGGTATACCTTTAGCTAGGTGCCGTAACCAGACTTCCAAAACTGCCTCCAACGCAGCTAGAATTAATCTGAATAATTCTTCTAGCTTTAAATCTTAAATATCACCTTTACAGTGGTACTTCATCTAGTCTTTCATCCAAGCCCAAACAGTCTTAATGGGTGATAGATCTAGAGAGTATGCTGGCTACCGTACTAGTTCGATCCCGAGAGTGATAAGTGTGTTCTTTATAGCTGTAGCGTGGTAGGACGGTGCATTGTCTTGCTGGAAGGCAAATCCTGGCCCGTACTTAGCTTTGACAGTTGCTTTAAACTGCGTGATAAGAGGTATAATATGCTCGATATAGTTATCCTGGTTAATACCTCTATATTCCTTTAACTAGATAAAGCCTAGGCCTTTCTTCCCGCTAGCAAAGCAACTCCAGAACATCCAGCCCTTCAGCTTCCTTCTCTTTAATACATATTTACGTTTATTATTATTATAATCTATTAACATACGTGTCGCGTATTACTACTGTATTAAAAGTAAGGAATGTTTAATTACTTTAATAAATAGTAATTACTGTTTATCTAACATACCCTCTTAGCTCTAAAGCCATTTAAGGGTTTAAGGCTGGAGAACTTTTTATCTCCTAGAGGTAGCTAAACTCTATATGCTTACACCTTAACTCGAACTTATAAGGTCTTGGCGCTTATATCAGCTTGCTCTATAAAGGTACTAAGACTCTTAATTATTACGTATTACCACTGCATTAAAAAGCAGGGAACGTTGAATTGCTCTGATAAATGGTAATCGCTATTTATCTGACAATACGTTTCTTTCACATAGGATCGTTTAACGCCTATATCTTATCTGAGAAGCAAAACGTATACTAATGTTCAGGGTGTGGCCGACGCTGGAGCTAGGCCTGGTAGAAGGTTATACGTTGCTGACGGTTAGTAGCAGTTTGATAGATTTCACGCGGTCGGATTATTAAAATCCAGTTAAGATCGTCAATGCCACGGCAAAGTGCACGTTTAACGTACATTAATAAAGGGTACGGAACCTTATAGTGTAATTGATATAGCGGGGTATAGCGGTTACGGCCTTCCTTTAACTAGGCTTTTAATTACGTGCGTTTAAGGGTAGTCATTCGGCTTATGTTAGAATAGTTAGCCCGAGGTTGTTTAACTGAAGCATAAATATTTATACTAACCTTTTCGCTTTTGTTGTTTCTTTAAAGTAACCGGCCCATTAAAAGCGGTTTGGATCTGACGGATAGTATATCGACTATTAGTATTTCGATAGATGTCTTCGTATGACTACTTTAATAGATCGCAAAAGCCACGTATTCGAATTCGATCCAAGCGTGTTAATTCCTAAGAGCGAGGCTTCTACTGTAGGGTTTATAGTGGTTATAGTAATTGTGGTGGTTGTGATGGTTGTGATGGTTGTGATGGTTGTGATGGTTGTGATGGTTGTGGTTGTGACGGCTGAGGACGTTGATCAGTAAGCTCCAGTTGAATGGAAGCCTCCGGAGTCGAATTCCGAAGGTCTAAAAGTGAAAGAGCTGCGCGCGCGATGTCGTCCATCGTGGTGATGGTGACGGTGTCGATGGTTGCGTTAGGCGGTGGCTATGGTGGGGTTATTGAATGGAAGTACCACTGCTATAGAAAATGCTAGAAAGTGTACATTGCTACTTCCGTTGCGTAATGGGCTGAGCCCCCCTGGCTCACACCCCCTGTCATTTCACTGCGCTAACATTTGTAACCGCGGCAGAGGTGTAAATGAGTCTTTAAATGAGTCATATAACTAGCATTCTTTACAAACCCCTAGTAGAGGTATAGTATAGTAGTGTTAATAGTGAATACTGTAATACGGTAAACTACTGGGGGTGTGGTTTAGCGTGGAATAGAAATGTGGCTCTGTGAGCGATGAAAAAATCTATTCTAGGCATAATAATTAACTATGGCCTCGAAGGTCCTTGCCCTTCGAGAATACAATCTAGGTCTAATGGCTATCTAAATACTAAGGTTCTTCTAGGACCGAGGTTCCATAACGTTCTATTCAGAACTCGTGGCCTCTTGCCTGCCTAGCCGCTAGTGGCAAGAGTCGCTACTGGTGGTTTAAGGCGTAAGATGCAGCCTAGCTAGGGTATTAGGGGCGTTCACGGTGTGACAAATATATTTTAATAAAGATACTAATGAAAATAAAGGAGAAGGTGTGAAACTAGCTGGATATTATAGCGTAAAGAGTAATGTGAGGCTAATAGGGATCAATAAATATGTAAAAAGCATATCACAGCTATTTTGTTAATGATGTATCTAGTTTTATCTGATATTATATATTTTCTAAATAATTTACTAAGTTAATAGTAAATCACTATACACCTTTATGTTTTGTTAAGTACTTACGGTTACAGTAAATGTAGTTAAATAAAGGCCTAAGTGAGTTATAGAGTTATCTTAGTCAGAAGCCCTTACACAGCGTGGGATTTTTACGTTAATAGTAGGTTACATTAGCTACAGTTAAATAGAAATTAAGATAAGTTACTAAATTAGTAAACTCCACTAACCGCTTGGCAGTGTGGGGTCGTTACGTTAACAGTGGATATATTTAAATGGAGATATAGGTGGTAATAAGAGAGGGGTGTGAAACTAGCCAGCAATTATGACGTAAAGAGTAATATGGAGCCTGCAGGGGTCGATTACCGCATTCGATACCGCCTAACCTGGCGGGGAAGGCCGCGACACTGAGATTATACTAATATAAGCTCCTTTCTCTATTCTAAATAGAAATAGCCTTCTTATACTCTTCGCTAATGAATTTCCTTTAATTAACTAACAAGGGGTATATTAGGTTAAAAATACTCTTATTATTAATTACTGTTTTTACCTTAAATAGTTTCCCTTTTCTATCTATTAAATTAATACTAATGGAATAATACTGATACTTCTTTAATATCTAAGTTATAATATCTATCTATCCTTAAGGTCTTATCCAGCCTAACCTTTAAATACCTTTTCTCTTTCTTAAGGTTTTTACTAATTAGCAAGTTACTAGTTTCTAACCTTTTTAGAGAGCCTATAACCTTTTCTTAATTCCTTCTGGAAAAACAGGTAACTTTAATAAACCTAATAGTTAACCTTTTTGAGATTTTCACGTTTTAATATCCAGTCGACATTAAATAGTTTAACGTTCTAGAAATCTTTAATAAGTTAATAATATACTTTACAAGATTAGATTATAATAATATCTTCTTATTCCTAAATCTGTCTATAGTTTACTTATTTCTATTATTCTTTAGCTTTCTCCTTAAGGTAGACAGAACACATTACAATTAGATAGTTACTAAAAGAACCTCCTTATTAGTAAGTAGTAAGGGTTTGATTAATTACTGTAACCTTTCGCCTACTGCTATCGTTAGTCCCTTTTATTAAGGTATAAGAGACTTAATAATACACTGTCTTTATTTCTACCTTTATAACTATGTAATCTTATTTTTATATATTAGGGAAGTGGTTATAAAGGGCTTTAAACCTATTATATTAATTAAAGATGTAATTATTATACATATAGTTAATCTATAACACGTCCTAATAACTGGAGTAATTAACGTAGGCTACGGGTATTACAGTTATAAAGTACAGAATAAGGGAAATAGTGTTTTATTTCTTTTCCTTATCTACTTATTTCTATATACGCTACTCCTCTTAAACTTCTTCTTAGAACTTAAGTAGTAATAGACTAGTTTAGTCTTCCACAAAGTAATCCTCCTTAACAAGTCACTATTTAAGTTAATTAGTAAAGCAAACTTTATTTTAAAGCTGTAACCTAATCTTTACCACTTTATCCTTAGATATTACAGTAAAGCTTTCAATTTACAGGTCCTTTACTTCGTTTATCAGTTCCTAGTGTTTTTCTTTCAGTTCTTAAACCCTCTATTAATATATTTACTTCTTATCTTCTCAGGGGACCTTTAAGGTATTAATTTAAAATATAGTGGCCTTAATACAAGGTAATTATCTAAGCTATCCCTCTTTTAAGGAAGTAAAGGTGTTAATCTACTTAATGTATTTAAAGTGCTTAAGGGTCTTAAGAGGTGCAGTTAAGAAGAACTTCTGTTTTTCTAACTTAACTCTTTTAACCTACTCTCTTTTACTTTTTAAGGCTTATTTTACTGCTTAAGTAATTTAAAGAGCTAAGTCTTTAACTCCTTTTACTATTTTAATAAGGTTTAAGTTAAAGTCCTTTCTAGATTTCTTTAATTCCTAAGCTTATAATTTAAGGTTTTCAAGACCTATAACAGCTAATTAGAACATCTTTTCTTAAAGTCGGTCTTTTAAGACCTGCATTTTTAGTTATCTTAAGTTTCTACCCTAAAGTCGGTCTGTAACGATTTACACCTTTATGATTAACTTTTCTAGGATACTTTTAAGAATTAGATATATTACGTCTTAAAGTTCTTCTTCTTCTTCCTTTTTATCTCCTATATTACATTTATTTATCTAAATGCAGTCTTTTTCGTTACTTACTATCTTAACGTAGACGTCTTTAGAGTTAAACCTAACGTATTTTCCTCTATCTAAAACTGGTTTCCACTTAACTTACTTTAGTAAAAGGTACTATTACGTTATATAACCTTTTTTACTGTAGTTAAAGTACTATACTTAAGATAAATCCCTTAATAACTTCTACTGTTATTACTGTTATAACTTATTACATTTAATTCTAACAGTTTATTATCTTAATATTTATTAGTTTAAAGTAATAACCTATCGCAATCAATTAGTTCCCCTTCTTTTATTTACTTCACTAGTAAAGTATCTGTTCCTTTTAAAAGTTCTTTTGATAATAATAGTTATAATACTAATTATCGGCCTTAATAATTATCTTAACTAACTTCTGAAGACGATCCAGTCAATCCTCCTAATAAAGGTCTCTAGTAATATACTCCTTTAAACCGCTTTAAAACAGTATTACTAAAGCCTTTTAACTAAACTTAGTTTTTATGGTTTCCAGTTTAAAGTGTGTAAAGAACTTAAAGATTAAGGACGTCTGTTTTAAAGTTATAAGGTGTTATTTAACCTGCTTTAAGGTGTCCAGTTCTCTAAACTCTGTCCGGAGTTAATTAATAAATATATTAAAGTTATTAAAAAAAGCTTAAGTCTTTAAGGCTTCCTTAGTGCTTTATTTATAAAAAGGTTATTAATTATTTTCGTATAAGGCTTATATTACTAAGCTGTTACTTTATCTAATAAGGCTTTAATAAACCTAACTTTTTTTTTTTAAAGAATTATTTATTATAGTAAGTAATATAGCTTTAGAGTTAAGTTATTTAAGACTTTAACTATGTAAAGTCTCCTTTAAAGCGTAAGGTAGGGGAAGCTTCACTCGTTTCTTCTGTAAGCTCTTAAAGTCGTTATTCTTTAGTTTAACAGCGTTAAGTTAGGCTTAAAGTTTCTCGATAAGATTAATACAGCTTTTAATGTCTTTAGGGAAGGCTTTGTTAAGTTTTTTAACTACTCCCTATTAGTTAAGGTTTAACTCTTCAAGGTGGGTAGCTAATTTATTAACAGTAAGGAGCTAAGGTTAAGCTTACGCTTCTTTAAGCTCCTTACCTTTTCTAGAGGTCAATATGTTAGTAACGGGAGAGGGGTAATGATTAGGAGTTTAATAAACAGTGTTTAAAACTGTAACGTTAGTATTATATTATAACCTGCACTTAATATAAGCTTTGAGAGGATTAGCGTGGGTTAAGATAGAATGTATAACAGGATGCTAATAGGTAAGGGGCGTTTTAAAGACAGCTTATTAAGCTAGCACTTTTAAACAGGGGGGTTTAATGTCACTGTAGGTCGTTGTTATTATATTATATAGAGGTGAGTCTGAATAGTAGGATATAAATGAATTATTAAATATTAGTGTGAGGAACTGGAGTCCCTTATAACGGTTATAGATATAATTATAGCTATCTATACTAATTAACGAAGAGGTATTTCGTATCTTACTCTGTCTGCTCCCTAGCTTAGCGGCAGAGCAGACAGAGCAACTTACTCTGTCTGCTCTCTTACTCTGTAACAGAGCAGCTAGAGCAACAGAGCACCTTCTGATTAGTTGAAAGGGCTTCGGGTCTTTGCACCCCTGGCCCAGTGCGTAGTGCCGTGCGTACGGCCACCCCGCACTGTTCAGTCTGCGGGGAATTCGTCGGGCCGCGCCGGCCCAGGTGCCGACCCTGCAAGGTCGTCACACTTACGTTATTACAGTATTAGCGTTATGATTTTAAAAGCCTTACTATGTTAGGTTTAAAAAATAGTATAAGTAACTTGTTGAAAAGCAAAAGGGGTTAAGGCATTGGAAAGCAGTGTGTGTTGAAGGTGATTAATTCTTTCTATCTTCGAGAGTGGAAGCCGTGTTATTATAGCCGTGAGGGTGGCCAGTGCACGGAGTGCATTGGCCACACTTGCTTCTGCGAAGCGAGGTTGGCTGACTGAATACGAGGTTGGCAGTGGAGTCTGGCGTTCTTGGCTATGCAGATCTACGGATGCAGCCGCGGAGCGGCTGCGTGGATCCAGCCACACTGTTCTAACCACACTGGCCGGGTTAGGGTTGTAAAAACCTAATAAAAGACTTATATACTTAGAAAATTCTTCCAGGTAAAAAGGCGTTTTTCTTAAAGATATTTACTATAAACTTAAATAACTATTCTATTAGCACGTATCGAATTCTCTATTAAGAGGTTAGAAAAAGTTTCAAAGCTATACCTTCCAATTTAAAGTTTGTAAAAATAGATATTATTACCTTTATAGGTAAAGCGTTTTCGTTACCTTTCTTATTTATAATTAACGTTATATAGTTATCTTTCCCAGAACCTAGTTTTTAAATAACGATCGATATGTGTTGGGTTTTTACAACCCTAACCCGGCCAGTGTGGTTAGAACAGTGTGGCTAGATCCACGCAGCCGCTCCGCGGCTGCATCCGTGGATCTGTACAGCTAAGAACGCCAGACTCTAATGCCTTAACCCCTTTTGCATTTCAACATACAATTTTAAAGCTTAGGGATAAGCTTCTTGTAAAAGTTATATTCCTCTTTATTTTTAAAGTAAGGAATCTTACTAAAGAAGATCTACTTATCAAAAGTTAACGTACAAAGTCAAGAGTTGTGCATTGTAAAGCTTATAAGCAGTTAGGTAGAAATGTATTTTTTTTCTTCATATATTAAGTTAATTTTTAAAATGTAAAGATAATAATAAAGGTGAAATTTACTCTTATATTTATATGCTTTTAAGGGCAGTAAGTTAATAAGGATCTGGTTTTAAATCTTACTTACTATTTAAAGGGCCTAAATTTAAGCTTATCCGCTAAATCTACTACATTTAATAACAGGTCTCCTAATTCCAATATATATATAACTAATTATAACTTACTATATATAAGAGATGCTAATTAAAATATTTAATATAATTAATTAAATCACTTTTAATAAAAGACTTCACACTTTAAGTTCTGTAATCTATAATAATTTTACACTCTTTACTTAATATTCTGAAATCTATTAACAGCCTAAACTTACCTAGCTGTATTATCGTCACTATATTATATTAAGTAACACGTATATATAAAGTATAATAATAATACTACTTATATCAAAGGATAAAATTCTTATATAATCTTATCCTCCTTATAAGTACGACAGGTTAAATTAACTCTTACATCTTTCTCTACCTCCTTTAATACAGGTACTATATTTAAACAGCAGTTTAGTTAAAAGTAAAGATCGTTACAATCCTCTTAAAACCGTAAATTTAAACATTAAACTTAAAGTCCCACTTTACCTTCACCCTTATCCCTAATATCAGTGTACCAGGAACGTATAACCGTATTATTAAGGGGGTAATATATATTATCCATCTTACCTCTCCGTTAGCAACAGGTAATACTATACTAAGCTATCTATACGAGGAGTTCTTTATCAAGCCAGCCGTCTAAGAAACTATTAATCTTCTTAAGGCAGCTAACATAGCTAACACAGTGCGATAAGTTATTATTACCAGCTCCATTATAGCCCTTATCCCTTACAACAAGATAAAGGGGTTAATTAAACGCAGCCCTTTAAAGCTTATCAGTACTTATAACTGCACTCCCTTTATCTTAAGGCCTTATAAATGCACCTTCACTGCTTATACCGCATCTAAGGTTACTACGCTCCACTATACTAAGGCTTAGATAGTATAAAAACAGCCTGCTTTTAATATAATCTACTTATACCTTAGCTTTATATTAAGGTGTAATAATAATACTACATTACATTACTAAGTAATATAAGGTATAAACTTAATTATACTTACACTTCTCTTAAGTAAGAGGTTTAATCCTTACATAAAGATAACTGTTTATGTAAAGGATATCGTTTAAGTATATGTTAAGTCTCTTAACCTTTCTATATTTAAAAACTAAAGCTATATCCTTAACTAATTATTAAGGTAGAATAAAATATAAGAAATTATTAAGAAGTGTTACCTAAAAGCTATTAAAAGAAAGATATTCCTTACAGGCAGTAACGTTAGGATTATAAACCCCTTAATCGATATAAACTTAATAAAGGTAATATTTAGCATTAAGTTTTCTAATTATAAAGATTAAGTTAAAAGTATAATCAATTAGTATTTTAAACTTAAGTTACAAAATAGATTATAATTCACATTATATAATACCACTATTGTTATAATAATATTAAAAGGGCTCTTAAAAGACTTACCTTAGTATTTATATTACATTATCTATCTTTAAACACTATTATAGTTATTAAGGCTCTTAATATCCGTCGATTTTAATTTAATACTTATATATTATTAGGAGCACTTTATACACTTTATATACTCTATACCTTACTATTATTAAGTTATTACTAAAGTCTATACTACAGTTAGTTTAGATAACACTAACCTCTTTTAACTACTTCTTTTAACTTATTTAAATAATTAATTATCTCCAGTTAAGTTGATAATTACTATATCCTTAATGTTAGGCTCTGTAAGTAACCTTATTTCTTGGTTAGGTGACCGATAATTATATTTTGCACCTTTAAAGCTCTTTTTACATATCTTTAGCAGCACATAGTCAGAGTTGGAGTCGGAATCGGAATTACTGCGCTTTCAGCACGTAAGTCAAGTCTTAAAAGGCACATAAAAGGACTCTGTAAAAAGGCTACTTAAGTATTATATCTTAAGTGGTAAATAGTAATCTTTATTAGTAGAGTTAGAAGCGCTGTAATTACTTAATTTCCTTTAATAATAAAGCAGATCGCTTCTAATATATATACAGTTTAAATAGGTACTATTCTAACTTATTATATAAAGTGGGAAGGGGCTATCTTTATAACTGTAATATGCGGATAACATCTTAAAGCCAAAGGCTTTAAAAGTGACAGCTTAAACTGTAACTACGTTTCCTTTAAGCAGGCTTACTTACAGTTTACCTATCTGTAAGCGTAAACTAAGTATTAGAAAGCGTTTTTTTCCCCAGCTTAATAAAGAACTGTCTAATGTAAGCTTAACGTCGAGGTTATCCCTTGTTATTAAGATTATTACGCGAATGCCGAAAGCCACTTGGAAATTTAGAGATTCTTACATTATATTAATATCTCTTATTAATTTAAGCTTTAGAGGATATATTACTATATCCCAATTCTTAAACATAAACTAATATTATTAAATTACTACTAATTAGTCTTAAGTCTCTGTGAAAGAGTAAGTGTAATAATAATTAAAGTTTCTAAGGATTACATTACGTTAGCTAGGTTAGCATGTCTCTTAAAAAGGAAAAGAGTATCTTATAAGTAACTTTACAGAAAGATATATATTAGATATGAATTTAAGTTTCTTATTAAGAGTAAAACAGTAAGGAGGGGAGATTAGTTAGGAGAGGAGTAAAGTAAAGTATTGAAAAGATATAACAGTGGTAAGATAAGCTTAAATATTTAAATTCTTAGATTACTTATTAGAGATATTAGCTGCCTCTGTTCGATACTTAAGGTGTGAAACTAATAAGCCCCTATATATAAGTACAGTTATAAAGGTATTATGTAAGGAGAATTTAGATTTATTATTATAAGCTAAACATCTACTTAAGAGAGACTGTAGATAGTAACAGACTTAGCTTAATCTAAACACCGTTACACTGCTTTATATAATATAAAATAGTAGGTTTATTCTGTATTTATTACCGAAACTGAAGATATTAACATAAAATAAGAGTTAAGTAGTATTATACTATAATTGTAAACCGCGATAAATATTATAGGAGGAGAAAAGCAGATAAATTTTAACCTTTTCACTTAAGAGATTTAATAACGTAATTAATATATAAGGGAAACTTATATAATATTAGAATATCTAAGATACGTAGTTATAATACTTAAATATATATTTAAGAAGGTAAAATCTTTTAATGTTTTACAGTTAGCTCTTCTTTAATAATAAACACGATTTTTTACCCTTTAGGTACTATATGTATTAACTAAAAGGGCTTAGTTTCGGCTTAATATCTAGTGCCCTTTAATAAAGTAAGCTTTATTCTCAGTTAAGAATATTATATATATTAAGTAAGCTTAGAATTAGGCCTACCTGTATAAACAGCCTTATTCCTAGCTATTACTACTTATAAAGTAATGTAATATAAGTATTAGAATAAAGAAGTGCCTTATTCCCTTATAATTTATCTTATTATTATAATTTCTTAAGATTAAGTTTCTAATCTTATTAGGCTTTTTATTATTATTTACTACGGAAACTCTTTAAACTTATTTTAAGAAGCTATAATCTAATTTAAAGGGTATTAAGTAACATTACTATAGTAATATTAATCTCTATCTACTTTAAGCTAATTAGTATCTACTTTTAGACGCAGTTACGATAAAGTAAAGCTTATATTTCCGTTACTTAAAAGATTAGCTGTACTTCTATATTATATATATTTTAAGTAGTTTAGCTTATGAAAAAGCTATAAGTAAAGTGTACCGTTTTAAGAGGACTATTAAGTTTCCACCTTATTACTTTTTTTCTTAAGCTTCTAAACTACCTTATTAAAACGCTATTCTTAATCATTAATATAACTATCTTACAGACTGCTAAGGAGCCTATACAGTTTAACTATTTTCCTTTTTTACTAACTAAGCTTCGCTTATCTATATAGGAGTTAGCGCTTAAGTCTAATAACGCTACTCTTAACGTTATTAAGCTTTATTATTATAATAGTTAGCTCGCTTAAGTCTCCATCTTACTAAGGGCTTTATAAATAACTTATAAGGAGAGTTATAAAATATATAAGAAGTATAGACATGATAAGTTTATGTTTTATAAAACTTTTTAAAGATTTGTTAATGTTAGGAATGGTGAAATCCAAGTAATTAAGTGAAAGGGGAAAGCACACGCATTTCCTGTTAATTTTAACTGCGACTTCATTTTTATTACTAAACAAACGTTACTGGATCTAATACTAGAGTGATAATATCTTAAGGTAATATTACCTAATACTATCACTATAAACGTATTCTTACAGAGATTATAAATAATATATCATTAACGCTAGCTTTTTATTTAATAACTGAAAAAGATCATTTTACAGAAGGAATATTTAATAAGTATCTTAAAGATAATTTTCCCTTATTACAGCTCTTTTAAACTTATTAAACTATAAAAGTTATAAGTGTTTTTAAGAAGAGAGGGAAACGACTTTTACCCCGATTTAACATTACAGTTTTAAAACTATTACCCCTTTTACCACTATAATATTTTCCCCTCCCAGTTTTATTATATAAATAACTTACAGTTATAGAAACGAAGAATGGAGATTTATCTAATATGTGATTAGGAAACGAGTAATTAAAGTTATATTAACCAAGCGGCATTTAGGTTTTAATATTATAACTTTAGGATTTCTTATAATGCTTCTCTCCCAATATACCTGGGATTACGCGATATATTTTACGTTAATAATCTAATTATTTGATAAGTTAAAAGTAAGAAAGACTTAAAAGAAGCTTTGTGAGATCTAAGGGTTAAACTGGATCTGTCAGATTCTACTGCCGCTACGTGCTTAAAGGGCGTTAAAGCAGCTATATATCCTTATTAAGTAAATTATAATAGAAAATACATCCGATTTTCACATTAGCTTTAATCCTTAGATGTTTTCTTAACAGTAAAATAGTTTAAAAGACTAAGCTGGTTTCACTATAAAACGGTAATTAAAATAGTTTACAAGGTAATAGTGGATGTGAGAATACTTATACGATAAGCTTATAATTAAGTTAATTACTAGACAGTTAATAATTCGATTATAAAAAGATTATTATAATCTTTAATGTTTACTGTTATTACCTTAAGCTATAATTATTCACATTGCTAAAGCTGTAATAAAGCTATAAGGTATAGTTTTAATATATAAAAGTTAGTTATTATATTAAGTTATTCTACACTTACTGCTGGAAATTAAAGCGATTTCTTCATAAAGATTATAGTTAATATTTAATTTATTTACTTTTAACTTAACTTATTTAAGTTAAAAGTTAATGTAATAAAAAATAAGTTTAAATATTAACAGTAAATAAAAAAGAACTTAAAGTGAAAACAGTCTAATAATGTAATTAGATAAATCACACAGGATATTAAGTTCCTTAGTTTGATTATATATTTGCTAAGGATATAAGACCTTAAAAGCGTTTACTATACTATAAAAGTTGTAATAATAAATGTTAAATAAAACTTAGTATTATTTTTCTAAGCTAGGGTTATACTCTCTTACGTTTAACAATTCGGCTGTTTCGTACTTATTTATATCTGTAAGAAAGTAAAAAGCGAGAGAATCTAAAGGCTAGCAGTCTATATTATTAACCCCTACCGCACTATTTTTAATTTTATAACCTTATATTAACTGTATTATAATATAACTTAATACCTAATAATACGTAAGGGTATAAGAGCTAATCACTACCTTATAACTCCTTAGAGATTTCTTAGTTCTATATAATAGAGAACGGTCGATACAGCTACTTACAAATCTTTATATTACCCTTATAATTAATTAATATATTTAAATATATAAGTTCTTAATACTTAAGCTTATTCTTCTCTAAATAAGAAATTCCATTAAGTATTTACTAATGTTAGTAATAACATAATAATTAACTAAAAGCGAACTAACTTATCCTAATATTAATGTTAATCTAATTTTATTAAAAAGGGGATTCCTATATGCTAACTTATGTAATAACAGCGGCATAAGCTTAAAATTAGCTAAAAACGTATTCTTAAACTAAACAAGTTCCTATATATAAAAGAAATTTTCATGCTGAATTTACTAAATGGATTATAACTGTGTCTTTACATCTAATTTATAAAACCTTTTTATTATTATTAGTGAAAAGTTATTACATATCTCTATTACAGTAAAGTACTTACTATTACTAAACTTTAACTTATATAGTTATTTATATTTCCTCTAAAGTGATGCTTAGGTAGCTAATATTAATTTAAACACGTTAATTTCCAATGTTATATTTTTTATCCTTATAGACTTAGTAATTGTAATGTCGGGTTTATTATTCTCTTTCACTTAACGGATTAGCTTTAAGATATCCTTATCCCTTTCTTTACTTAAATTACTTATATTAGGACGCTTTACTAAATATAAATTATCTAGTTTCAACTACTTCTTTATAAAAGAAGGTAATACTATCGAAGTGAAAGTATCAGCTTATTAATAACTGCCAGGAAATATAGTACTGCGTTTTGCTATTTAAAAGGGTACTACTGTAATCTAACCTAATAATCCACTGCAGCACTCCAGCAAGGGGGATATTATAACTATATACTTTAACTAATTAAGAAATTTATAAGACTTAAAGAAGGCTTATTAGGAGGCTTAGAATTAAAGCCCTACAGGAATAACACCCCCTTAACCTTACACTTATATATACACTTTATCATCTCGTCATTTTAATAAGGTGAAGTTAACAGTTTTCTACTTTTAAAAGCTCTCTTCGCTTTATCTCTACATTATAATTACTTTTTATAATCTACAGCTAAATAGATCGCTTTAACATAATAATATTCTACCTATAACTTAGGCAGAGGGTAACTATTTACTAAATCAGGAGACAGACGCTTCTTACGCTATTAAATGTAATTAGTTTCTTAGCTTTAATTAACTGCCCTTTATAGCCTAGTTCTTATTAATCTAGCTAGTTAAGTTTTGGTCTAAGAGCTATATATTATCTGATAGCTTATACGCTGCTAGCTATATAAGTGCTTACTTCTCTTAGCTTAGTAGCTTTTACTTAACGATATTACGGAACTTACTAAAGATAAGAACGGATTTCTGCTTACGATACTGTTAAGGCTAGCTAGTTATATTAATGTATAGGACTTATTAATTAGGTTTAAAGGTGTAGATATAGGTGTATTATATTTAGTTAAGGCACTTATAGCTATACGGATTATAAATCGGGCCTTTATTATGTAAAGAATTAGCAAGCTATATCTGGGACATCTATCTTATATTTAGTTTATATTCGGAAACTAGACTTATTAAAGTTATAATTAAGTTTTAGAACACTTAAATTGTTTAAAAGAAAAACACTTTAACTTTAATTTCCCTTAAATTTAACCTTACAGTACTGTAAAGTGTAATTACTTTTATTCTTTAACTGAGTTACGTTATTATAATCCCCTTAATAGGTTTAGAAAAAGGCATTTGCGTAGCTTAAATTTAAGTCCTTAAATAGATATTTAAAGTGTTTTAATGTAATCTTAAAGTTCTAGATTAATAAAGACATTCTTAATCCTGATAATCATTTCCTATTTATAACTACAGCGCGTTTTCTTTAGACTTTAAACCGATAGGTAAAGCACTGCGAACGTTATTAAGCCGGTTTTAAAAAGGGTGATAATATCCCTTTAAAGTGTATGAAAAGCTACGTTCCTTTAAGATTAATTCTCTTCTTAACAAGACCCTTGAAAATATTATAGTATAACTTAAGCTTAAGCTGAGAGATATTAAGGTTATAGCTTAGGTATCTTCTTATTTATCAGTAGTTGTAAGGGATAGACCTAATCCTGCTATAGAGAGCGGAAAGTAGGGCTTGGAGTTGTCGCTAGGTCTTGCAGCCATTGTTTCTACCGTGACCGTCACTTTACCTTGGAAGTTGTCGTCAGGTGTTTCGTCAAGTACAAGTACTGTGGGTATGGAACGATGAGATGATGACGTGGGCGATAGACCACCAAGAGGGGAAGGAAGAAACTTATATCTGAATTGTAGTACCGTTGTCGAGCACTCAATCGTTGATACGGAGTACCAAACTAATTCCCGTCTCACCGTGTTGTCAGGCCAGGTGCACAGTACACTGTAGCTTCAGCTTGGCGCACGCCTAGAGATCTGCCAGGGCAGTCCGTCCAAATTCATTGCAAGTGAGTGCTGGAAATGGAAGCGGGGTGACGTAGGGTACTGTGTGAAAAGGATCATGGTGGAAAACGCACTGTACGTTGCCGCGGGATGAGATACAGAGAGGGAATAACTTTGCCCCTTGCTGAATAAGGTTATTTTAGTCATTCTAGAACTCCGAAAACTCCGGGTTCCAGGTTCCCTCCCGCCAATCACTTTAACCTCCACGAATTCTTTCCAGATGCCAAACCATTGGTTGACGGTGATGCAAATACCTCGGGTAGGTACATGAGCCGGCGTGTGGCACCTTCCAACTACAAAATTCACATTTTCGCACCCCACGCACAATAACACCCCACTATCGAAGTCAGACAAGCTCGTTGACAGGTACGCTAGCTGAACGGGGCTATATCATCCCCTATTGCGTCTGCCTCCCCCAAAGTTCACCAACCAGCGGAAAGGCAAGCGTTTCTTCCATCTCGCTTTCCAATTGCCCGCCCCGCTAAAAGTCTCGTATATCATCCACCCTAGAATGCAACACATCAACGTCGCCAGGACGCTGCCCGCTGGTTTTTGCATTCATGTTAGCGCGAAATCCGCCATCAACCAAGTGGAAGCGGAAAGTAAAGTAGGTATATAAATAGTTTATCATGGGACGTTGACCTACCCAAACCCCAGATAGCTCGGTACCGCGGCCAGGGATCGAATGTGAAGTTATCAATCTTCAATGCCATGAGGCTTGATACCAATGATAGCGGCGCCTATGTTGTTGTGAGCAAAGGGTTAACAGACGCGTTGACCGGCCACTGGGTCGGGATGCGAGAAGGAGAGACTGACAAAAATAACAGTGACTCCTGTAAACACAAACAGAACTTTTGACTGCGCAAACAGTATGTCAGACTGCCGCGAGGAGTTGATGGCATTCTCGGTTGTGACTTGTCTTTGGCGAAGATCTAGGAGGGTGATGATCTGAGAGAGAGAGAGAGAGACACACAAAGGTCAACTGCGAGTTTATTTTGAAATACAGCATAACAGGTAGGGTAGGTAGGTTTGCATACCGATTTCCGAACTCGACGGGCATCCTCCTCCATTCGGTCCAGCTTGGTAATCATCTGCCTGGACTTTGCAGAACGCAAGGGGTTTTCTTGCCGAACAGAAAAGCTAAGGGCGTCTGGGTCACCACCATGACTGACGATTTGATGGTCATGATGGTCGGCCTGAGCAAAGGCTGGTGGTGATTCCTGAGACGGACCCGTCCCTGTAGTGGTTTGTAGACCGGTTGGTGAGTCGGCAGGATTCCTCGGTGAGGCACCGGGGTGGCCGTAGCTTAGCCCTCCTGCCACTTCAATACCGATCCGGTCTTGATCTTGCTGCACACGCTTAATCATGCCTATCTCGTTGATGATATCGTCAATCATCAGAAGGTACTCCGTCTCCTCTTTTATCGCCGCCTCAAAGTTCTTCACTGTCTCGCCAAGCGACCTTCGGTATGTCTCATAACATGCGGTGATCCTACGGGACTAGTTAGGGAGGCAGGTACGTGATTAGCGGTCAGTGTATAATTTGGCTGGACTGGGATAAAACCCCGGTTGCTTACAACGAATGCAATCTCGTTACCAAAAACATCCAGAATGCTTCGCTTCCCATCGCTGTGCAGAAAGAAAGGCTCAAACTCGAGGGATGCCTTCATGACTTCCTTGATGGCATCCTGGACGTTCGGGTTGCCAGCTGCGTCTCTCGCCTTCAGCCGCTCGTAGATCGAGTGTGTGAGCTTCAGTCCGTTACTAGAGTCCCAGCGGTCTGGATAGGATGTCACAAGGATGTCTGAGCCAAACGGACAGGATAATATCCTCGAGTTAGCCAATCGTATTCTCAACGTGAGTGGTGAGTTCCGGAGACATACTACCACAGCTCCACAGCCACAGTTGTGGGACGACGAGAACCTGCTGTCGTGTCCCCTTGTCGTTCTTGAGTTCCGGAACTCTCGAAACAGTGCCCTTCACACCGGGCGATTGGTCTCCGGTGCCTCTCGTCAACTTCGTGGCACTAGTTATATGCTGCTCGACTGTGTCGCGCTCTGTGCCCCCTTCACGGTGGTCCGTGGTCCTGCTAGTAGAATGACCAAGTACCAGTTGCCAAAACCGTGTCATAATGCTCTTCTTGCCCTGGTTGAACTCTCCATGCCTGCCCGTAGTGGTTTGGCTTTCTACATCCGCTGGTATGACCGACTCGCCGGTGCCTTTCCCTTTGTCGCTGCATTGGTCGTTCGGAACTTGAACACGCTCTGGCTGCTGAGCTCTGGCTTCGTAGGCATCCACCGGTCCATCATTCTTCTCCTTTGTGCTCTTCTCCTGTTTGGATTTATCGTGGGCTTTCTTGTCAGCGCCAGGGACGCTCGCCCGACCGTCGTTCTCAAGCCTCCACCAATCGCGAGCTATGAAACGAGATATTGTTTGGTCGGTGTTTCGCTTTCGCAGCGCTTCGTCCTCGAGAAACTCGTGGAAGTATTCATCTAGAGTTCTTGAAAGCTGGATCCGGGACTCATATGACTGGCCGAGTTTGTCCAAAGTGTTGACATGGCGTACCTCCTTCTCGCTCAAGGGCCTGCCCTCAAATGTGGAATATGCTTTCACCTTTTCTGCTTCACTCTTCGCGGGTTCCCTGGTCTCGGCCGCGTTGGCTCCTGGTCGCGTCCTCGTTTCCAACCAGTCGGGTACTAGCTGTCGAGCTAGGAAAAGCCCAAGATTCTTCGAGTATCTCGGGCCAACTGGCGTCTCTACTTCCAAGTCGTCAATCGTCTCCTTGTCAGGTTTGAAGTAGCCGGGTTGTTGCATATCCACGTCAACTAATGGCAGCTAGTAGTGATTCGTCAGTTCCGCAAGTTAGGTACCCAGGCAGTGACAAGCACAACTGTGTGAAGACGACGCGTACACAAAGCGAGACCATGCTATTGTCCCGATGGTCCAGTTTGATCTGAAATTTGATGAATAGTAAGCAAGTGAACACGTCACCATGGGCAGTTAGTTGCCAGTGGATGAAACCTCTTACCTTACAGTGTCCTTGCCTGCTAATTTGAGCCACTCCCTGGCCAGCGAAGGTGCTGCCGATGAGAGCGAGGACTGTCTGGAGCGTGAAAACAACCTCCTCAGATTGAGTCGTGGTAAGCTTTGTTGTGACAGTTCTGTTCAAATCAAGGGCAGACTTGAATGTGTCCTGAGAATGGTCAGCAGATGTCTATTATGCCGATAACAGTTTATATTTCTTTTGTTACCTCGATCCACGTTCTCTATACGTATGTTAGTCAGTGGTGCTCGATGTTTCGAAACCTTGTAGGGTCATGACTTACATTATTTGCGGGGACATGAACCCACCAAAAAGACTTTGGCGACGACCATTTCGATCGCCCAAATAACCCCTCCAATTTTGGCATCGTATTCCCCTGGTACAGCATATCCCATACTGTAGGGGTTTCGAAATCAGGCGAATCCGAGCCATCAACCGGCGGCCAAATCAAGCCCAGGAATACCTCGCTGGTGTCCCTCTGTGGCGTTTTCGGCAATGGAACCGAGATCAAGAGCTTCTTGTTGTTCACCTCTATGGTTCTTTGTCTCTTTTGACGGAGGGCGTTTACGACAGCATGGTATCCGCCCTCTTGCGCTAGCATCTCGGGTGTCTGTAAAGCGTTGGAATAGGAGAGCGTGCGAGCGCCGGCGTCGAGCAACGCCTTTACCGCCTCCAACTTGCCTTTGCTGGCTGCTTGATGGAGGGGGGTTCTTCCTTCCTTTGATGTCGCTTCGATATCGGCCCCGTATTCGATCAGTAGCTTCACCATGTCCACAAGGCCCTGCGCCGCCGCGTCATGCAAAGGCGTTTCCCCGGAAATATCTCGCGGGTCGGTGATGAGACCTTTACTGCAGTAGAGGTAGAGTAACCTCACCAGCGGGAGGTTATCACGGTAGGCTGCCTTGTGCAGCGGCGTTCGATCGTCCGAGCCGGCACGGTTCGGGTCCGCCCCGCCATTGAGGAGCGCTTCCACAAGCTTGAGCTGCTGACTCTCATCGTCGTATTCCATGGTGATTGCGCTGATCAGGGGGCTGACCTCGTCGTCGTCAAGAATATCGGGCTTGCACTGCCGGTCTGCCAGGAGCCACGCAACCATGTCGGGGTATTCACGGTACACTGCGTGGTGCAGCGCTGTTCTCCCCAATTTATCTGCCATGTCGGTGTCCACCTTGTCGCTTGCTTCACATATTCCCTTCAGCATTGCCAGTTTTTCTTCTTCGCTCCCTTTCATTTCGCAAATGGTGAAACGAACTGCAGTTCCTTGCTTGTCGCCGAACTTGGCGGCTGCTAGCGTTGCATCCTTGCGAAGGATGGCCTTGACCGCCTCGATGTTTCCCGCCATGATGCCATCTTTGAGCGACTGGAGGTGGTCCAAGTTATTTCCATCGATCGTCTCCTCTCTGTTCTCCCTCTTCTCGCCTACCGCGCTCGTCTCGCCTTCGGTGTGTCCGAGTCCCATGTTTATCTCGCGCGCCTTGGTGCAGCGGTTGGCTTGACTTGTCGAGATTGCTGTGATCGGGGTTGGTCGAGGACAGGGAGACGGAACAGCCGACCCTTCGGTTCCATTTGGCTACCAGCAAATTCTGCTAAGGCATGCTGCACTCATGCACTTGCGTGCGGGGCTTGCATTTCTTGTTCAAATGGCACTCCACGAATGGCCCGTCACCACTGCCGGGTTCATGTCGCGTTCGAGAGGATGGCCACTCAGCGGCCATTGCTGACATCCGACACGGATGTGGATGCGGATGCGGATGCCGCATTTCCGAAAAGCAAAGGAGCGACCGCCAATGTCGAATTGTCCATAGCTGGATGGAAGTTTCAGAAAACACTGTAACTGCTAAAGTATTAATTGGTAATGTTGGGGATTCCTGGTTAGGTACAGAAACATGTTAATTCTGGGCGGCTACCTGGAGTAACGAAGGTTGTGGCAGTTTTCCAGGTTCTCGGGTCGGGCCGATGTGGGTGAGGATCCCGCTCCGACATCCATGTACCCTGCTTCAATTCCTGAGGGGGACGACCTGGACCCGTGACGCGGAAACGACGACCAGACCGACTCCAAATCACCACTACAATGTCTTCTGCTGTGCGAGCAACGACACAAACTCATCAATGCGCCGTTTGCGTGTCTCGGCCCTCTTCGCAGTTTCTATCCTCCACAAGAACGAGAAGCGCTTCGTCTTTCCCAACGTCTCAAAAAAGTTCTTCGCCTTCTTGTTCCGATTCAGCGCGGCTTCGAAATCCTTGGGCACCTCGATAGTGCGCGACCCCGCATACGCCTTCTCCCATCGCCCATCTGCCTTGGCTGCATCGACCTCGGACTGTCCCGCTGGTCTCATCCGACCCGCCGCCACTAGCGCCGCGACCTTGTCGACATTCCGCTTCGACCAAATGCTGGTCTTGCGACGCGGGGTGAATCGCTGGAGGAAATGGCTTTCGTCGTGGGACTTTCTCTGCCCGTCGATCCATCCGAAGCAGAGCGCCGTGTCGACCGCCTCGTCGTACGTTACCGAAGCGACGGCGCAGCCCTTTTTGCTGATCTTGAGCAAGATGCTGGTAGTCTCGGTGGAGTGGTTCGTCTCCAGCCATGTTTCCCACGCCTGCGCATCCTGGAAGAGGTGAATTGGAAGCGAACTTGCGGGCGCCGGAGATGCAGCTGGTGCGGCGGCCGTTTGCAGCACCTTCGCTGCTGACCTTGTCGTCCGCGACATGGTTACGCGATCACGCGTCGCGCGCCACGTTCCGCAACCTGACGCGCAATCTCGTGACTACGTGTCGATGGGGTCGGAGGGCGAGATTTCGAGTTTAGTGAGCGCAGCCGATGGGGAGTCGCCGTAACCAGAGTGACGATGGCTCGGAATGGTTGTTAAGGCGGTCTTGGTCCTGGATGACTCGACACGTCTCGGTCCAATTCCCCCGCGATCTGACGGCTCGACGGCGCGCTAAGCCTCCACTCGGGCAGGGTTAGGGCTTCCACCACCACATCCTTTGTTTTGTTTTGGTGAAGTCGTCCATCTCCGGAAATTGTCTCGATTTCACCTGGAAGGCTCTGAGACAGGCGAGGAAGCGAGACCAACCAAGAACAACTCCCTGGGCTTGTTGGTTTCGGTCCGCGACTCCCACGTTGTCATCAACGATGGCGTGGCACTGCTATTAGGTTTTTTTCTCCCTGGGATGGTGAGTGACGATGGGGAGGGCGATAGGACTTGCTACGTATCAAGTACTGATCGAGTTGTGGGCTGGTAGCGTTTATGGGACATTACCGGCTCACTTCAAGTCGCCATATCCACCCCGCATCACGCCTTCAACACACACTAACTCCGATGATGGCGATTACTCTTCAATCGAGTCCCCATTTGTCATCGTACCTCGCTGTTTCTTCTGGGGCTCTGGAGATATATAGTTTCTGTACCCTTTACAGCTCTCCCTTCATCCACCGCTTCTTCACTCTTCACATCACGCCGAACAGCTTACCCCCACATAATTACAGTAACAATGACGGAAACAAAGACCAAAAAGCTGCATCTCACCGCTTTCATGGGGCCGGTGAGCTTGCACACCGGAGCGTGGCGCTACCCAGGAGCATATCCCGACGCCAACTTCAACCTCTCGCACCTCAAATCCTTCATCACCAAGCTCGAGGCCGCCAAGTTCGATGCCTTCTTCATGGCAGACCACCTCGCCGTCTTGAACATGCCGGTCGAGGCTCTCAAGCGCAGCCACACCGTCACGTCCTTCGAACCATTTACCCTGCTTTCCGCGCTGTCAGTGGTTACAGACAAGATCTGCCTTGCCGCGACGGCTTCAACGACATTTGACGAGCCATATCACATCGCCCGCCGGTTTGCTTCACTCGACCATCTAAGCAACGGCCAAGCGGCGTGGAACATCGTGACGACAGCAAATCCAGACACAGCCAAGAACTTTGGATTGGACGAGCACGTGGAACACAACGATCGCTATAAGCGGGCTCGCGAGTTCTACGATGTCGTCACCGGCCTGTGGGATAGCTTCGCAGACGACGCCTTCATCCGCGACAGGGAGAGCGGCATCTTCTTTGACCCAGGAAAGATGCACGTTTTGGATCACAAAGGGGATGATCTCAAGGTCCGAGGACCGCTCAATATTGCTCGCCCCGTGCAAGGCTGGCCTGTGATCGTCCAAGCTGGGCAGTCCGAGCCAGGAAGGCAACTGGCGGCGGAAACCGCCGAGGTGGTATTCTGCTCGCCTCGGGACCTGTCCCTGGCCAGAGAGTTGTATGCGGACATCAAAGGCAGGGCAGTGGTTACTGGCCGCAACAAGGACCATATCAAGATTCTTCCCGCAGCGCTGGTGATCGTGGGCGATTCGGTCGAGGAAGCAAGGGCCAAGCGTTTGGAGCTCGACACGTTCGTTCACTACGATAGCGCCATTGCTTCTCTTTCCATTGCTCTGGGACTCGACGCGTCCAAGTTCGACCCGGACGCGCCCCTCCCCACCGAGCTGCCTGACACCAACGCCAGCAAATCTAGCCGTGCCGGCGTGTTAAAGCTAGCGGCAGACGAAGGACTCACGGTGCGCCAACTGGCACAGAGGTACGGTGGTTACTCGGGGCTTGCGTTCGTCGGCACGGCCGAGTCCATTGCAGATGAGATGACGACATGGTTGGAACAACAGGGCGCTGATGGATTCACAATCACGTTTCCTTTTGTACCACAGGGGCTGGATGAAGTGGTCCAAAAGTTGGTTCCTGAGCTGCAGAGACGTGGTCTATTCAGGGAAGACTACGAGGGCACAACGTTGAGGGAGCACCTAGGTTTGCCGAGGCCGGAGAACAAGTTCTTTTCATAACGCAATAAGATAAAGCTGTCTGATGCGGCTAGAGCTCGAAAATTCTCAGCTAGTACGAACAACATTCCAGACTCCGTCGAGAACGATGCCACGCGTGTCTCCCTTGAAAATTCTCGGGGTGCAGATATCGCCCGAGATTTCTTGGCCATTGCAGGTGGCAGTTCCTACACCACAGTTGTCAGCACGTGGTCGAGGTCGCGACTTTGTTCACAACGTACCTGATTCACAGTAGAGCATTGTGGTAAAGGCAACGAATCCATTTTCGTCGTCGGCTGCAGTCACTTCGCGTTCCGTCGCGTCTTCGACAGTCTCGGCCAGCTCGAGGCCGGTGTTCAATGACTTGGCCTCCTCGAAGCTGAGACCCATGGTGTTGCTCCAAGATTCCCTGCGCGGCTTCGTCACCAAGATGCGGCTGGGACCTGAGATTCCAGGAGCTACATTCTGTGTGATGTTGGAGAGAGCGGTGTGTATTTCTCGGGTCACCTTCCAGGAGCCTGGTTCGCAGCTCCGTTTTACTTTCAACCCTCTGACTGTGAGTTCCGGCGTTGTTGGGGTAACATTATCAGGGCGAAGGCCAAGGCCGGAGACGAGGGTGATGGCCGAAGCCAGGAGAAATGCAGTCGAAGTTCGCATATTGATTGTTGATGGGGGGATTTTGGACTGGCGAAGTCCGGAAACCTTCAGGTCCTGTGTAATTATACCGATGCTTGGGCAAGATGACGGGCGCTAAGGCACGCAATTCCGTTCCAATGTTGCACAAAAGGGCGCGGTATGTCTACGAGCGGCGTAGCTGGCGGTCCAACGAATCAATCCAACAGAACATCCTCAGCTGGCGTGGAAGCCCCAAATCAAGGCCTTTTTGCTCAATCCTTCGGATGCAATTGCCGGGTGAATGCGAGTTTGCTCAGGCGTTTTCGACGTTGTGCCATTTCTGATTGGGTTCAGGGCGTGGCAAGCATGATCCCAAGGGTTACACCCGGCGATCGGCAATGACATCAACAGCCAATCCTTCTGCGTCACAAGAATCCTTTTGCATAGAGGCCGCCGTGCAAGTCATCCGTACAGCCGTGAGGCACAGCGACGAAGGGCAGGCCCTAATGATATAACCACGGCCGGCCCAGTACGTATTTTCAGAGGCAGCTCTGCAATACTGCGTACACGGCCACCATGTTTCTCCAACTCGCTCTCATCTGCTACCTCGCATCCGCGGCCTCATCGCAAGACACCTACGGCGCAGGCACGGTGGCGCCATGGTCGGGCAAAGCAGAGGAATTCGACAAACTGCTTACGAAAGACGCAGATGCCGAGGGCAGATACACGCTACAAGGTCGAGATGTCTCCAAACCCTACACCCAATCGTCCCTAGACCCGATCCCGGGGTGGGCATTGACAGTGTCCACCAAGGCCGATATGTCGATGAATGGCACCAACGCGACTTTCACCGGAACCCGGATTGAGCTTAAGGTTCCCAACGCAACGGACATGCATCCAACCTGGCAACTCTGTGTGCTGGACTGGCGGGTGGACCAGGATAACTACCCAGCGGCCATGCGCGAGGATGACGGGACCTGCTCCAAAGCGATCAGCCAAGACTGCAGACGCGATGTTCAAGCTGCGGTGGTGAAGAAGTATAAGGCTTCTGATGAGGTTACCGCGTGTGCCTGTCCGAGCCTCAGTACGATTGGATCTTGCGGGAGTGAGGATGCGAAGAAGGCGCTGTATGGTGGGGGGGCTTGTCAGGCAAGGAGTAGGTTTATCACTTATAGGACCGCGGACCTTTAGAGGGCACAACTTGCTGACATGCATTAAGCATTCAACGCCACGCAGATCCGCGACTGGCCCGATGGCAAGTTTACAGTCCTGCAGTACGGCGGCCGCTCTCAGCCGCAGCGAGGGAATCGCACGGATTATGATCTGGTCGGGAGCATCGCGTGGCCGGTCTTGGTGATGTGGGGCTACTCTCAGAACCAAACCGGCTCATTCGAGGTCAGGAACGAGGCGCAGTTATCTTGTGTCAGGGCCAGCAATGCGACGACCACGAGTTTGTTGGGGGCTCCAAAAGCGCAGAGCGGTGTTGGGGGGAGGAGTATCCCTGGGGTTGGGGTGGTGGTGATGTATGTGGGTGTCGCACTCATGGGAGTGCTTTTACTTTAAAGGTCAGAAGTCATGAGGGTCTTTGAGGTACTATATTTATCACATTGAAAAGACGACACAGAGTCAATTTGTATAAGTTACTGAATACTTGCGGTACAAAGCCAAAGCATACTAGTATTATAACAAACTTCCTCCTGGGAATAACGATAATGGGACAGTGAAATGACTTGATGTAGTACACCACCTTCTTTCAGAGAGTGCCCGTGCCTGAGGGTATTCCGATATTGTTCCTGAAGTAGGCTACTGCGCCGTACCTGTGAGTAAAAACCGGACCTCGAGTGGGGTTTGTGAGACCGGCAATTTGAATTTGGGCAACGGTCACAGTGCCGAGCTGAACCTGAATGTTGTTGTGCGGGTTCAAGGGCGGCGCTGCCGCCCCTGCCTGCCACGTCTGATCCCAGTTGGCCTGCAAGGCGCGCAGAGCTTGTATGCAATTTTGGTCATCTGTGTACCACCATTCGGTGTTCGCGTGCGGGTAGAGATGGTGATAGGCGGTTTGAACAGCACCGTCCGTGAACATGCGTGTCGAGATCTGCTTCGGCCCATCCAGGCCATAAAGGTCACCTGCTTGACCAGCATTGTTCGTGCCGGCCAATTGGACGCGGAATGACCGATACCAAACTTAGTACAATCGTTAGTACTACCTACAGGTACGTAGAACCTTTACTCTAGAGAAACAGAAGGCGGGAGGGGTAATTACCGTTAGGATTGCATCGCGCATAATCCGGTAGCGATACATCCCAATCGTTGTGGGTCCCAATCTTGAAGAACACTCTCTCGTGATTGATGCCGTTGACTTGATTGGTGGTTGTAAATGCGAAGCCGGGAGCCGGGGTGATCACGACATACCCATTGTCTGTAGGCATTTTGATAACAATAGGAGGTGTCTGACAACAAAATTCGTACAATATAAGGGAATACAGAAGCTGGTTTAGAAACGGACTCTGTAAGAAGCAAGATGCAAGGAACCAGTTGGACGTCAAGAGCGGAGCGCTCTGGTCTTTTATAGCGCGGACCTACCTTACCCTTACTCCTTCTCGTTTATCTTTGGAAGATGGCTTATTCTAATAACCAATCTAAAGGCCTACGACAAGTCAACCACGGAATAGTGAGCACACCCCAGCCCATGGCTGCAAACGAAAATGGAAATATGGAGAGCCCAGATTCCGACTTTCAGCTCACGCCACAGCTCTTCTTCTCCGCACACTAAGCCCTGTTCGGAGAGACAGATGCAACCCGAAGCAGAGCCGCGGGCCGGTCGTGTTCTGGCCGCCTGGAGCACATTCACCGGAGGCTGGCTGAGGGGTCCGGATCGCCAAGACTCGTGCATCGCCCGGTCGCGGATTGGCCAAGACCCGGAACCGGATTGGCCAAGCACCATCCGGCGCTGTTGTGTTACCATCGTGCGGGCACCGAACATATACGGTGCATATATTGTGGGCGGCTCGTGGTTGTCATCCATTGGGCTCATGCAAGCCACCGTATCATGATCTTCGGCTCTTCCCGTTTCGAACACCTACCTCACTTTCGTAGGATTCGTCAATGGTGTTGAGGTGGCAGTCCGGCCGAAAGGAGAGATTGATGGAAGCTGAGTGGTGCTACCCCTCTTGCTCTATCTCTCGCATCGTCGTAGGTAGAACCGAAAAGGTTGCATGCGAGTTGCATCAGACCATCGAGACATGTCGATAACTGCCGCTGAAGTGGCTGGCTGAGCCCACCTTTGAATGTCAGATGTGGTCGAAAACGGAGAGCCTAGACCATGATTGTGATGCAAGTGAGCAGAAGGAAGCTAGCTGAAATGCATCTCATGGGCATATGCTTCAGCTTCAGGTTGCCATTGGTTCGAACTATCGACCACTGCCGCTCCCAAGGTAACCCACAAAGGGAGATCCCTGGTGAGCATAAGGCTGACGTCGGCTCCTCCTCTGTTCGTAATTAACTCAGCAACAAAGAACCGTCTTCAGTTGTAGCTCTCGTTGACACTTCCATTTCTCTTCGTTTCATCGTCGCGTATGCTGAAATCACCATGTGCGGCGGCACATCCACCGAATTCTTCAGGGCCCTGCTTGGGGACCCCAAGGACCTAAAGCGGCAACTCGATGTTCTTGAAAACGATGAATCGCTGAAGGGCAACTTCGAGCCCCTTGAAGCGGACAAGGAAACCGTTGTCATCTATCGCGGCACCATCCTCACCATGGCATCTGGCCAGTTCAATCCAGTCGAGGCAATGGCCGTTCAAGGCGACACGATTCTGGCGGCTGGAACATACGACCAAGTCCAGGCCGCCGTCTCGAACATTCCTCACACAGAGCGCGACCTCGGCTCACAATGCATCGTCCCTGGCTTCGTTGAGCCCCATCTGCACCTCCTCACCACCGCCCTCGTGTCCGGCCTCAGCGACATAGGGATCGAAAACGCAGAGAACATCGACCAGGCCAAAGAATGCATCGAGGCCGCCGCGAACAAAACCAAGCCCGGCGACTGGATCATCGCCTTTGGCTACGACCCCTCGCTCACCAGCGACCACGCGGCCCTGACGCTGGACATCACCGACGCCGCCTCCCCAAAAAATCCCCTCTTCATTGGAAACCCGTCTGGCCACTTGGCCTACGTGAACACCGCCGCACTGAACGCTGCTGGCTATGCCGTGCGCCCCAAGGACGCCACCCCAAAATTGATTTATCCCACAAACGACTCATACTTCGTCAAGGCCACCGATGGCGAATACCTCAGCGGTGTCGTCCTCGAGGATGCCGTCACCGCAGTGGCAAAGGTTTTCCCGAAGCAGCCAATATCAGACATGGCGAGCCTTGTCCTCCTCGGCCGGAAGACCCTCAACTCATGGGCCAAGGCCGGCTGCACCTCCGTCTTCGACGCTGGAATCGGACTTTTGACTAAAGGCAAGGATGATATAACACTTCTCCAGCTAATCCTTAGCCCTTTTCCGAGGCATCCAGTCTTCCCCCGCTTCAACGGTGCCGTCGCCGCTTCAGCTCTCCAAAAGATCATCGGCACTCCACTCCCACCGCCGCCGGTCACCAAAGGCCCCCTCTCTCTGTACACCGTCAAGTTCTGGCTCGACGGCTCCACACAGGGCTTCACCGCCGCGCTCGACCAGACCTACCCATCGGCCACAAACCCCTTCAACTTCCCCTCCGGCATCCTCGACTACCGCCTCAACCCCACCGACCTCTCCTCCGGCCCCTCCGACGCCTCCCTCCTCCAGGCACTCACCCACATCA
>Ga0247770_1000400_pt1 | contig 42482 bp, 36 predicted proteins | sample UWRJL136409B6_FD_179943 | JGI IMG/M metagenome (GOLD analysis project Ga0247770, IMG submission 179943) | Plant litter microbial communities from Arlington Agricultural Research Station in Wisconsin, United States - UWRJ-L136-409B-6 | ecosystem: Environmental > Terrestrial > Plant litter >... | reverse complement strand
CGTATTGGTAGTTTTCGCTTGCCACCACGTAGCAACTTGAGTTTTCAGTGCTACATCATGAGTTATTTGCTTGCGCCATGTTTTAGGTTTTTTGTCAACCTCTTTTACTGGACTGGCGCTCTAGCCAGTATGAGTTCGGCTTCTTAAGCGCGGATAGCTGTGACGGCGTTCATCACGCTCATCATTCCCGACGAACACACCATGTCTACGGCATACCCGTTCACCGTTTCCGGTATTCCGGCTTTGAAAGCTGCCTGACGGGGCAATAACTGTCCGTGACCTGCCCTAAGTACGTTCCCAAAAATGTACAGGTCTAAAGCGTCACCCGATACTCCGGCTTGCTCCAAGGCGGCTCGCATGGCGTGTGCCCCTAAATCCACTGCGGAAAAGTCCGTAAAGACACCTCCAAACCGACCGAGTGGCGTGCGTAATGCTGAGACAATATAGGCTTCTTGCATACATCCTCACTATCTTTTAATTCTCGCGTTATTAAGTGCTACCAAGTTCAAGCGGGATGCTTTTGGAAGCGGATTCGGTCAGTAGTATCAGGAAGTTTTCGTCATTTATCAAAGCTCAATCTAAAGTCAAAGACTTTGGGATTTGGGCTTTTAGATTTTGGATCGTTCCTCTCACTAAAGCTCCAGAAATGAATCAGGAGCTTGCTGATTTTGGCTTATAGATTTTGGATGACAAATTTCAGGATTTGGGGATTTTGGATTATCCACACGCCTGAATCCGGAAGCAACTTCTCCTCCCAATCGAAAATCAAAAATTGCAAATCCGCACAGTCATCATTAGTTAGGCTTTCATCTAACTAACTCAACCTTATGGCGCAGGCTGCATAGGCGTTGAAATGTATTTTTTGACAAGCTGTAAAGCCTATTATGTCTTGATTACAGCTTGCTTTTCATACAAATCTTATTTACAAGTGCGCTGAAAAAACTTGGTTATTATTCATTGCAGACTATACAGGCTATAATTGATTATCAACTTGATTGTTTTCAGACAAGACAATCAGTATTTAATACCCCAATCAAAGGAGAAACATGATGGATTGGAATACTAACACCGAACAGTACCTAAGACAGTTAAGCGAATTGCAGAGAGGCATTTTCACTAGCTGGGCATCCATGATGCCGAATATGCCAAGCTCCAATATGCCCAACACACGCGATACTGTCGCTAACACCCTGAAATTTCAGGAACAGGTGGTCACGAGTTCTCTGGAATTTCAGGCTATGCTGGCTCGTCTTTCAATCGAAGCCCAGAAGCAATTTTGGGAAAGCTATTTCAAAATGCTTGGCAGGCCGTAAATTACAAAAGCCGACTGAGGATTAGAGTCGCATGAGTTTACCTAGAGAGTGATTTCTGATATTTTATCGGGTGTTGCAAAAGTAATTAGGAAACCATCGGCTTTACAAACCTGCTAGAAAAACTAACAAAGCTCTCTAAGATAACCTCTTGGGGAGTTTTTTAAAGATGAAACCGTTTTGAATAAGAAAAAATTTCTTATTTCTTTTCCCCGTAAAAAGGTTTAATTTACTAAAAACTGCTGTATTAAACTTTAATGCTATTACTTTGTCTAAGGGTCTACCTAAAGAAAGGACTTATTAATATTAACCGAGTTCAAGCTTTTGTATACAAGAGCTTGAAATACAGCGCTTTATTTAAAGTACCTCTTAGGTAAGTGGTACGCATCAAACTGAATCCATAAAATGATGGGAAATCTATACACTCTCAGCGCAGGACGATCGCCTCGTTGAATTGGGTTGCTACTGCGTTTTCTATTGATTTTCATTGAAACGCTTTGTGTATGGCTGATGCGATCGTTAACGCATACATTATTAGTGAGGATTGCGCTTTATGGACCCAAAACAACTGAGTGAGGAACTGCGTAAAGGACAGAACCCTCACATGACCCGTCGGCGATGGATTATCGGCTTATCTATGCTTGGGGGTTCGATGGGACAAGCCGTTACACTCTACCAGACTGGGATCGTTAATCACCTACCCGATCCGCCGGGACAAAAGCTTTTCGATGCAGACCGCGTTGACGCTTCTAATTACGCTTACAACAAATTCAACTCACCCGACGGGCCGATAATGGTGGCTAATTATGCGATCACTGCTTGGCTAGCTGCTGCTGGCGGTCTAGACCGCGCTAGGCGCAACCCTCTGTTACCAATTGCAATGGGTATTAAGCTTGTGTTGGACGGCGTGACCAATGTCGAGTTAGCTCGGGAAGAATGGAGCGAGAACAAGGCGTTTTGTGAATACTGCCAAGTTGCGACGGTTTGCTCGATCGCATCCATCGTACTCGCAGTGCCGGAACTTGTTACCGCTGTTGGCACCCTGCTGGGACGCCGTGACCAGGACACCGAAGCACAGGGCAACACACGGTAATCGATACAACGGGGAAAAGTACGGATGATCTTCGACAGCGGTGTTGGGCGTACAGCAAATGTTAAGCCCGAGCGAGAATGATTGCACATATTTTATGCCATTATTCTCGCTCAACATTCCCTCGATAATTAGTGATAGAACGAGTCATGTCTGAGGATAGAGCGCCTATTTTAAACTGAATGATAGCCTTGTATAGTAAGGTAAAAAACAGGTGCAAATCATGATATCAAATACTCCTCCAGACACTCGGCAAGATGAGGAAAAACATGACCCTCAAGATAATCCTGGAACCCAAACAAGTATACCGACCACAGAAGAGGGTGACACTCCACTGGATGAGAGATATCGCATGACCGGTCAACAATCCGGCACTGAGGTTAGTCCCGGTAGTGAACCTGAAGCTCCTGGAGCTGCTCCCAAGGTTGTTGGTAGTCCAAATCAAGGAACTGACTCGCGTTAAAAAGATTCTTGAAAATCGCGCAAATTGGTGAGGGAGATTAACGGTAGCTCAGCAGATAACGCGGTCGAGACACTGCCTTATTTGTAAATAATGCCGAGCAAAAATTGCCGGGCAAACCGGATAACAACAAATATCAATCAGATTATTTAACCGAGGATAACTAAACATGGTTACAACGTTAGAGGATACAAAACGGGTTGCGATCGGCGAAAGATTGGCAGACTTGAAAGCCTTTCAAAATTTAATTATCTCGAACGATCAAAAGCTAATAGATGCCTGCCCTGATGAAGATGTTCGCAAGCGTCTCCAGAATATGCTTGAGGATGACCAGAAAAATCTGGGCATTATAGAGACGGTGATGGTTCAATACGGCATTCAAGCTGAGCCTAGTGCTGCGACCAAGATATTTATTCCGCAGTTTGAGAAGATGATGTCAGGCGATGAGTTTACGTATTATCAGAAACTCATTCACCACGAACTGATCAAGCATGGTCAAGCCATGAGTGGTATCATTATTCACAAAGCCGCTCAGAAGGTTGGAGCTGATATTGAAGTGGCAATTGGTCCTTTGAATACCGTCAATTTTGAGGGTCGTGCTCACCAAGAACAACTCAAAGGAATGCTTGAACTGGTGGGTGTCCGCGAAATGACTGGTAAAGACGCTGACCAGGGACTCTGGGCACGAGTGCAAGATGGAGTGGCTGCATTGTCGGGTGTAGTGGGCAGCATAGCCACCCAAAACACTGACAAACAAGATATGAACATCCAGACTCTCATCCGGCTGGATCATAACAAGACGAATACCATTTTCACCGAAATCGGAGCTACTAAAGACCCTCAAAAGCTCCAAGAGTATTTCGGGCAACTCTACAAAGATTTGTTGGTACACGCTCAAGCTGAAGAAGAAGTCGTCTATCCGAAAGTTCGATCGTTCTACGGTGATGACAACACTCAAGAGCTGTACGATGAGCAAGCGCAAATGAAGCGGATGCTCGATGAGATTAAGGCTATTGACCCCACTAATGCCGACGAGTTTAGATCGAGAATTAAAGACCTGATGGATGTGGTAGGCGACCACATTCGCCAAGAAGAATTCACCATGTTCTCGGCGATTGACAACAATTGCAGCGACGAGCAAAAAGAGCAAATGGCAACCGAATTTAAAGCTGCTAAGAGCAAGATTCAGCAAGAAATGGCAGCCTAATTGCAATAACAAGTAAGCCTCTCATTACAAGACAAAGCATTGCCCGCTAAGTGGGTGTATGGCTTTTATTGAGAGGGGAGCTGATTGTGCAATAAGAACATAGCTTTTTAGCTCCCACACTATAGCAGGTCGCGATCGCCCTTACAGCCACTTCTAAACAGAAGTTCTCCCTAGAGGGCAACTTCTGTTTAGAATAAAAAAGTGTTGCTAACCACTTAAAGCGAAGAGGTAGATAGGTATTGGTAATTTTAGCCGTAAATTTTTTACCCCACCCCAGTCCTCCCCTTACCAAGGGGAGGGAGTAAGAAATTCACACATGATTTAGGATAGCTATATTAGACACAGGATTAGCTCAAATATGACAACTTATTAGTCCGAGGAAAGGAGAAGTTTAGGGTTTTAGTATCAGGTTTAGGTAATAGGGTAGACTGCGCTTCACAATACATCAGCATTTGAGTTTTAACCATGAATTTATATATAGATAATCAGAATCCTCTTATTCTTTTTGCAATTGGCGTGGGCGCTTTGTTCGTCCTGCTTTGGGTAGTGCGATCGTGGCGCGAACGTCAATACGATCTCACAGGCAAGACGGTGCTGCTTACGGGTGGTTCTCGCGGACTTGGTTTGGTTATGGCGCGCCAGTTGGTGCAGCAAGGAGCGCGTTTGGCAATTTGTGCCCGCGATCGCGCCGAGCTCGAAAGGGCGCGTGTCGAGCTGCAGCAGTGCGGTGGAGAGGTGCTGACTGTTCCCTGTGATGTCACCGATCGCTCCCAGGTTGACCAGATGGTGCAGCAGGTGCGCGATCGCTTCGGTCAGATCGACATCCTCATTAACAACGCAGGAACCGACCTTGTGGCGCCAATGGATGTATTGACGATCGAGGACTACGACGCTTTGATGAAGCTGCATTTCTGGGCACCGCTATACACTACTTATGCGGTTTTCCCGGAAATGCGTCAACGACAGGCTGGACGCATCGTTAATATCTCTTCGATCGGCGGCAAGGTAGTTTCCCCGCATATGTTGGCGTATTGCGCCAGCAAATTTGCCTTAACCGGTTTCTCTGAAGGGATGCGGACAGAACTGGCAAAGGACGGGATTGCTGTCACAACGGTATGTCCGGGTTTCATCCGCACAGGCGTGATAGACCACGCTATGTTCAAAGGTCAGCACCGCAAGGAGTTTACCTGGTTCAGCATTGCTGATTCGTTGCCTTTAATCTCGACGAGTGCCGAAAAGGTTGCTCGTGAGACCATTGCTGGATTTCGACGGGGTGATGCAGAGGTAGTTGTGCCACTTTGGACTTGGTTTAGTGTCAGACTCTATGCTCTTTTTCCAGGGCTTTCTACCACTGCGATCGGTTGGTTTAATCGGTTGTTACCTGGAACAGGTGGCATTGGTACTGAACGCGCTTTTGGAAAAGACAGCCACTCATCTTTATCGCCTTCGCTGTTAACTTTTTTGAGTGACAAAGCCGCACGGCAAAACAATGAGATGGGGGGTCAAGAGCAACCGGATGGCGATCGAATTGCTGAGCGATCGAGCTACCGATCGTCTGTGTCCGACGGTGAGGATGGGTGAGCCGAAAGCGCGCGGTTCTCTTTCACAAGAGGCTAGGCGATCGGCGCGATCGTCCCAATACTGTTAATACAAAAGCAATTTTTTGACAGATTCACGGAGAAATTAGAAATGAGTGATCAATCTATGACCCATCCAGCAACTGGGCCACATCAAGAAGTTGACCCATCTCAAGAGGCTCAAGTTTTTGTACTCCCCCATGCAGGGAGAAGTGCTGTTTGAAATGGAAATATTGCAGCCGGAACCATTACGACTCCAGGGGGAGAAGCGATCGTGAATCCAGTTGCCACGAATTTCTCATCCCAAACCGGATAAGCTTTAGCCGTTTTGGCTGAAGCTTCAAGCATTGCAGGACTTTATGCGGCAGATGGAGAGCAGACGGAAGAAGGTCGGGTTAATCTGCACAACAATCCAGACGTAGCCGATAGCAATGCTCAAAGAACGCTACCCAATACTGACCCAATTAGACTTCTGATGCTCTCAAACCGTTAAGAGAGTGGCACTGTAGTAATTTGAGAGTTATAATAGTGGGTGCTTAATTAGAAAAACAAAACTTATGCTAAAAATTCAAGATCTAGCTTTTGGTTTTAAGGATGCTGAAAACTACACAAGGAGGGAAAATAAAAAATTCCTGGACAAAATTTTTGTTAGAACCCCAGAACTCGATCAACTTTGTGGAAGAAATACTTTTTTCCTTATCGGAGAGAAGGGAACTGGGAAAACTGCATACGCATTTTATCTGTCAAACAATGACTACAAAGAAACTTTATCCACAGTTAAGTATATAAGAGAAACTGATTACCAAAAGTTTGTTCAAATGAAGAAAAGAGATGATCTCAGTCTCTCGGATTATATAGATATTTGGAAAGTAATTATTTACTTATTACTCAGTAAAAAAATTGCCGATAGTGAGCCAGTTGGCTTCTTAGACTACCCGAAGTCCATTAAGTTCCGCAATATATATTTGGCGATACAGGAATATTATCTGAAAGCATTTTCTCCGGAAATTGATAATGCGATAAAGTTTGTAGAGCGCTCTAAGAGCGCTGCTGAGATTATATTAAAATACGCTAAAGCTGGAGGAGAAGAAAGTGATGAAATAACTTTCTATGAAAACAGATTTCAGATCAATCTCATGTTTATACAGAAGAAATTTGAGGAGGCGTTTGCATCATTAAAATTGAAAAAAAATCATCTATTATTTATTGATGGAATTGATATCAGACCATCCCATATTGAATATAATGATTATTTAGATTGTGTTAAAGGATTAGCAAATGCAGTGTGGGCGATAAATAATGATATATTTCCACAAATAAAGGATTCTCAGGGTCGGCTTAAGGTCGTTCTGCTGGTAAGACCGGATATTTTTGATTCTATAGGCTTACAAAATCGAAATAACAAAATAAGAGACAATGCTGTTCTTTTAAATTGGAACACGACATATAAAAACCATAGAAACTCGAAGATTTTTGAGATGGCAGGAAAGCTTTTGGGCGCACAACAAAACCCAGTCGTTGAATATGCTCAAGCTTGGGATTATTATTTCCCTTATACAATTGAGAACAAATCCGCTAATACAACGGCTGCGGATAAGGAAGATTCTTCCTTTATTGGATTTTTGAGATATTCATTATATCGCCCTAGAGATATAGTTACCATGCTCTCTATACTTCAGGATAACTTTAAAGAACAGAAACAAGATCCAAATCAAGATCCAAATAAAGTGTTTTCCCAAGCAGATTTTTTTAATGTCGAGTTTGTCAGAAAGTATTCAGAATATTTATTGGGTGAGGTAAAGGATCAGTTATCCTTCTACTATACAAGCAATGACTACGAGCTTTTCCTCAAATTCTTTGAATACCTGAGAGGGAAAAGTAACTTTTCATATAAAGAATATAGAACAGCCTACCAAAATTTCGTGAAGTATTTGGAGACAAATTCGATTAAAAGACCAAAATTCTTTGAAGCACCAGATGTATTTCTTCAGTTTCTCTATGAGTTAAATGTCATCTTTTTTATTGAGAGAAATGCAAATGGAAACTTTATAAGATTGTGCCTTCGAGAAAGAAATCCCACAAATATATCTCCCAAAGTCATAACGCACCAAACCTATCAAGTTCATTATGGACTTATCGAGGCGCTGAATGTAGGTAGAAAATATATGGCCTTTGGAGTGGCGTTTCGAGAAGCTTTTAATAAGGGGCAGAAGATAGAGAATCAGTAAGTAGCATTGAGATTTGGTCAATCAGCGCAGGCTAAAAAGTCGATGAAGCAGACAGGTGAGAACTCGTGGTGGGGGTACCGAGGTTATTTGCTTCTGCAGGAGTTACGCAGGCACCCTATATATAGTGTGCCTGCGTAACTCCTGTTTATTAAATTTCTTCTCAAGCGACCGCTCTTTCTTGGCACGCTACATATAGCGTGCTTGCGTAAGTCCTGTTAGTGTGTCTCAAGCAAGATGTTGTAAACGTTTCCTTGCGTTTGAATTTGCTTATAGCTATCTGCACTTAAGCAATAGCTGCAAAACAAGGAGAACAGATGTCACAAAGTACGTCAAACTCAGAAATGGTATACCGAACTCTTGGCAGCACAGGAGAGAGGGTTTCTGCGATCGGAGTGGGTGGTTGGCACATCGGATTGAAGTATGTTGATGAGCAACTGGGTATCCGGATTGTTCGCAGTGCCATCGACCGCGGCATCACTTTTATGGATAACAGTTGGGATTACAACGGTGGAGCCAGCGAGATTCGCATGGGGAAAGCCTTGCGCGATGGCTACCGAGACAAAGTATTCCTGATGACAAAAATTGACGGTCGCTCCAAGAAAGAAGCCGCAAGACAGCTAGACGAATCACTGCAACGCCTGCAAGTTGATTGCATCGATCTCGTCCAGCACCACGAAATCCTCCGATTCGAGGACCCGCCTCGAGTTTTCGATCCAGAAGGGGCAAATGCCGCCTTAATTGAGGCGCGGGAAGCTGGCAAACTCCGATATATTGGCTTCACCGGACACAAAGACCCCCAGATTCATCTGCATATGCTGGAAGTTGCAGCTAGTTATGGGTTTAAGTTTGATGCGGCTCAGTTGCCGCTGAATGTGATGGATGCACACTACCGAAGCTTTGCGAAGCTGGTTGTGCCAGAACTGGTTAAACAGGACATCGGCATTCTTGGCATGAAAAGCATGGGAAACGGGATTTTGTTACGGTCAAATACGGTAACGCCAATTGAGTGTCTGCACTATGCGCTGAATCTACCTACATCGGTTGTGGTTACGGGAATTGACAGCATGGAGATTCTCGATCAAGCGTTTGAGGCGGTGCGGACGTTCCAGCCAATGAATGACGAGCAAGTGCGATCGCTGTTAGCAAAAACGGCAGAAGCGGCATCGCGCGGCGAGTTTGAGCCATTCAAAACTTCATCAATTTTCGACAGCACTGCCCAGAATCTAGATTGGCTGGGAGAGGAGCCACAGCGCATTCAGCAATTGATGCCAACGTGATCGAGAGAGCTTGACAACAGTAAATAAATTTAAATTGTACGAGAATACCCTGCTACGCCGTGAACCACTCTAGTGCCGAGTCTATAATCGCAGGGGGAATTGTGTGGGGGCCGTCGAACTCGCGATAAACTACATCGTAGCCAGCACCCCGCACCTGTGGCACTATCTTACGGCTACAAGGATCGATCGGTAAAACAGAGTCTCGCGTGCCGTGCGAAATGAACAGACGCGGTTCGCCAATCTGTGAAGCTGGTTTCATAAACCCCGGCGAGAACGCTATGACATGGCTGAACAAGTCGCCGTTGGTAATGCCGACACTTAAGGCATAGGAAGCCCCGTCCGAGAAGCCCTCGATCGCAATGCGGGTAGGGTTCACAGCGTAGCGGCTGAACGTCTGCACCAGCGCCTGGTCAATCAAGGCGATATCGGGGCCGTACCCACCCACCAGCACATCCCACGTCCGGCCGCGCGAGGCAGGTGCCAGCAGGATGAGTCCAGTGGCATCGGCGAGGTTTTGGAACGGACTCAGACCGCCGGGTGCGTCGCCACCTGCTCCGTGCAGCATCACCACCAGTGGTGCGGGTCGGGAAGCTTCGTAATTTTTAGGCACGTAGAGGAGTCCGTCGCGCTTGGTGGAAAGTCCCAAGGGTTGCAGACCGCTTGGTGCCGTTCCCGTAGGCTGCGTTGGTCGTGCCAGCAGGCGTCCGTTTATAGATGCCCGATCCTGGTTCTGTGGTTTGTCTGTTCTCATTGATGTAATTCTCTCCATAGAATTGGTGGTACAGGCTGATCCAATCGCCCCAGTGATGCCTACCAAAAACATTCCAAGTAGGTGCCTTCGCCTTAATCGCGAACCGATGTCAGTTTTCTGCTTCAGCATGATGCCCTTGCTTCTCCTGTTGTGAAAAGTGAATTTTTCTCCCGGCACCAATGAGAGCAAATGACATCTTGCACTAGATAAGCAAACTGTTCTCAATTAGTCACAGTGAGCGTTCCTTGTAGGGTAAAAAAGGAAAGTGCTGTCGTTGGTATGCCAGAACACAATAAACTGATCTCGCAAGCTGAGCTGAAAAGATGAAAAGAAATAACTGTAGGTTGATAAGCTTTCAGGTAATCGGCTATCCTAACCTAGAGGCGATTTTTTTGATATTCATAAATCGCTTGATAGGGTATCCAAATTTGCTTTTTCAGGCGATTAAGAATTTCAAAAAATCTCTCTCACCTCGCCGTAGCAAATCGCCCACAAACTGGAAGTCTCGATGATCCACAAACCAAGCCCGCCTGTGCGGACTCAATGCTGTCTGGGTCGGCAGGCTTTGTTGAATAAAAGCGCAGCAACTACTGCCCCCCTTCTTCCTATTGGCGAAGCCTGCGCGTTAGCGATAGCGCATAGGGAGGTAAGGGGGTTGGCGTAGTCACGATTTTTTTTTCTCCTAGTATTTTTCAGTCCCGATAATGAGTCGGAAATGTTATTAAAAGTTAGATAACGATCGCTCTTTCCTCTACTAAGCAATACTAACAGCTAGTGCTTTTTACAACATCTTTCTCAGGTATGATCGTCAAGCAATGGCGACCAGTTTAATCACCCGCCTCAGGGGTATTCGGCAAACACAATCAGCTAATTAATTGTTGTGCCGCTGAGTTGCCAGTGAGATGATGCTTTAATGTTATTAGTAAAGAAGTAGGATGAAGAGGCTGTTTCTAAAGAAGTGTAAATCCCTGGAGCTCCCCTAAATCCCCCTTAAAAAGGAGGACTTTAAAGATTTTCGGTTCCCCTCTTTTTAAGGCGGGCTAGGGGGATATACCCAAAGTTAAGCAACGTAGCCAGTTAACATTACTTTAGAAACAGTCTCTAAGCAGCGTTAGATTTTGCCTACAATGGTTTGGAGTAAAGAGAGGATTATTCAAAAGATTTATTGGGCAGTGGATCGCTACGGGCGTTTCAACCCGCAACAGTACAGCCAAATTTTGTCGGTATTGCGAAAGTTGAACAGTGCAGAGGTCTTCGAGATTCTCTACACCGTTTTGACTAATGTCGATCGCCCTGCAACAAAATTTGAAGATCAAGAATTCGCGGGAAGATTGCTACTTGACCTTCAACCCACCTGTACCCTTGAGTTAACAAAAGCAATTCAAGGTTTATTGAAAGGCTACAACCTCAGTATTGAGGAACTTCCTTGGTATTTTGCACAGCAGTATGGCAAGCAGGTAGTTCTAGAAATACTTGAAAAACTCAGAACAGAATTGAATTGTGAGCAACAGCAGCAAAGTATTAAGACATGGGAATGGTGGTTACAGGCTTGCAAAGATTAGGTGTTTAATTGATTTTGGAAACATTGCACGGCACAACAACGCTGTTGCAACGGGCTGGCTTAAGTCCCTGGCATTGTAAAGGTGCTAGCAGTCGCCTCGTTGGGCAGCTTGTTCGTCTTCGGGGCGATCGCCTACAGTAAATTGTCAGAAGTGTGTTTGTGTCTGACCATTGCTAGTTGCAACAGACCCGATCACGCTTTACGGTATTGTCCAGACCACTTGGTTTAGCTGTAGTCATCCCCCCTGCTGTGCTTCAATTTCGTTGAGCAACATCTCGTCAGAGTAGGACGTTTCCCATTCGCCCTCAAGCTTGAGCCGCACCGACTTTGCGCCACCACTAGGCGTACAGACGACCCAGTAGGTATCCTCCTGCCCTTTAACCTGAGCCGCATCCTGGTTTTCTGCATTGTGGGAAATCCCAGAATAGGCTTGAATACATACCCAGGTAATGTCGCTGCTATCTGTAATCTCTCGTTCCATGACATCCTATCAATTACTATACTTCTGTAAGGTTGGGGACGATCGCCTGTTGATGTTGCTCGATCCAGTCCCATGCCCATTGAAAAGGAACCCCTGCTCGTTGGGCGGCTTGTTCATCTTCCGGGCGATCGCCCACATAAAGAGAATTTTGCGGACTGTGCTTGTGTCTGACCATTGCTAATTGCAACATACCTGATCGCGGTTTGCGGTACTGTCCGGACCACTTCGTTTTGCTGTGGTTATAAACATTGTGACCAGTGACGCGGAAACACTTTTTACCCTCAAAGTCCGGGCAGAAGTAGATTTCTCTCAACTCTGGAAATAACTCAAGCGTGTATTGCTGTTCCGTGATGCACTCTTGCATAGACTTATGACCTGCGGCAACTCCACCTTGGTTAGTGATGCCGGCAATTATCCAATCGTCTTTGTAGGCGCGAATTGCAATTTGGGCACCTTCAATAATGCGTTGATCTTTGGGATGTTCAAAGTATTGTTGTCCGCTGAGTGGTTCACGGAGCGTACCATCCATATCTATTAGTAATAAGCTCATCGTTTTCTAGAAAATTCCCTATTTTACTAAACATCCTAAGCTGCGATCCATTTTCTTTCCTCTAACTAACGGAATGTACTGCTAGGGCGATCGACCTATCTTGAAAAGAAAGGGGTTGCTGTACCGCCAGAGATACAAATCTCGCCCACCAAGGAATTTAGCCACACCTCACTGGCAGCAGAGACAACCGCTTCCTTTTGCCCCTCCTTCCTGAAACAAACTTGATGATTACTTCAAGTCCGATGCCCCTCGAAAGCCAACAACCGCAACCACCTGGTAATTTATTGCTGCAATCGAGCCTACTCCTTAAAGTCCTCATTAAACATTTTTTCGCTTGAAGATGAAATCACTCTAGGAAAGTTCGATCTAGTTGAAATCTACGAGCTCAACTTCTAACTCCAAAAGCTTAGAGGTAGCATATCTGCATCCTCCTCAGAGTTTAGAAACAAATCTATCTTGAGAAATAACCTCTAATGATTAACTCTAAAATAATTTAAGCAAATATTGTTGTAACTAACACCTTAAAGTTTGTTTACAAAAAAAAATAATTATCTATAAAAATTTTTGTCAAATTATTAAAGTTCTAGTATACTAGAATTTAGAATGTTTCTATATAAATTCTGTATAAAAAAAACCTGGTTGTTTGGGACAGGTTGTGGCTATATTTCTGAAATACTTTAGGGCGTTTACTAATTAACGCTCAGCAGGTAAGAAGTTGCCATGGCAGGATTTAAATAAAGCATTCTTTAGAACATTGGTTTTGAGAAGTTCACTCAGAGCAAAGCAGTAAGGTAGTTCCGATTAACTGTTTAAATATTGTCTAGATAATATGTTGCATCCACAAGAAGAGAGCATTTTAGTAGAAACGAGTCCTATGGCCCCTCTGGTCATTGAGGAAATCCCAGATAATAAGGCATTATTAGAGCCGGTACTTACTACAAACCCGCATCTTAAAATTCCCAAGCGAGATATTCGGAAAAGCCTCAAGGCATTAACTACCGAAGGTGCTTTTGCTACCGTATTTTACAGTATCATTGGCGGCGCGTTGCTTAGTAATTTCTTGCTGGATCTCGGTGCCAGTACAGTAGAAATTGGTCTGCTCGCCTCAATTCCTCAGCTAACCAATTTGCTGCAACCGCTGGGAGCCTTTCTGGGAGACCGCATCAAGAGCCGCCACTGGTATTCCCTGGTGATTTTCGGCTCGTCGCGGCTGCCGTGGTTGCTGATTGTGCCAGGGATTTGGTTGGTGGGCACATCTCGTATCCAGCCGCGCCAGTTGATGCTGTTTACATTGGCAATTATCTGCCTGAGTAATTTCATGGAAGCTTTGGGTCGTGCTTCCTTTCTTAGCTGGATGGCTGTGTTAGTACCAGACCGATTGCGGGGGCGGTATTTTGGGTTTCGCAATAGTGTGGTGACCTTCACCAATCTCATCGGCGTGCCGCTGCTGGGTCTAGCGGTATCGAAGTGGCCGGGTGGTTCGCTCTCGGGCTTCGGTGTGGTCTTGGTTGTGGGAGTTGTGTTCGCAATACTCAGTCTGATCTTTCAGTTCTGGATAACCGATGTCAACCCGCAGCTAGTACACGCCGCCGATTCGGATACAGACCACGGCTCGCCCTTGAAGAAAGTTTTTAGCTTCCTCAAAGATGCCAATTTTTTGAGGTTTTTGTTTTACTCATCCTTCTGGAGCTTTGCGGTTAACATCAGCGCTCCCTTCTTTAACCTCTACTTGCTGGGGGACCTCAACCTAGATGTCAGCGTGGTAACGCTCTATAACAGTTTGGGGGCTGGTGCTAACTTGCTGATGCTGATGTTCTGGGGCAGACTGGCTGACCGGATTGGCAATCGCCCACTGATGATAACTGTGGGAATCTTAGTGGCTCTGACGCCTCTACTGTGGCTAGAATCTGGAACTTCTCCAATTTTCCTTTGGGCTTGGTTCCCTTTGTTGCACATACTCGGCGGTGCGACTTGGGCAGCGATTGACCTGTGCAGTGGCAATCTGATGATGTCGGTGACACCGCTACGCAATCAGTCGATTTATTTTGCTGTTGCTGCGGCGGTTCCTGGAATCACTGGGGCGATCGGCATCACTGTTGGTGGCTATGTCGCGAGTCTGACTGATTTTGGTGGCTTGCCAATGGCATTTGCTCTCTCAGCCGTCTTGCGGCTGTTGGCTCTCCTGCCCTTGGTGTTTGTTCACGAGCAGCGCGCTGTCCCTGTGAGTGAGCTAATGCGAGTCCTGATCCCAACACTTAAGCGTCAAGCAGCAGCTATTCAAGCAGGACGCACCAGTTTGAAACCATTACCACTAATAGAAGAACTTGAGGATGAAAGTCCACCAGCAAGCTCATCCATTTAATCTTGAGATGGCGAATTGACGATCCCTCCCCGTTCACGGGGAGGGATTTTTATTCATATAGCGGTTCTCAAAAAAGTGATGTATGCCCTATGCCCTATGCCCTATGCCCTATGCCCTATGCCCTATGCACGTCGGAACATATTACTGAGAAAGGCTATAGTTCATGGCAATCAGTAAGTCATCTCGTTTCCGGCAACCGGAAACGATATAAGAAGATTCAAGGCGGTTAAAACCGCCAAGTCGTTTTCCTCTCTAAGCTCAAGCCACGCTCGGAAGCCACTTACCGAGTGTTTTTTTATGAACTACTGCGGAAGAGTCTGATTGTGCAATTTCCAAAATTTTAAGTATAATTGCTTATAAGACATTTTTTTTTACATATCTATCCTAGTGGGGATGTGGCAAGAAACGGAATAAGGGTGGTTTTTCGGCTTATCCTATGTTAATGTAGCGAATATTACAAAAAACGCTCATGAATCCTCTACTGACAGGATTACTAAACTTGCAAGTGGTCGTTGAAGATTTTCAACACACTGACAAAGATTTAGTATTAAAAGTCGAACAAGAGAATAGGGCATTATCAGAGACGGCATTTGCTCCAAAGCCGCCTCAAAAAATTCCCAAGCGAGAAATTCGGACAAGCCTCAAGGCATTAACTACCGAAGGTGGCTTCGCTACAGTCTTTGCCAGTATCATTGGCGGCGCGTTGCTTAGTAATTTCTTACTGGATCTCGGCGCGAGTACAGTGGAAATTGGTATGCTTGCCTCAATTCCTCAGCTAACCAATTTGCTGCAACCACTGGGAGCCTATGTGGGAGACCGCATGAACAGCCGCAATTGGTATTCCCTGTTGATTTTTGGCTCGTCGCGGCTGCTGTGGTTGCTGGTTGTGCTAGGGATTTGGTTGGTCAGCTCATCTCGTATGGCTGGACATCAGTTGGTAGTGTTGACACTGGCAATTATCTGGGTGACTAATATCATGGAAGCTTTGGGTCGTGCTTCCTTTTTTAGCTGGATGGCTGTGTTAGTACCCGAGCGATTGCGGGGGCGGTATTTTGGGTTTCGCAATAGTGTTGTTACCTTAACCAATCTCATCGCTGTGCCACTTCTGGGTCTAGCAGTATCGAAGTGGCCGGGTGGCTCGCTCTCGGGCTTCGGTGCGGTCTTGGTTCTGGGAATCGTGCTGGGGATAATCAGTCTGGGCTTTCACTTCTGCATGACTGATGTGAACCCAAAGCTTTTACAAGCCACCGATTCGGATACAGACCACCTGTCGCCTTGGGAGACTGTTTTTAGCTTCTTCCAGGATGCGAATTTTTTGAGGTTTCTTCTTTACGCAGGCTTCTGGAGCTTTGCGGTTAACATTAGCGCTCCCTTCTTTAACCTCTACTTACTGGGGGATCTCCACCTCGATGTCAGTGTGGTAACGCTCTATAACAGCTTGGGGGCTGGTGCTAACTTGCTGATGCTGATGTTCTGGGGCAGACTGGCTGACCGGATTGGTAATCGCCCTGTGATGATAACTGTGGGAGTCTTGGTGGCTCTGACGCCTCTACTGTGGCTAGAAGCTGGAACTACTCCATTTTTCCTTTGGGTGTGGTTCCCCTTGTTGCATATAGTGGCCGGGGGGACTTGGGCAGCGATTGACCTGTGCAGTGGCAATCTGATGATGTCGGTGACACCGCTACGCAATCAGTCGATTTATTTTGCTATTGCCGCGGCGGTTCCTGGAATCACTGGGGCGATCGGCATCACTGTTGGTAGCTATGTCGCTAGTCTGACTCATTTTGGTGGTTTGCCAATGGCGTTTGCTCTCTCAGCCGTCCTGCGGCTGTTTGCCCTGCTGCCCTTGGTGTTTGTTCACGAGCAGCGTTCTGTGCGTGTGAGTCAGCTAATAGGTGCCCTATTCCCAGCCAGGCAACCAATAGAGCTGATTGAAGCAAAGGAATAGCAATAAATTTAGGAACTAGCTCTAGCTGCTTCCGTGAACGAGGAGTTTCTAACCTTCGTCGCCCGTCAGTTGCGTCATGCGCTGCTACATCATTTGGATTACCCGATCATCGACGCTTTAGCACTGCTATTCGACCGCCTAAAGCCTTGCCTAATCCGGACTTTCTCCCTGCTGCATCTCATATTCTCGGATAAATTGGGCGATCGCATTTTTCCGATCTTCTGTTAACTCGCTCGTTTCACCGAGACTACTCATCCGATCAACGATCGCGGAGGGTTCGAGATAGGGTTCGAGCCAGCTAAGGTCAAGTTTGTAGCCTGTTTTTTGAGTTTCCTTCGACCCATCCTCACTAAAATCTTTTGGCAGCAAATTCTCCAAGAAATTAACTAGCCCTTCGTCATCCTCAATAATCTTTTCAACCCATTGCTTGACTTCCTCTTCTCCTGCCCAAATTTGCCAATAGTGTAAATTTTCAGAGAGCTTCGGGGATTGCAGTAGCAAGTTTTGTTGTGCAGCATCTCGCAGTCGCTTCAAGGCTATTCCTTCAAGCTCCTTAAGGTGTTCTAAACTCTGGAGGCATTCCTCTGCAGGGATAGATTCCTCTGCTCCATACTTACCTTGTTCCTGCCCCAAGGCTGCTACTTCGCGCACAATTATGGATAAGGCGTTACCATTTGATATTGCCTTTTTCAAGGTTTCAAACCGTGCTGGTTCGTCAATCCGATGCAACAATCGTGAGATCAAGCGTTCAATTCTAATGTCATTACCAAAATCAAAAATTCCCTGCGGTTCGTCTTCCGGAGGCAAAAGCTGGTCGCCCACATCAAACAAAGCTTTCACGATTGAAGGAATGCAATCGGTAGGAATTTCTTTTTCAGGGTAATCCTCAAGCCGTTCAAGAAATGCCCGAACTTGCGTCGTGCCATCAGAGCGTTTTTGATGAGCAAGTTCTACAAGATTTTCCCCAAATGCTTTAGCATCTTTTGCCAAGGCAAAAATTGTTTTAATCTCAGCATCCGAGAATTCATCTTGTGTTAAGATTAAACGGAAGTAATTGGGAAATATATCTAAGCTGCAAATACGTAATTGTTTGTCCCATATTGACTCATCTTGTGCAGGGGAGTAGGTATTATGCCAAACGGCTTCTAACTTAGGAAAAAGCTGTAAGAGTAGCCGTTTAACTGGTTCTTTATCCTCGTCATCTTCAAACTTAGTCACCCACGAATCGTGAAAATCTTTGATTTCTTCCAATGTCGGGATTAGAGTACCTTCCGCATCCGCATTTCCTGCAAAGAATTTAGGATTTGTGCGGATTATGTCATATATTTTTGGGCGAAAGGCTCGCAGGGACTCAATAGCAATAAAATCAACTGGGTTGACTTCACCTTTCACCGCTGGGTATGTCACGGTTAAGAGGTTGGTTAGACGAGTAATGTCGCGAGGGTTGGTAATAAAGTGGTCTATCCCTTGTAAATAAACATTGCCCCAGCGATTTAGATTGAGTAGTGGCTTTGGTGCGTCAGCCAGTATGCCATTGAGTTTTTCAAAAAGTAGCTTGCGGAGTGAGGTTTTATCTGGGAGAGGTAACTCAAAAGAAGCTTGAACAATCTGATTGAGGTAGATTGCTCCGGGTAGAGGTTGTGTATCTGCGAGGGTTTTGATGACAACTTCTTGATCGAAAACGAGCAAATACACAACGTTAGTAAAGTTTGGGATTGATTTAATAAGATAAAATAATTGGCTTATCTCTTCAGCGGAGAGTCGGTCAATATCGTCAATCGTTACTACGATTCGCGGATGCTGCTTTTCTAGTGTATCTGCGACTTCTTCTTTTAAGTCGGAAGTCTCCTTTTCTTTATCGTCAAATAATTTTACAAGTGCCTTACTAGCTTGAGCGTAAGGAAGAGGAATTTCAGAAACTGCTTTAGCCAGATTGGTTATTCGACCTAGGATGCCTTTGGGGACAGCTTTAAATTGGCTCAAAACAGTCTGTAATTGACCAATAAAGCGCCTTGTGATGTCTTCGCCTCCAGAAAATAGCCAGGGATTAAAAGGGACAATAATAGGTTGTTCGCTTTCTGGCTTTTGCTGGAGATAGTACGTTAAAAAGTTTAATAGTGTGGACTTGCCAAAACCTGAGGAACCGTAAACTGCTATAACGAACCCTTCAGGAAAGTTCATTTTGCAAATACTGTCTGCAAGATGTTTGGCGAAGGGTGCATATCCTAATCGATCTTGTTTTGGCTCGAGTAAGGCGTTATCGGCAGATGAGTCACTAAAATCCTCCGGCAATATTTCTGAATCGTTCTTTGTTTCAGCCATACAGCATCTCTCTTTGTTAGCTAAGGTAATCTTGCCGTTCAAGGTTTGTTTTAATTAACCCCCTACTGGCGTGCTGAGTTTGGGGTGTTGAATTACATCTTAATTATGCGATTGCTTATCTTTATAGATGCTCCTAGAATAGCATCAAGGAAGCTCGGTTCTTGTCTACTGTTAGATGGATATTAATGTTAAGCTAGGTTGATAAAAGGCACAGGATTGTCAAAATCAAACACCCGTTTACACGCGCCTAAGTGGGCGATCGCAGCAAACGAATGGATCGTGGTGAGGCAAAACACCAGCATAGGTTTTTCTAAGCTCGCACCTTAAGCCAATCAACAATAGTTGGAGGAAGGTTTCGCTGCACTTTACTGCTGACGTACATCCCGATATGTCCAACTGGGAAGGAGCGCAAGGTGTAGTCTTCGCTAGCAATGTATGTCTTAAGAGCTAAGGAAGATGCTGGAGGAATCATATGATCTTGCTCGGCGTAAATGTTCAAAATCGGGATGCGGATGTTTCCCAGATCCACTCGCTTGTTGCCAATCTCGACCTGACCTTGAATCAGTTTGTTTCCCTGATAGAAATCTTTCATGAACTGTCGGTAAGCCTCTCCAGCTTGGTCGGGACTATCAAAGATCCACTTTTCCATGCGGATAAAATTGATTAGTTTGCTTTCACAATCGAGGTTATCCAGAAAATCAATATACTTCTGAACTCCTAGCTGAAAAGGCTTCAGCATCAAGAACTCCAAATTCAGGAAGTCCCCGGGAATGTTGCCCAGAGTATCCACGATTAAATCGATATCTACAGCCTTTGACCCCAGAGTGCTTCCACCCCAAACATTTAGGAGTCCCTCATTGATGTGAAAATCGACGGGGGTGACCATAGTAATCAGGTTTTTTACCTTCTCTGGGTAAAGGGAACTGTAGCAAAGGCTGAAGGTTCCCCCCTGACAAATGCCTAACAGGTTGATTTGCTCTAAGTTGTGGCGATCGCGTACCACATCCACACAGTTGTTGATATAGCCATTAATGTAGTCGTCCAGAGTTAACCAGCGATCGCCGCGACTCGGATAGCCCCAGTCAATCAGGTAAACATCCAAACCAAGCTCGAGCAAATTCGCGACGAGCGATCGCCCCTCCTGTAAATCGACAATGTAGGGACGATTAACCAGGGCATAAACGATGAGGATGGGAATATTCAGCGAATGCTCAACTTTCGGCGAGAAATGGTACAGCAGTACCTTATCTTCCCGGTAAACCTCTTCCTTGGGAGTCACCCCGACCTGAATATCTTCCTCCCGCAGGCGGGTGAAAATCTCGGCGCCCTTGACCAGTTTTTGGGTTAGCTCTCTCGTTGCCATATTGATATTCTGAATTTATTACGGATAGTCACCCAGAGCTGGTTTAGTCTCATTGTAGGAGTAGAGAAACAGACCGAAGAGAATCGAAAACACAAGGTCGATCGCACCCGGAACTAGATAGAGTGGGTGAAGATTGCCGATCGCCGTGTGATAAGCCAGCACGGGGAAAACCGAGGATTGGGCGCAGATTCCAAGTTTCACGATATCCTGGCGGGAAAGGTCATTACCCACCCACCAATAGCCAATCCCGAAAACGAATATCAACACAATAAACATATGTAAATACTCGGGATTGGTCAGGGGTTTCAGATTAAGCAACTGGCGAATCCATTGGTCGCAAAACAGTAACCCCACAGATTCAACCCAATTTATTACAGCCTTGCCCAAAAATACGTACTTCCACGTCATCGAATTTTTTATAGTTCATAGTTCAACTTTTTAGCTGAGGTTCTGCCAAAGCTTTTTTAAGGCTTTTAACTTCCTTACGCAGCTCGTAAATGCTGTGGTGAATCTCGTCTACTTCGCTCCTAGTTGGCAGGTCATACATCTTCAGAAATACTTCCCTGAGCTGTTGCTGGTAAAGCCTGTAGATCGTGGCGGAGTTCAAAAAATTTCCCCGAGCTTCAAGAGCATCTTCTGCACGGAACCTCTGTACAAATACCCCGTCAAATACGCTACTCCAAACTGGGAGTAACTGCTGCCAGTTCTGAACCGTTTCGCCCTTTTTTTCAGAGGAGGCTAACTCTCGCATCAGCTCCTCAGAAGCTTTCAGCCAGACATCAAGTAGCACTATTTGATAGTCAAAGTTTGGCTTAGAAAAGTTGATACCGGCATCAAAGCTTTTAAGTAGTTTGTTGTTGAACTCACGAGCGTATCCCAAGTTTGGGCTTTGTAGAACGCTACCAAATGTCTTTTCATACATATTCCAGTAGAGGTTGCTGAGTTCAATTAATGCTCCAGCGTAACTCCCTACTGATCCGGTTCCGCTCTCTAGTGACTGCTGTAATGATTCTGCCCAAAGCTGAGTCAACTTTTGCAGCCCCTTCAGGTAAATCTGCCACAACTCGGCTTGATTTTGAGTAGCCTTGACCGCAGCAGGCGTTGCGGGATTTGTTGCAGAATTGATGAAATCGAACCAGCTTTCCCACATATTTACGTCTGCTACATAAGATTGATATGGAAGGGACAAGATGGACATCTTGTACACTTAAAATTTACTTCTGGCTTTAGGGTAGGGAGTCGGCTCCTTCTACTAGGCAGGCGTCTATTCAGAACGACCCATCCTTACTTTTTATTGTGAGACTAAAGCTAAATTAATAGCCCCGTTCCAGCCTCTATAGCGGTTCTCAAGCGTCGTGAGGTATGGGGGCGAGTCCTATGCCTATGCCCAATGCCCAATGCCCGCCAGAGCACCTCATGTTACTGAGAAAGGCTATATTACAACTAGAGCCACACTGCTAACAAACAAATACTCGCGGTTGAAGTGGCATTTGTTGAACGTGACCGCAGTTTTAACAAGTTTTAGATGAGGGATACCATCGATCTACCACTTCTACAACAGTGCCGTAGATGGCAGATCGATAAGTTAGTTCCCTCGTCCATCCATAAAACCCTGAGTATAAAACAGATAAAGCTAATTTGTAATTAGCTACCCTCCCAGAAACGTTCAAATCTACCTAAATATTTGATGAGGCAGCACTTTCTACTCACATTTGTTGATGTACGGGCGTTACTGATTTCATCCTAAAATCACTTTTCGTGGTTGAAGCTTTGTGTTGCCAGCAAAGCTAAAGTCATCACACCAGCGATCGCCCCCCACTGGAGAGCGGGATTCTTAGCCAGCCAGTCCGTAACGCTCGGTATGACCATATTGCTATAGTCTCCATCTACTCTGGTATCGTCTGGGACAGGTTCGTAAAGGTTGTTTCGATCGTCTGGGGATTTTGGCTGATTGCTGCGTTGACCCTGGAAGCCGATGAGCAGCAACAAAGAATCTGCCAGTTGGGGTGAGAGCCGCTGTAGCGCAGCTAGAACTCTAGCCGAATCCCCAACAAAGTAGTCACGAGTTGGATGTTCAGCAACGTAGAGGATGGCGTCAGCTACCAACCTGGGGTCGTAGTAGGGCGGTATTCCTGCTGGCTTTACGCCTAGCTTGGTGAGGCCATTGTTCCAGAAGGGCGTATTGATGACCGCTGGTTTCACGCTCGTCACGCTCACAGGCATCTTCTCATGTTGCAACTCCAGACGCATAGCTTCGATGAATCCCTCAATGCCGTGCTTGGCGGCGGAGTATGCACTTTGGTAAGGGAGACTTCGCACGCCTTCCATGGAAGAGATGTGGATCAGCGCCCCCGTCCCTCACGCTTGAGATGGGGTAGCGCTGCCATTGCACCGTATACCTGCCCCATCAAGCTCACATCAATGACGCGCTTAAACTCTTCGGGTGTGGTGTTGTCGAATGTGGCGAAGAGGCCAACGGCAGGGACGTGTACCCACGTATCGAGCCGCCCGTACAGTTCGACGGTACGGTCTGCGATCGCTTTAACCTGCTCGAACACCGACACATCGGCAACTACAGCGGTTGCTTCACCACCGAAGCCCCGAATCTCATCCACCAGGGAGGCTAGTTTCGACTCACTGCGAGCCGAGACAACTAATTTTGCCCCTCGCTTAGCAAACTGAAGAGCGGTGTCGCGTCCGATGCCGCTGGAAGCCCCAACGACGGCAACAACTTGCTGATTGATTGGCTTCAATTGCATTATTTTTCATCCTCTAAATTAGTTTTATTTATCAGTGATCCGATTCTTGGTGATTCTTTTAACCGGACATCCTGATAGTTTGGTTTAAACCGGGTTCACCGGGGGTTTGGTAAATTTTGTTGAAGAATTCTGAAGGGTAACAGAGTTAATCGGGCTATCAAGAGCACCAACCGCATCCTTTTGAAAGACTTCATTCCCAAAGGTTTCCGAGTAAAACGCCTTACGCCCGAGTGTTAGCAAATCCTCGGTGACGGCAACCGCGCGATTTTCAGGCGATAGCTGTTTTTGTGCCTCATCGGTTTGGAGAAGGCGTGTTGCCCGCTCTTTATTAATGGCATTAATCGCGTAGTCCAACACTCAGCCGATCGAGAGAGTTGTGCTAAGCAGGTAAGAAGTAGTCGCCATCTCGTCCAAGCTGGCGGGGCGGCAACCCCGGGCTCGCTTGTTCGGGATTGAGTTTGTGTCGGGAATGAGTCTTTTCCTATCAATAAAAATTAGATATCTTGCCAATGTTTGGCATAGGCACTTCTGTTTGCTGTTTTCTGTTAAGAAGTTCCCACTTCTGCCAGAAGTTTATTCAACTTGAAGGCTTATACTGCCAGCATGGCTAACCCGAAGGCTCCCAGCACTGTAACGGCGATCGCACCCCACTTTGCCGTGGGATGGGTTTCCAGCTAGGTGGAATAGCTATTCGCCCGTGATTGCTTGTTAAAATCTCCCTCAAGGCGATCAAAGCCGGCGATCGGCTCAAAGAAATTATCAAAAATTTGGGTTTAAAACCCTGTCCTTCTAGGACGGCTTTAATTTCTTAAAACTTCTTTCTAAAAGTCCAGTAAGTTCCTATATTTGTGATATACTATAAAGGTCAAGGTTAAATTCCTTTACCATCGTGAAACAGTTAAGACACACTTTTAGGTATAAACCGGGGGACGGAGAGCAGCGAAAACTCTTTAAACAGCTAGAGGTTGAATTAAACCTTAAACCAGTTAAAACAAACTATTCTTTTAGGATTGTGAAGTAGGGTAGGGCATACCCAAACTCGCTTGTAAATATCAAGCGTACGCTTTTGGAGATAGACCCGCTGGGGTGGCTGCGAATCAGGCTCGTTAATTGGTAGTTTTCTACAGTTAAAAGGTCTGAATATTGCCGAAAGGACGCAACACTTAAAGGTTAGTCGCTGAATTAAGAATCCTCGCACCTTGATAGTCGGGGAGTGTCAAGAGGTCACTCTATGGAGCCAAATGATACATCGGCCCGCTACGACCGAATTGCCCAATGGTGGCAAACTGAGCATCAAGATTCAACCTACGGGATTGCCCAATTAGAACGGGCGATCAAATTTACTTCTAACCAACACGCAGCACTTGATGTCGGGTGTGGAAGCAGCGGGCGTTTTATTAACAGTTTATCCAAGCATGGATTTGGGCCTGAAGGACTTGATATTTCTAGCGAAATGATCGATTTAGCCCAGCAGCTACATCCAGAAATCACGTTTTACCGGGAAGACATTTGTGATTGGCTGCCGCCGAAACTTTACAGCCTGATTGCAGCGTGGGATAGCACCTTTCATCTGCCAATCAACAAGCAAGCGCCTGTGATACAAAAGCTATGCGATGCGCTTGAACCCAATGGAGTGATCCTGTTCACTTGTGGCGGCGGACATACAAGCAGCGAGGTTTCGGGAGCATTTCAAGGTCAAGACTTTGATTACAGCACTTTGGGTGTAGATACTTTCCTGCAAATTCTGGTTGAGCATCATTGCACCTGCCGCCATCTTGAATATGACCAGTATCCTCAAAATCATGTTTATATTATTGCCCAAAAGACCTAACCTATCCTTGGCACAATTAAAGTGTGGGATGTCGCAACGGGTGGCTGTATGAGGATCTTGATGGGCGATCGACTGTATGAAGGCATGAATATTCGAGGGGCAACGGGATTGACGATCGCTCAAAAATCGACATTGAAATCCTTAGGGACATTAGCATAATCATCAATAAGCTGTTGCGGCATTTAAATAGAATGTCAACAAACAATTCGGTGTCTTGTGGGGTGGGCGTCTCGCCCGCCCTGAATATGCAATTTAAATGCGTGACAGCTTACCAATCTGCGATCGGCCTAGCCTCTCCTGTGGAGAATCGCCTTAACTTTCCTGTTTAGCAGTTGCAAGTAACCTTTGCGACTCCAGCAATATCTCTCGCTAGTACGCTGCAACGCAGAGTTGTGTAGGCCCATTGCCTCAGACCGTGGTCTAGGCTGCGCTTAACACTTTGCGGAACACGACTTTATCATCGCCCGCCGCGTAGAAGTCGCGAATGCGCGCCTCCTCCTCGTAGCCGCATTTCGCGTAGAACACCCGCGTGCGATCAAAGTCCGGCAGCCCTGACGTTTCCACCAGCAATATGCGCGCACCCCGCGCCGTCAACGTTTGTTCAACGTAGCGCAGTAGTGTCGCACCGCGTCCTTGTCCTTGGCGGTCAGGTCGGATCGCGATCAATTGTAGGTTCCACGTCTGATTGGTCATCCGTTCTGGCTCGCAGTAGGCGACCCCAACTGGCCCATTGTCGTCATCGGTGAGCCAGAAATGAGCACTCTCGCTGTCGCCACTGAAGTAATCAGCCAGCATTTGGCTCAGTTCCTCAACCTCCTTCGGCCCGAAGCCGATCGCCTCGGCTATGGCCATGAGCGCAGTCCTGTCATCCGGTGTGGTCGGTCGAATCATGGCGAACTCCAGCATATTGAGCTCAGTAGATTGTCCTACGGTATACTACAAAAGGCAAGTTGGGCTCTCAATCCTCACAGATAACTTTTAAGGTGCTGCCCTCACTGACCAACTAGCGACCTAACTCAGCGCTTAACTTGCACATCTTGAGTGGTGAAATTTGGTGAGATTTTGCAAACTGAGTTCATGTCGCAACAGCTTACGCCATAAGTTATTTAGAGGAAATAGACGTTTCGCTTTTAATAAAAAATCACATTTAAGTGGTACAACTCAAGGCTTTCTGATTCTTGACTCCATTCTGCAATTCCTCATTCACCCATAACCCAAATAGGAGAAATACCTCATGTTTACATTCAAATACAACCGTCTAGACAAGGATAATGCTGCGGTTCTGCTAGTCGATCATCAAACTGGACTGTTCTCACTTGTGCGTGATATTGGTGCCGCCGACTTCAAAAATAATGTGCTGGCGCTGGCAAGTGCAGCCAAATTTTTCAACCTGCCTACAATTTTGACAACTAGCTTTGAGGAAGGCCCCAATGGAGTCCTCATCCCTGAACTGAAGGAGAAGTTTCCAGATGCTCCCTTTATTCCGCGTCCCGGACAAATCAACGCTTGGGACAACGAGGATTTTGTTAAAGCAGTAGAAGCAACAGGCAAAAAGCAATTGATCATTGCCGGAATTGTCACTGATGTATGTGTTACTTTTTGTGCGCTTTCGGCATTGGAGGCAGGTTATGAGGTTTTTGTTGTCACCGATGCCTCTGGAACCTTCAATGAAGCCTGTCGCTATGCAGCTTGGGATCGAATGTCTCGTGCTGGAGTTCAGTTGGTCAATTGGTTTAGCGTTGTGTGTGAATTGCACCGTGACTGGCGCAACGATATTGAAGGACTGGGTAGTCTCTTAGCAGAGTTTATTCCTGACTACAAAAACCTGATGACCAGCTATGCAGCAAAGACAAATGCTGGATCTCCCAAAAAGGAGTGAGAAAGCGCCTACTTTATTTAGGTCGTGTGTAACTGAGTTAATATTGTCATCGCTAGGTTATCAACCTTAGGTGAAACGTAGCGGTGACAACTACTTTGTTGTAAGTCACGTAGAGGGTGTTTTTAATAGCTCTTGTCAATGATTGCAAGTTTTTTTCTGGGCCGAACTAGGTCACAATTTCAGGCTAATTAAAAGATACCCCTTACTCTGCCTATGATCTGCAAGAACCCTATCGGCAGCTCATTTTTGGGTTCATAGGCATCACTGATATTGAAGTCGTCCATGCCGATAGTCTCATGGGTGGAGAGGAGACTCGATCGCAGGATCTCGCCCATGCCCAAGCTGCCTTACAAGCTGCTGGATCTCGCTAGTCATTTCCTCTCATGCCAAACCTTCGCGATCGCATTCGTTAATCTCCCGAACGTTTCCAGACGTGCTGCCGAAAATTGCCGAGCAATTTGGTGTATCTAGGGTGGTTGTTCTGAATAAAACTTTTCTCTCACTTAATTCTCTAAATTGTATGTTGGAAGAACCGTTGGCGAGCAATACCAGTGAAGAAAACTATCTAGTCACCACTGTGATCTCTCATGTAGTGAAACCGGGGCGCGAGCAAGGTTACGAAGCATGGTTTCATGGCATCGCCGCAGATGCACGAAAATTCAAGGGACATCTAGGTGTGAGCACTATTCGACCCCAGCATCACGCTCATCCTGAGTACGTGGTCATTCTCAAGTTCGATTGCTACGACAATCTCAAGGCCTGGCTTGAATCTGATGTTCGGCGAGAGTGGATTGAGCGATTGCAGCCCTTGATTGAAAAGCCAGAAGATATTCAAACCCTGACCGGATTGGAAACCTGGTTTACGTTGCCCAATAAATCGATTAAGGCTCCACCCCCTCGCTACAAAATGGCGTTAGTTACATGGTTGGGAGTGTTTTTTACCATTTCTATTCTCAATCGTTTGGTGGTACCGCTACTATCAGGGCTTCCTGTCTTGCTCACATCTCTGATGATCACAGGTCTCACTGTTATATTGCTCACCTATTTGGTCATGCCGCGCTTAACACAAATATTTCGCAAATGGCTATATCCCATTCCCTAAAATGATATGAATTTGTGGCGCTGCGGCGACGGAGACTATTGGTGTGGCTGGATAATTTTGAGCGAAGTTGGATTACTCACATCTTGCACTATTCTCGCTGAACAGGCAAGATGCCTGTTCCACAAGAAAATCTACTCTTTGTGGAATAGGCATCTTGCCTGTTCAAAAAAGGATTATTGACAATGGTGCAAGATCTCAGATTACCAACAGTAAGTTGTAGCACTAAATTGATGACGATGGACTACGAGGGGTGCTGTCAAACTTTCAACGCTTGCAAGCTACAATTGAAGCGAAGAAATACGCGATCGACTTCAGTACACTAGCCGACCAAGATATCAAGCGATCCGCTGGGCATAAATACGATTATTTAATCAGACGAGACTTACAATTAGCAGCCGACTTGCTGAAACAAACCCATTCTCCGACTCGCGGTGGAGATGGTTAGGTTAAAGTTAATCTCCCCCCTCACTCGCTATTGCAGGCCCAAAGTGCGATCGCTGAAGCTCAAATCCTTTGGCGTTCGGTCGGCTGGTGTAATTTAATGCTCAGAATGCCAGCCACTCAAATCATGCTGCCAGTGATTGAACAACTAATTTGCGATCGTATTAACGTCAATGCAACGTTCGTGTTTTCTCAGACAACCTATGAGCAAGTAGGGGATGCTTATCTCCCAGGACTAGAAAGCCTCATTTAGCAAGGAGAATCTGTGAGTGAGATTGCTGGTTTTACCAGCTTCTCGATTGCTCGTTTAGATGCAGTTATTCATCCACTTCTAGAGAAAATAAAAATTAGGGGTGAGTGGTTTTTACTTACCCCTGCCATTTTTTGTCTGCCTTTTAACCTACCGATTGTAGCAATAAGCCGCCACAGAAGCGACGCAATTGCTCCTAAAAATACTTGTCCATGTGGAGGGTCAAAATCACGAATACTCCCAGCAAATGACCAGCGCTCATACAAGCCAGAAATGCCGGTACGCTAACATTGTTGAACAGAGAGGGGAAGGGCAAAGGCATTTTCGGCCCGACGTGGGGATACCAAATTCTACGACTGATAACTAGCAACGCTAAGATATTGCAAACAAACATCACTAGAGGCTTTTGCCAATTTCCTGATGCTGTGTCAGTCAGAGTCGATTCTACTACTGCCAGTAAATTTGAGTTAATCATCGTGGATGCTCCTATTTTTCATAAAGTATCAGAAATGCTCGATGAGATTTCTTGCCAAAAATACAGTAGGGGCGATCGGCTTGACGCAATAAATATCTGTTTTGCTCTCAATATTCACTGCGCCAGCGCAGCGCCCCCACCCGAAATCGTGGAATCACAGCAAGAATTCTTTTAATGCCATTCAAAAGTAAGGAAAGATACAAATTGACTCAACCAGACTTCCTGCCATTTGTAACTTTTAGCCTGTCGGGCAGTGGCGGCATTTCCTCATGCTGCCAGACAGGAAAGACTGCTCATCATTACTGAGCAATGTAGTTAGGCAGAAAGTGAAGGATGTCGCGCAGAACGCTATATCCAGCAGCGTCCCAAAGCAAATAAGCTAAGAAACCGATCATCGCTAAGCGACCGTTCCAAAGTTCTGCTTGCGGGTTGAAGCCAAACAGAAAGGCATTCCGATCTTTGCCGTTGTAAGCATTAGTGGTAGGGGGCAAGTTAGTAGGACGAGTTTCCATGTTTTTACATTCCTTAACAATGTTTCGCTTCTCATGGTAACGGCCTAATTTCTGCTTTGCTATCTGCCTGTAGGCTCAAAATAAACACAAGTCTAAAGGAGGATTATGAAACCAAAAATAAAGTGTTAATTTTTGTTGAGCGAGATTTTTTTAGCGAGAGCCTGTATCTATAAATACTAAATACAACTGCAAGTTGAGATGGCCGCTGTAAAAGGCTCGATCGCAGCCTCGCGACAAACAACGGCGCTGGTGACTCGACAATACTGAATCTGCGCTCTGCTAGAGGCAAGAAAATTTAGTAAATTTCAACTTAAAACCCGAACACGATCGCCCTTGAGTTAACTAAAATAGGAGAAAAACAGATCGATCGGGAGAAACAGTTATCGAAACCATCTACGGCAATCTTCAAGGTTTAAAGTCCAGCCAGCTCAAGCAACTGGAAAAGCTGTACCACCAGCGACTACCGGGCGATCGCATCACCACTGCAGAATTCGCCCAGCGCGTCGCCGCCATCAGCACGGAAATAGACAAACCAATCTGCACCTACATCAACCGCCGCGGACAAGTAATTCGCGTCGGCGTGGGTACACCCCGCCAAACGCAGATTGCGCCCTTAGAATTGCCCCGCTACGGGGGAGGTCGCCTCAGCGGCATTCGCTGCATCGCCACCCACCTGAAGCCAGAAACCCCAAGCGAAGCAGCTCTCACAGCAATGGCAATTCAGCGCCTCGACGCCCTCGTTTGGCTGACACTGAGCGGCGGAGGATTTCAGCGTCGCGGCGGCGGTGCGACTGGTTACATCCAAGAAACTTATCTCGCTCACCTGATACCCCAGGGAGACGGGCCAAATTTTGAGTTCTCTGTTTTGAGCGCTCAGTTAGAACCAGATGCAACTGATGAAATAGAAGAGCCTTCAATTCAAAAGTCACTAATTCAAACTCCACACTTTCCCTGGAAAATATCAGAACCGCTGAATTTGGACGAACTCGCCGACCAAGACTTTCTGGATTTGGTGGAAGGACTCGAAGCAGAGTTTGAAGCAGAGTTTGTCGCTAAGCAGGTCGATGCAGACCAAGACAAAGTGCTGTTGGTAGGTGTAATGACTCAGCACATGACTCAGTTGGAGTTTGAGGACGGACTCGCAGAAATTACGCGGCTGGTTGAAAGCGCTGGGGGCCAGGTACTGCAAACAGTGCGCCAAAAACGATCGCGCCCCCATCCGCAGACAGTCGTCGGGGAAGGCAAAGTTCAGGAAATTTCCCTCGCCGCTCAGACGGTTAGTGCTAACCTCGTGGTATTTGATCGCGACCTGACCCCCGCACAAATACGGAACTTGGAAATTCAGATAGGTATCCCGGTAGTCGATCGAACAGAGGTAATTCTCGACATCTTTGCCCAAAGAGCTCGCTCGAGCGAGGGTAAATTGCAAGTCGAACTCGCTCAGCTAGAGTACGCCCTGCCCCGGCTCAGAGGTCGCGGTCAGGCAATGTCGAGACAGGGTGGCGGCATTGGTACCAGAGGCCCGGGGGAAACCAAACTAGAAACCGAACGGCGGACGATCGCCAAACGCATTTCTCGATTGCAGCAAGAAGTAAATCAACTGCTAGCCCACCGCTTCCGGCTGCGCCAGAACCGGCATCATCACGAGGTACCCTCAGTCGCAATCGTCGGCTACACCAACGCGGGTAAATCGACTCTGCTCAACCTGCTCACGAATTCCGAGGTCTATGCCGCCGACCAGTTATTTGCCACCCTCGACCCCACAACCCGACGGTTGACCATTCCTAGCGAAGTCACGGGCGAACCGATGTCGATCGTCCTCACAGATACAGTAGGCTTTATTCGCGAACTGCCCCCCGCCTTGATCGACGCTTTTCGAGCTACCCTCGAAGAAGTGACTGACGCCGATGCTTTGCTGCACCTGGTCGATCTCTCCCATCCCGCGTGGCAAAGCCAAATTCGATCGGTGATGAATATTTTGACAGATATGCCCGTAACTCCCGGGCCAGCCCTTGTCGCTTTTAACAAAATCGATGCTGTAGATGGAGAGACTCTCGCCCTCGCCCGAGAGGAGTTTCCTCAAGCCGTATTTATTTCGGCGGCTAAAGGTCTCGGGATGGAAACTCTCCGCGACAGACTGGCTCAGCTCGTTCAATACGCACTCTACCCTCGGTAAATACTTAAGTATTCGTTTTAAGTAGTTGACATTGGCGAATACACGTAAATATACTGAGGACAGATATCGTCGAACTATGAGACTATAAAATAGTAGTCAAATCGTGCATTGCCAAGTAAAATACAGTAGCTCGAGTTTTCGCCCGCGGTTAAAGAATTAATTTCAGGAGGCGGCGGTCAAGGTAAAAACACTCTGTGTTAATGGCTGTAACGGCTGTTGGTTCAGAGATTGCAAAAAGATGTGGCTTCACTCGGTGCAAACCACGGTACGCGACCTCAATGTGAAAGAGAAGAAGAATGTTATTAAAGTGTTTGGGCCATCGCCTCAAGCGCTATACAATCTTTTACAGGGGTCGGCGAGAGACAACATCCATTTATTGCAATAACTCTAAAATCCTTGCCTGCCGTGCAGCGCTACTCTCTAGGACTATTTCTATTTTCCGATCTTACCACTGTTTAACTAAATAGTTATGTTTACGCCACTGGCAAAACTAGCAATTGGACTCTCTGCCACAATGGCAACAGGGTTTTACTATATAGCTGCTGCCCCTCCGGCTTCAGCACAATACGTGTGCGGGCCAGGAAATTTTTCGAGTGCCTGCGGCGGAGGCGCGCCATCACCACCAACCCCATCACCAACACCAATAACAGACCCGGTAGAGGAAGTGCCGGTAATTGAATCACCAGCACCAATAACAGACCTGGTAGAGGAAGTGCCGGTAGTTGAATCACCAGCACCAATAACAGACCTGGTAGAGGAAGTGCCGGTAATTGAATCACCAGCACCAATAACAGACCTGGTAGAGGAAGTGCCGGTAATTGAATCACCAGCACCAATAATAACAGACCCCACACAAACGCTCGACGACGGAGAAACCTCGGGGCCCACGCGGCCATACCCCTGGATATACAACCCCCCCACCACCGTGAAGCCGCCAACAGCTATCCCAGAACCGGGTACTGTGGTAGCACTCCTGGTGACAGGCGCAGGAATCATCTGTTCCGGCAGAAAACGAAACAAGCAGGTTCGTCAGCAACGGTAGGCAGGCCCAATTTGCTGCTTGTTTTGAAAATCTCTGCGTTTCTTGAAGCGTGGGTGCATTTTTACTTATGGAACAAAAATAAAGAAACTTGTATAAATAATAACTTTACAGCTTGCTGGCTGCAACTATATAAAAATTAAAATAATATTGGTTAAGATTAAAATAAAAAAATATTGTTATTGTTTGAGCGCCCGATGACCCCTAAAGTAGAAATTTACACTTGGAAAACCTGTCCGTTTTGCATTCGTGCCAAAGCATTGCTGAAGCGAAAAGGGGTGGATTTTACAGAGTACGCGATCGACGGAGATGAAGCAGCACGAGCTCAAATGACCGATCGAGCCCACGGAGGTCGCACCCTGCCCCAGATATTTATTAACGACCAACACATAGGTGGCTGCGACGAAATGCACAAACTCGATGCTCTAGGCCAGCTAGACCCGCTGCTAGCAGCAAAATGAGGCATTCCCTGTCGAATTTTCAGTTAGCCCAAATTTTCCTGCGACCAATTCTTAATTTTAATTGACAATGAAATTTGCATTCATCATCGATCCCCTCGCGCGACTAATTCCAGGACACGATACCAGCGTAGCGCTGATGGAGGCAGCTCAAGAGTTGGGTCACGAAGTCTGGGCGACTCAAGCCAACGAATTAAGCGTCATCGGCGGGAAAACCTGGGCAATGCTCAGTCGGGTAGCGCTTACCCCAGTAAAACTGGTAGATGGACGCTGGGAGGCTGCTGAGACTTGGTACGACGTGGAACAGCCTGCTTTGCAGCCTCTCGAAGCAATGGACGCGGTATTTATGCGAACCGACCCCCCAGTCAACGTTCCTTACCTCTACGCTACTTACCTTCTAGACGGGATCGATCCGGCTAAAACTTTGGTAGTTAACAGTCCCAAAGGATTACGGACGGCCAATGAAAAGATGTATGCTTTGCAATTTGAGGGAGCCATCCCCGAGACAATTGTTTCTCAAAACAAGCAGGTAATTCGGCAATTTGTTGAGAAAAAAGGAGCGGCAGTTCTTAAACCGTTGGGCGGCAAAGCTGGCGAGGGGATTTTGTTTTTGGAAGCGGGCGATCGCAATCTCAACTCCCTGGTCGAAATTAGCACTCAACAAGGGCAAATTCCAGTGATGGTTCAGACTTATCTGCCGGAAGCAAAAGAGGGAGACAAGCGGATAGTGCTGTTGAACGGCAAGCCCATCGGTGCTATCAACCGTATTCCCACTGGCAATGAATTTCGCGGCAACATGGCCGTCGGCGGCCGAGTCGCAAAAACAGAAATTACCGATCGCGAACGGCAAATTTGCACTCAGTTAGAACCAGTGCTGCAACGGGACGGACTGTACTTTGTTGGCATTGATATCATTGGCGGTTATCTCACGGAAGTTAATGTCACCAGCCCTACAGGGATCAGAGAAATTGACTTATTTGACGGGGTTAGTTTGGGCAAACAAGTAATTGAATGGGTGGAGAAGGAAGAAGGAAGAAGGAAGAAGGAAGAAGGATGAGGGAAGAAGGAAAGCACGACACAGATTAGGACACGGATACACGGATTAATTATCGAGCGTCAGGCCGATGTTGAAGTCATTAGTTATTTTTTAGTTGCTACCAAGACCCGATGCCCAATACCCGATGCCCAAGGCCCAAGGCCCAATGCCCAATTCCCAATGGCCGATGCCAAATTCCCCATTCCCAATTCCCAATTATTAAATTATTATGTCAAAAATTGGCGTGGCAGTAGTCGGTACAGGTTTCGGTCAAAAAGTGCACCTTCCCGGATTCCAGGCACATCACCGGACAGAGGTTGTGGCTGTTTACCACCGGAATTTAGACAAAGCAAAGGCGATCGCCTCTAGCCACAATATCCCCTACGCTTGCGACTCGATCGCCGATATAGTAGCCATCCCAGAAGTAGCGGGCGCCAGTATTTCCACGCCGCCATTTTTGCATTTTGAAATGGCAAAAACCGTCTTGGAAGCAGGCAAGCATTTATTGTTAGAAAAACCCACAGCCCTGACAGCAAATGAAGCCAAAGAACTTTACCGATTGGCAAACAACGAATCTCAAACCGATTTTAAAAAGGGTGGTGGCAGAGGAATTGCCACAATGGACTTTGAGTTTCGCTTCATCCCCGCATGGCAAATGCTAGCAGAATTATTGGCAGCAGGATATGTGGGAGAAAAGCGTTTAATTAAGGTTGATTGGCTGGTGTCGAGCCGTGCTGATGCTACTCGCCCTTGGAATTGGTACGCGCAAAAAGAGCGAGGCGGCGGAGTTTTGGGCGCGACAGGTTCTCACGTTTTTGATTATATTAGCTGGCTGTTCGGCCCGCCGCAGAGGCTTTCTGGGCAATTGATAACAGGAATTTCGGCGCGCCCAGATCCGAATGATTCGGGAAATTTAAAATTAGTTGATGCCGATGATTCTTGCACGTTGATGTTGGAATTAGCCGGGGGAACGCCTTGTCAAGTTTGTTTGAGTTCTGTTACTTATCAAGGGCGGGGACACTGGGTGGAAATATACGGGAGTAAGGGTACGTTGGTGTTGGGAAGCGACAACCAGCAAGATTACGTCCACGGATTTCGCTTGTGGGGTTCCCAAGGTGGAGCACCTTTAGCTGAAATCAAAATTCCTCAAAGGTTGGAGTTTCCTCAAGTTTATCCAGACGGGAGGATTGCACCGTTTATTCGAGTAGTAGATAGGTGGGTAGAAGCGATAGATGCCCGTAAATCGTTGATACCGTCGCTCAGAGAAGGGGTTTACTCGCAGTTGTTGATGGATTTGACGCAGGAGTCGAATGCTACGGGAACTTGGGTAGATGTACCGAATTTAGATAAGTTTTTGGGCCGCAGGTAAAAGTAAAAACTCACAAAGCAATCTCTCGCACTCGCTCGCACCCCAAACCCGATAAACTACGAATAGATAAACTCAATCCAACCCTATATCCAGAGTCGGTAGTTGTGAATGGCGCGCCCTCAAAGTCCTTGCCTCAGTATAGCGATCGCTCGCCTGAGAACCGCTGGGGCAAACCATTTTGCCACTTGGGTTCTACAAGCTCCCTATCCCAGCGGGTACGTTCACCACGACTGTATGTGGCCACATACCCTATCCCAATCATGGAAAGCTTGGCAGGAAATGTTTTCGCCCTCCGGGACAATTCACGAATTGCCCCTAAATCCAGATGGCAGTTTCGTCTCGCCGGAAAACAGCCAGAATATACTGGCAGAAACTGAACAACGAACCCCTCACTCGCTCCACCTCGCTCCACCGACGCCCTCTGTGCCGCTCCACCTCGGTCAAGGGGGGTGGGGGGACAGGGGGAAGCAGAATCCGCCGCCACCGGCCAGCTACAGCAGTCGCCTGATGCAGCATATGGGGATTAATCTTTGGCAGTGGCTGTTTGAAGGGCCAATTCAGGGTAGTCTCCAGGAAAGTAAAGGTATCGCGATCGGGCAAAATCTACCCCTGCGAGTGCGCATAGACTTGCGCGAACCGTATTTAATTGCTTTACCTTGGGAAATTATGCAGCCTCAAGCCGGTCAACCGGCAATTTCTCTGTCGCAGCAACTGCTTTTCAGCCGTACTACCAGCAATGTTGAACCTTTGCCACCTCTGCAGCCTGCGGAGTCGCTCAACATTTTGCTAGTTTTGGGACAAGCAGAACCCGGCCGCGGTGCTAATTCTCAATTTTCCAGCAGCAATAACGGTCATTTGCAGTTGGGAGAAGAAGCACTCGCCCTAGCTGGTGTTCTCGAAAGCGCTTTTCAAACCGACGACAGCGGCAAATATTCTGACATCAGCGTTCCTACTCGCGTCGATACTCTGATCGAACCTACTGCGGCGGAACTAATTTCTCGGCTGGAAATGGAATCTTACAACATTCTGTTCTACGCCGGCCACGGGATACCGGGTCCCGACGGTGGCTTGCTGTTTTTGGGGCCGGACACCGCGATTAATGGCACTGAACTGGCTCAGGTTTTAGTTCGGTGTCGCGTAACTCTGGCGGTGTTTAATGCCTGCTGGGGAGCTCAGCCTGCGGTGGAGAGGTTGCACTCAACTAACGGCCAGCAACAGGCGATCGCCCGCAGCAGTTTGGCTGAGGTACTGATCCATCACGGGGTGCCCGCGGTATTGGGGATGCGGGACTCGATCGCAGATCGCGAGGCCCTGAGTTTTATCCAAAGTTTTGCTCAAGCTTTGGCCGGCCGGATGTCGGTCGATCGGGCTGTCGCCGTCGCCAGACAGCAGCTACTAACGCTCTACAAGTTCAATCAACCGGCTTGGACGCTGCCGGTGCTGTATATGCACCCTGAGTTTGACGGTCAACTGACTGAGCTGGTAGATGACCTCACAACTGAATTGCCTTTAAATTCTTCTACTTGGCTGGGACGCTTGCCGTCTTGTGCTTACTTGCGGGGGCGCGATCGAGCCAATGTCAAATCCAACGAATCGACCAATCAGGTTTGGCCGATTCGCGCTGGTATAGTTCGAGTCGGACGCTGGGAACAAAACGACGTAGTGATTCGAGAACAGTGGGTTTCTCAAAAACACGCCGAGATTTTCTGCCGCAACAGTATCGGAGATACCCAGGGCGAACCTAGCTACTTCCTGCGCGATTTTTCTCGTTATGGGACTCTAGTTTTGGGGCCTGAGGGATGGCAGAGAGTTCACCACCAAGAATTGCTGCTGCAATCGGGGACTCAGCTAAAATTTGGCAGTTCTCAAGGTCAGATTTTTGACTTCACTATTGAGGTTCCCAAAACTTCGGGCTACAGTGGGACTGATTGCGGAACGAATTAAGGTGCGGGTGTAGCTAATTAAGGCAATCGGCGATCGGAACAGCAAAGTTCTGGGCGTTGAGTCGAAAGTCTGAAGTTAAAAGAGTTATTCACAACTCGCAACTGCCGTTTGGCAAAGTCCCGGTTCTGTATTTTTTTTCCCACTTAGGTATTACATCATGGCTACCCAATCTCCTGATTCTCAATATTTTCGCGACTCGCAAACTCAGGCCCAGATGGAACTTCTCGCCACAATTGTTCAGACTGATGTTGCTTATCCCTGGAATCCCGCACAGCTTGAATCAGAATCTTATTTGACTGCGCTAGAGCAGGAATTTGCGCTTTCTGATGCCTTCAGCGACAGCGATATTGCCCAGAAGTCGCAAGTTCTATTCGCGCAATTAGAACAAGTTTGGCTGACGACTGCTCTGCAAAAGTCTTTGCGTGACAAATTTGCTCGCGTTCCTGAAGATTTTTTGGCCCGCATCGCTCAAAGCGTTCAAAACGCAACTGTTAAGTATCAATCTTTAGCTGACCAAATGGTAGAGTGCGTGTTAGATATTTTGCCTCAGTGGGCTGAGGAAGATTTGCAGGTGTTGGCCCGTCCTTTGGCTTATGCAATGCGAGAGGTTGATTCGGAAGGGGCCCAATTGGTCATGGCAACTAGAAGACCTTGGGCCCAATTGTCGGAAATAGAACAGGCGAGAGTTAGTTTGGCTGTCGCCCGCTATGCAATCTCGCAATTAGCAATCTCTGATTAGTTTTTTCATCGCTGGGTTTTTGTGTTGCGATCGCAGTAATTTTTTTAATTTAAATAATTTTTATCTACCTTTAGCTAGGTGTGAAGTTCGTCTAATTATTAAGCTCTAGGGATTGCTATAGTTTGATCTAGCAATCCTATTTGATTTTTGACACGATAATTTGTTGTTGAACGATACCAAACGCGCCCGACGGTGAGGACGTTCTTAATTGCACAAATATGAGTTGTTATATTAGACAAGATTGCATATAGCGGTTCTCAAGCGTCGTGAGGTATGGGGGCGAGTCCTATGCCTATGCCCTATGCCCTATGCCCTATGCCCTATGCCCGCGAGAGCACCTCATGTTACTGAGAAAGGCTATACATTCGCTCTCAATGGTGGAAATGCCTCTGGGTTGCATCTACATTGCATCTGCGGTTTCCCTATCAATCAAAGATTTATGCAATAAATCTATTGCTTCTTCCCTCTGTCCTAAATAAGTCAAGCCTTCTTCCTTCTTCTTTCAACATCTGCTCTACCTTGCCCGGATTGGACAGGCTCAGCGGTTTGGCCGCAGGAAGCAACATGAACTATCATACAATTGTCAAAATGTTAAAGAATGTAAATATAGTGTTAATTGGGGTGTGTCGGAATTTTCAACTGGATTAAAAAGCCGACAGCAGGAAACCCTGACTGTTGCAGGTACGATCGGGAATTTCACATTTTATGACAACTTCAAGATTTGACCTTCAAGAGTTGAAACTCTGCTTTTTGCGGATTTCGCGGGTGCCGGTGGCAACGCTAGTGGTGTTGGGAGCAGTTGCTTTCGCAGGTGCGATCGCCGGAACCTGGTTTGCAGGTGAAGGTACAGTCAGCGGTATTTTTGCCACAATCAACACTTGGCAGCAAAACCCGCCTGTGTGGCTGCAAGTGCCTGCTACGAGCAAGATGTATTTGTTAGTGCCGACAGTCGTGCTTGTCTCAGTTGCTTTAGCTGCAATTAAAATTTCGCCTCAACCGCAGAAACGATCGCGCGCTGTGGTAGTTGCAATAGTTCTAGCTTTAACCATTCGCTACGTTTTGTGGCGATCGCTCGCTACTCTCAATTTAAGCGACCCCCTCAACGGTATCTTTAGTTTGGGGCTGTTTTTCCTAGAAATGTTAATGGTGTTCACCAGCAGCATTCAACTGTATTTAATGCTGAGAGTGAAAGACCGGCGTCGAGAAGCCGATCGCATGGCAGTTGCAGTTGAATCTGGAAACTTTGCCCCGTCCGTCGATATTTTTATCCCAACTTACAACGAACCCGCTTTTATTTTACGGCGCACTGTCATCGGCTGTCAAGCTTTAGATTATGCCAACAAAAAAGTACATTTGCTCGACGATACCAAGCGCCCTGAAATCCAATTTCTGGCAAAAGAACTGGGATGCGAGTATATAACCAGACCCGATAATATTCACGCCAAAGCTGGAAACATCAATCACGCCACAGCCCTAACTAATGGAGAACTAATTGTAGTTTTCGATGCAGATTTTATTCCTACTAAAAATTTTTTAACTAGAACAGTGGGATTTTTTCAAAATCTCAAAATCGCCCTCGTTCAAACACCGCAAAGCTTTTACAACCACGACCCCATCGCCCGCAATTTAGGTTTAGAGAATGTACTCGCGCCGGAAGAAGAAGTATTTTACCGGCAAATTGAAATGATCAAAGACAGCGCCGACAGCGTGATTTGTTGCGGTACATCTTTTGTAGTGAGGCGCAGTGCTTTAGAAACAGCGGGAGGCTTCGTCACAGATTCAATCTGCGAAGATTATTTTACCGGAATTCGGCTGTCAGCAACCGGGTATCGCTTAGTTTATTTAGATGAAAAATTGAGTGCTGGTTTGGCCGCTGAAAATATAGAGGCTCATCTAATTCAAAGGTTGCGCTGGGCGCGAGGCACGCTTCAGGCATTTTTTATTGATTCCAATCCTTTAACGATTCGCGGCCTCAGATTAGTACAAAGGCTGTGTCACCTCGAAGGATTGCTGCACTGGTTTACCAGTTTAACCAGGGTTTTGTTTTTGTTGATGCCTTTAGCTTATTCGTTTCTCGGCATACTTCCTTTGCGGGCAAGTGCACAAGAATTGCTGTACTTTTTCCTACCTTACTATTTGGTGCAAGTTACTGTGTTTTCTTGGCTGAACCGCAGATCGCGATCGGCTTTGCTTTCCGATGTTTATTCATTTGTCCAGTGTATACCTTTAGCGGTGACGGTGGTGAGTGCCATGCTGAATCCCTTTGAGAAAAGGTTTCAGGTGACGCCGAAAGGAATTGCGAGCGATCGCTTTCGTTTTAACTGGAAGTTGGGATGTCCTTTGATTGTCTTGTTCGCAGCTACAGCATTCAGTTTGTGGCAGACTGTAAAGATTCATTTAGTTAAAAATGTTGGCAGCTTACAGGCGATATCAGAAAGTGCAGATTTGTTAAAAGGCATAAGTTTGGGATGGATTTGGAGCGCTTACAACCTGCTGATGCTGGGGATTGCATTACTGATTTTGGTCGATATTCCTAAGCCGGACATTTACGAATGGTTCAATTTACGCAGGGTTGTACAACTGAATATTGGCGGTCAAAGTTTTTGGGGTATAACCACTGTAATTTCGGAAAGTGGCGCTGAAGTTGCTTTGACACAGTGGCCAAGTTTTGCGGTGAAAAATAAAGGCAGTAAAGAGAGTTTTACCGCAGCCGAGATTTTGCCAAAATATGCCGTTCAGACAAGTTTATCGCAGGGTAAAATAAAAGCGATCCCTCCCAGGGCGGCAGGCAAAGCGAGGATATCGCTAGCGCCCTCTGTTCTTGAGTTGGGCACTGAGGGTCGTTTAGCCAAAGGTTTGATTGATTGCGATTCGGCGACTCTGGAAATTATGGAAGAGAAATCTTTTATTCCTGTGGCTAAAATTAAGTTGGTGAGCGATAAATCTCAGTTGGAGTCGAGTTTTCGGGATGCAGCCGGGTGCAGTTTGGCGGAATTTCCCACTGTGCGAATTGCGTTCGATCGCCTGAACATTAGTCAGCACCGCTGTTTGATCGAAATGCTGTACTGTCGCCCGGGCCAGTGGAAGCGGCAGCAAACTCCGGGAGAATGGCGATCACTGTGGCTGTTGTTGAGAATTGCTTTGAAACCGAGGGCTGTTTTTGAGAGACATCGGCAAGTTAGACCGATCGGAGTTTCGCAACTTTAGAGCTAATTTTTCCTAGTTAGGAATTTTTCACCGCAGAGATTAGCAGATGAAGGCTGATGGATTTTTAGCTCGCCTTACCTCATATCTTGTAAGTAATCGTGCAAAAATATTTATACATTTTATCAGAAAATATTAACTTGTCAAGTAGGATAAAAAGATACAGGTGTAAGTATCCGTTTTATTAGAGGGTTAAGCCTCGAGACTATCCAAATACTGGAAAGGATTTATAAACAAAGTAAATATCATCAAGTAAGGCAAAGGCGCAGTGTATGAAATTAAGTTTCGCTGGATCTAAAATTAAGGACTTAATGATGATATTTAAAGTGAGTGGTCTGACGCTCTCTAACTGATTGAATAATTGGGAATCCCAAGGATTAGTAGGATTATATGACCGAAAATAAAAAGTCCAAAATTGTAAATTAAATAAATCACAAAAATAGCAGGTTAAGGAATGGAGACAAGAAACTTCCCAGCATTTAAAGTAACTCAAAAAACGTATCAAATAAGAGTGGAATATTATACTTACTAAAGACTCTCTTAAGAAAGTATTAAATTGATTTAAAATGAGTTTGCATCCGGATTTAAATAGTTAACCGACAGCCATAAGCATTGAGATATCAGGATAAAAAGAAAAAAATACGCGATTCAAGGACAATAGACCTCTTGCGAAAGTGCGATCGTTCTCGGTAAAATAAAAGAAAAAATTAGCTTAATAATATGAATTACGAACAATTACAAAAGTTAATGCCCAAAGACTTTAAACGCTACTGTGGAGTAC
>Ga0247770_1000399_pt1 | contig 42544 bp, 52 predicted proteins | sample UWRJL136409B6_FD_179943 | JGI IMG/M metagenome (GOLD analysis project Ga0247770, IMG submission 179943) | Plant litter microbial communities from Arlington Agricultural Research Station in Wisconsin, United States - UWRJ-L136-409B-6 | ecosystem: Environmental > Terrestrial > Plant litter >... | reverse complement strand
GGTGTCAGCTTATATAAGCAATTGGAGCCATTCGCGGATGTAGCCGGCTTGGCAATAGGGGACCCTGCAGGCCAGAGATTCTCTTCCACAGAACAACAATACACAACAATCACCACAATTGGCCATGAGTGCTAGATTCTGACAGAAGGTGCCTTCCAAATTTCCCCGAGCAATTTGGGAAAAAATTGTGGGTCTTGCTTGATTTTAAAGCCGTTCTCAAGAAGCAAACGCGCTGTGGCTATGCGTCTCTCGTGGAACACACCGCTTGGATGTGAGAAGATGAGTGAGGTGAGAAGTGGCCAATGCGGTGTGTGGTCGCAGAGGCTCCCAATGTTTCCCTCGGGCCCTCTCGCCCAATCTCGAAGGCAGAGCGTAAGGCCGAATGAAGCGATTAGGGAGACGAAGTTGAAGTTATGACTCCAAGTTTGGCCTATGACATAACCGTTGTAAAGGGCGGCTTTGCCATGCGGTGCGCTGAAGATAAACGCCAGCTGACTTTTTCCTGTTGTGAGTTCGGCTTGCTCGGCATGGTACGCGAGCAGCTCAAATCCTTGCTCCCCTCCGGTCAAAACCGTACCGGGGACACTTCCCGAGGCTCTTACGTAGCTTTCCACTGGCCATTGGCTTGGAGAGAAGGTGTACGGTATCGCTGAAATCCGCTTGAAAAGCAGGTATTTCAGGTGAAATGAATGGCCATTCTCGTGGAGAATAGTTGCTAATTCTCCCACGACCATTTCCTTGAATCGTAAACCCATGATGAACTCCAGAACTGTCTGGTGCATCAGTTGTGGCAGCAGAACGCCAAACTGCACCTTGATTTCCACCAACCCTCCGCCCCAGGTGTAAATGTCCTCTCTTGCACTTTTATCGCAAGCCTTCCATCTCTCTTCTCCAAGTTCGGTCGACGTGGAAGCGTCCAATATCTCAACAGCTTCATCGAAGGTCTTGCTGTCTGAAATCAGAACTGCGTCTTGTAGCTCATATGCCTCCACTGGGGGGCCTTTGTGGCGACCGAGGAGCTCGAGCAGCGCAAACGTACGGCGGCGATTCCGTTGGCTAATTCTTTCCAAAATGAGCTCGTAGAACTCACAAAGGTCGCCCGGGAGTTCCTGGAGCCTTTTCTCTAAACTATCCAGTGGTACGGACTCTGGGCCCAGCACGGCAGATTCGAGCAGTTCCGCAACGGCAAGTTTTACCCAGAGAAACACGCCATTTGCTCGCCCAGTGATGGTAGGAACAAGACTTAAAACGGATTGGTCGGCGAGTGACGAGCTTGTTATCGACCCAACTGCGTAGTACTCGATGTCGTGCTTGGTATGATCCTGCAGAGAAAACCCTGGGCAGGAGGAAAAGCGAGATATTAGAGACTCCCAGGGTCGGCTTGACAGACAGACCTTGACTCGCGTTTTTGATCCGGGTGGGCTTTTGAGTAGGCTCTCTATAAACCGGCCGATCATGCCATGATGGCCATCGAATTCGTCCAGGGCATCGATGAATAGCACCAGGTCCATGTCAACTATATTTTGGTCTAGCAGTTGACGAAGAATGTTTTCCAGTCTGGACATGAGCCCATTTTGGTCGAACAGATATGCTGCAATAACGTTTTTGAGGAGTCTCCGGGTGGTTTCAGGGGCACTTCTGTGTGGCCTGAATACTCTTCCTAGCTCGGCGAGGATGTGTCTGGTGGAAACAACTTTCTCTTCGTCGCGCTGTAAGTCCGTTTTGAGTCTGAGCTGACGGGAAACAAGATATTTCAGCTCGGGACGGTGCAACTTTTGGCCAGCAGGCGTTTTCCCTGGTGTCTTCCTTGCCTGTTCCAGCAGCTTCGAAATTTGGTTTAAAGCCGCCCTGTTCTTGGCAATGCTGGACCTCAGCTTGAATAGCTTTTCTTTCGCAAACTTAAATTCCTCCCAGGTTCTTTGCTGACGTTTGCGAAGCAGGTCTCGGTGGGGCGCCAGGATCTGAAGAATAAGGCCGCGGAGGACACCTTCGAACGACTTTTGGAGCGCCGAGCCCCGATAGTGGAAGAAAATGCCAACAATTATCTCCATTGAGCCTCTTCTCCAATTGTGCAAAAGCTCGTACGTCTGCCGGCTCCGGACAATCAGCTTCATGAGTGTTGATTTGCCAGAGCCCGGTTTGCCGTGGATGTAAAACAATCCCGATCCTTCTTGAAGCCAATCGGAGAATAATGGAAGCTCAAAAATCCAGTTGAAGGTGTTTTGGAAAGGATCCTCAATGCTGTCAACTCGGAAATCAAGCTCTGGCGAGTAAAGCTCTCTGTGTAGTTCTATTCAGTCACGTATCAGCGTCGCCGCCATGACAGAACAAATCTTGAGGTAAAGGGAAGATCTCTCTGCTCGGTGTAAAGGTGCGCTGGTGTGCTCAGCTTGTGTGCGGAATATCTTGAACCGAATCTATATATTTCAGGCGTTGTTCGCCTTGCGAGTGGCCTTGATTTTGGTGTAAGAGGTGTTGAGGAATGGGGGGGGAGGGAAGTATGGTATGGAAAACATCATCAGACCGATTATATGCCTTGATAATGGACATATCTTTCTAGATGGCTTAGGAAGGCATTTTCTTTTCGCCGGAGCCTTCGTAGACAGCTTAAATCAACGTACCTTCTAGAGCCGACATAAGCTCATCCAGGTCTTTCAGTGCCATGTAGTCTTCAAGACTAGTGAACGACTCTGATAAGTACGTCTCTGGCAGATCGTCCCGGGTGTTCGAGTCTGCTGCGAGAGGGGCCTCCTCAATCTCTGTCAGGCTATGGGAACCATGAACTTTGGAGGCCAGAGAATCGGTGAGCTGAGTCGAGGATATTTCGGCAATCGATACGGCGATTATACCGAAACAAGTGTCACCCCTAGTAAACTTGACCATATTGGAGTGGTCTTTGTGTATTGGGATTGTGGCAGCTTTGTTCTTTCGATTGTTGTGGCACGTCGCTGAATCAGGATCGACGAGTACTCTGCAGGGGCCGAGGCGATCCCATGAGCCATCTGGACGTTGCTGTGGCCAAGACATTAGTATCCAGTGTTGCGAACGCCTTCGGGAAGCACTCACCACTACAGTTGGCGATTCCATTGTCTCGTAAGCCCAGAAAATTCGCGCCCTTCTCAAAAACGACAGTCCGTCGAACTTTGCATGGAGCTGGCGGACGTAGTTCCCTCCCCCACCTCGCGATAGGTCGTGGACCAAAAACTCGTTGGCATGTCCTTCAACCATAGCCACTAGGTGTGATTGCTCCATACCAAGACTGGGGACGCCAAACATGATCGCACCACAAATGTTGTCAAGTATACCGGCGATACTTTCATCACGATCGGCCATCTGGACAATGGCGTCCTTCAGGACCAGTCCTCCTAGGCTGTGAGCGAGGAACACAATAGGCTTTGACGACGGGAGGTTCCAGCCACAAGACTTCAGGTATAGGACCAAGCCCCGCGCAATATCGCTGATGGACTGAAACGACCTGCTGTGCAGCAGTTTGGAATCGTATCCATAGACGATTGTCCTGACCCTAGGCAGTGACGCTGGAATGGCATCTCTGATCCACATGAATGTCTTATCGTCGCCGCGCGGTTGCCAGGATCCAAACGGATGACTTGCCAAGCCTGAAATTGCAATGCAGTCCGCGCTGTGCTGGGTATGAATGGGGTCGTAGAGGACGGTCAGTCCCTCGAAGTGAGTATCCAGGATCAGGACTTCGGCAGTCCCATCACCTTTATCCTGTGGGGTTGGCAGCAACCACTCATTGTCTGCCAACCTGTCTTTCAGACATGCCGGTAAAGTCCTGAACTGAAGGGTGGCAACCTTGGAAGGCGGCACCTCCCAAATATCGCAGGTCTTTGCCACAGAGTAGACGGCGACATCATCGGACGGGAGGCCTAGAATGCCGCTGAGTAGGCTCGCGACATCAGCGGGGGTAGAGAGAATATTCGGGAGCCTGCGCAGGCGGAAAACGGTGCGTCTCCAATCCTGGGCACTCATCTCGGACCCGCAGTGTGCCGCGCGGGCGACATCGACGCACTAGAAATGATGCCAAACGTGGCCAGCACCGAGCGGCAAGGGGCACGACGTTGGGCAGATGTCGACGAAAACCCCGATCCCAATGACGCGGGAGCTGCCTTTGGCTCATGGTGCAGCTCACGTGCTCGATGCAGCCGTTATTGGCTGATTGCTTGGACGGCGAGTTTCTCGCTTGGGCTTGGCATGGGTTGCCGTCGTGGCGCAGCGGCCGAGAAGTGACGGCTTTGGGCCATGCCCGGGCCGGCTTATCGTCGACGAAGATCGTCGCGAAAGCGGTTGCTGCCGTAACCATTCATGCCGCATCAATCGGGGCTGATTGGGAGCTCTGGCGGAGAGTAAGGAGGAGAGTAAGGAGGTTAGAGCCTCAGCGACGGTCTCGGGGGGATTTTGCTGTGGTGCACGGATTGAGGAGAGGACGGGATTCTGAAAGATGTGTTGTAGACAGCTGGCGCGGGCATCATCGGCGTTGCACTCTTGGTGACTGCCGCTCCGTATCCAGTGTCGCGGAACGATTTGCAAAGGGATCGGCGCGAGGACGGCCGGTCACAATTGTCAAGGTAGGAAATCCTACAGGAGTGAGGTACGTTTTGGTAGGCGCCTCCCATGCCTCGTACCTGCCTTGGACAGGCGCAAGACGACCCCAGCATGGCCAAGCCAAAGAGACACGGTTCTCGCTATGGTCATATTAGGACACCGTCCTTCAGTATTGCTAGGTTGTTGGAGAATATCGCTAAAGTCAAAATTGGCGAGGCAGACAGGCAAAATCGTATTTACCCCGAAGGAGCAAATGCCCAGACCCATACCAACAAACCCCAATTTTTCTCTGAGAGGGAATGCCTCAATTGCAATCACTCTGCCTAACGCAAGTTGTGTAATCTCGTAATCTCCTAGCGAGGTTCGGTTGCTGATGTCGAAGAGTATATACCCGCAGCGGGCACAAACCATGCTCTGTTTCCGGTTCTAGTACTCGACCGACTACCTAAGGTACCTTACTCACGATCAAAATACCCAAAATCACGTAACATACACGATGAAGATCACTGCATTTATCTTGGCTACTGGTACGCACTTCCTTCCATGCAACACTCACAGAACTCTGCAGATCATGAGATGATAGATGCTGATATTTTTCTAAATAACTCCAGTCGCTCTCTACGCCTCAACAGCCGCAGCGGACTCACTGACAGTCGAAGGAACAAAGTTTGCGGGGGCGATGGCGCACTACGCCAAATGGCATTCCGTCTACGGGGACTCGACTGTCTTCGCCTTCACCGACGGATGCCATCAGGACCCTGGTCCGCAAGGCCTGCAGCTGCTGTGCCTCGACTCTCCCTTGAAACGAGGCCATTTCCTGTTCCCGGACCAACCTAAACGCTGCCTGAGTTTGACGGTGAATACTTCAACCGACAGCAAGATGAAACAAGTTTGGGATGAGGTTCCCTGTACCTGGTAGGCAAGGGGCTGAAGAGGCAGATGATATGACGGACGACCAACAGAGCGTATATCATGTACCTTACCTACCTATTATTGGGAGCTTGGATAGTTAATTCAGGAACAAGGGGGCAGTGTGAGAGTTGTGGGGCTTAGCCCCACCTCCCAGGTGGTATTTCCAGCCAACCCTCTGGGCCAGAGCCTTCCTTCTACAGAACACACACACACACACCAAGAAACCACTATTTCTGCCCACCTCTGACAGGCAGTGATCCGCCCATCGCGAGAGAAAAGTGTTGGGGAAACTGAGCCACAGATGCACGGGCAGGCTGCGCAGTATGCAGACTCGGAGTCAACGCATCCTACTAGCCATGACTTCGTTGACTGGAAGGTGCGGGGTAAGTCACGCTCCGCCGATGATGTGACGACGCGAGGGGTTTTGGCAGCATTGCTGAACACTGAGCACACCTGTCTGACTACCTTACCTACATGAGCACTTTGACAATATGGCATCTATCGGCAACATCACGGCCGCCGCCGCCGCTGCCAGATTCGAGTCGACAGTGGCGCTGGCGAACGTCCATCTTGAATTCAACATGTTTACCAAGCGGCTCAACCCGCCAGCAGAATACGAAGGCGTCGGGCAAAATTTCACCAAGCTCAGACTCAAAGAGGCACAAGATGGCGCGCCGCACACAACAGCGAGGAAGCTCGGACTTCTCTTCAAGAACGTCCTATCACCCACGCCCGAGCTGATCAAGGCGTACGGCACAAGAGCGTCCGAGATAGCCAAGAGCGCGAATGCCAACGCCAAGGGAGGACGAGAACGGCTTCTCGTATGGACCATTCGCAACCCGTGTTGGGACCGACGCGACCACTTTGTGGGCCGCGGCTACCTCCGGGAACGCCGCCATCCAGTGCCACCTGCTGGCCTGCATGCTGGCTCGGATTTGGGACCCCGCTGAGGCCACTTCGCTCTGAGAGGAAATCATTTTTCGACGCAAGGCCGATGTCGCGGCAAAGCTGGGGGCCGAAGGAGAAGCTTCTGGGCGGCATCCCGCGGTCGGTCCAAAGCGGCGGCATCTTGCTCGGCCTGATGGCGTGGCGCCTCTACCCGGACCTCAACTGCCTGTCAGCCACTGATCCGAGAATCGAGCTGGGTGACTCTCTGCTCTCGGGACGGGGGATCCTCACCATCGGACTGGAACCGCCGCCGAGCCAGAAGGCTCGCTCAGTGTACTGGACTCTGCCCCTCGCCTACCTGCGCTATTACGGCCTCCCGGTAACCAAGTTCCGCTCCACAAGGACAAAAGAACGCGATAGACTCACAGTCGGCGAGCTGCTCTTCTCGTGGTTCTACGCCTACATCAAGGCGTGGGATAACGACCGAAGCATCCCATCCGAGCAGATCATCCGCTACGCAGCCGACGTGGCCCTAGGACTACACAAGGCGCTCATGCGCGAGAATTCAAGATACAAGTGGCTTCCAAACTCATCAGAGACTGGAAGCGAGTCCGACGCAGACCAAAAGTCCTGGCTCTTGCTTCTCTCACAGGTTGGCAGTAAATGGGCGACGGCTCTGGACGAGCCAAGGGCGCACACTCTCAGGAATTTGGGGCGCATGTTCTGCGATGCTTTCGACGAACCATTTCAGGGCCTCCTGACCATTAACAGTTATCTTTCCATGCGGACTATTGGGCTCGAGGAAAAGGTTCGATTTCTGCGCGAGGTTGCTACAAAGCTCGATGCACAGGGCCGCCGAGCAATTACTACAAGTACCTCATTGTGTATTCGTGCAGGAAGGCCCGGGAGTACGGGGTCAAAGGCAACAGTGACAAAGACGACAATGTCGACAAGGTTGACTGGTTTGAGATTGCCACCGCCTGCCCCGAACCTGGGATCCAGCCGTCCACTGGAGTGGTGGACGCAGCCCAGACACCGAGAAGCCATCGCCGGTGGGTGTGCCAAACAGCACACTAACACGATAAACAAGTAGATATGAGGATAAAGGAGATCGCCAAACAAGGCGAAGACGCTCAGTACCATTCTCGCTCATATCCAATTTTCACCAGAAACCTGGCCGAGTCGCAAGGTGCCAGCGGTCCGAAGGTATCATATTCCTCCCCCTCGGCTGAGCCAGCGACAATAACGTACGACGAGGAGAGCACGCTTAGACAACACAGACAGCGGGTTCCTGTCACCATGAAGCTCTCACAGGGGCGCGAGACCACCTTCCGCTACGAAGTCATATTTGGACACCACGGTGCTATAGCTCTCCTCCGTCGCCAGGACACGGATGACTCCAGTCGACCCACCGTTGTTGTGCAGGGCAAGGCCCCCAAGCCGATGATAGAAGAGCCAACGTACATTCCTATCGATCAGACGCATGATGGCAATCTTAAAGCCGGACCACATCGACTACGATCTATTAGTTCAGCGCTTCCATACAGCCAACAACACAACCCAAAACCAACTTCTCGGCATGACATTTATCAACAGCTTGTACAACGGCCTCAAGAACGCCACCGTCGACGTCCGCGCTGCCAAAATTAAATTCGACAACGCCCACTGGGTGCGCGCCGCCATCCAGGGAGCATCTCAAGCAATAATGTCCTCATCGCCCAGCGCAATGTCCACGGACGCAGCCTACGAGAAACTCACGCATCTGTCCCCCAAGGCCGACGATCCAGCCACCAGCTTCGCATGCATAGCCATGATGGAGAGCGGCGGCTTCGATCTCGTGCCATCCCAGCTCGGCGCCGTGTTCGCTCTGTGCTCGGCCGACTCCCTCTACATCGCCTCGGCGCTGATACAGGATCCCGCTTCGGCTGCCTTGCAGTGGCGGCATCCCCATGGGAAGAGGGAGAAGGCAATGCCGCAGAGCAGCAACAAAAACAAGCCCGTGCTTCACCATGACGCTGGTATCACCCGTGTAAGAAGCAACATCGGCCGCGCCGGCATGGCGCTCATGATATCACCACCCAACACCATGGTACACGACTACGATCTTGACGACTAGTATCAGTACCAGCATCGGTCGTTTGACGGAAATGTATCGGAGGATTCTTTCGGTAGCACCACGTTACAGCTGTCGTTTACCGAGTAGAAGCAGGAGATTAGCGTGGGCACCACGGGCGGCAAGGACGTGGAGGCCTACTTTCTCGAAACGCTTATTTCCGTCTACGACAGAGACCGGTGGATCGGGGATCTGGATTTACTTGACACGCTGCGGAGCGACAGGCTGAGGGCGGACTTTTTGACGACAAGAGGGTTGGGGAAGATTTGTACGTGCTCGACGGGGCCAACAACAGCAACAACATCCCACCATCAACAACTGCCGGCGATAGTACCGGCGGCCGGGGGAGGACAGCGACGTCGGGTTATCACGCAACAGCGCAGTCAGAGGGCTCCATACGGCTTGTGTCGCTGAGCAACTTTGCCGAAATCATCATGGCGCCCTCGGAGCCTGGCATTGTGACGGCCGCTGGAAACTGGCAGGCCCGGCTTGCGGCAGCGTCTATCGGAATAAACAAGGGCCATGTGGTTGTGCTCAAGCCCCGCGACTGTTGCTGGTCGTGTTTGTCGCGGGTTACGATAAATGGAGCGACTTCTATTTCTTCCATTCTCGCGGATCGCAGGGGGAGGTTTGTCTTGATTTTGTAGGTATTAGTATTATCAGTATGTAGGTAGGTAGGTAGGTACGGCGCTACCTATGGTTCGATGTTTTTGTGACTCGGCCATTGCAGGTCAAAAAGGAGTGCGAGAGAGGGCTGGAAACAACAGCTAACTTCCAGGCTTGCGGTATCTTTGAGTCGACGCGCCGTGCATCACGGCTTTCACCAGAACAACAGCGAGGGCTCGAATCAATAATACCCCATGCACAAAGCCAAATCGTTAATAAATAAAATTACAAATTAATCATCAGTCGTCACAAATACAAGTCATAAATCCGTTATTCTCATCAAGGTTCTCTATTAGTTGCAGTTAGCAAAGCAGTCGGTCATCAAAAGGCAAGAGGAGCGACGAACCGAAACCCGCAAGTTCCTGAACTCATAACCTCTCAATCCCTATAATCAGGAGGCGGCGCATCGAGCGGTATTGTCCCCGGCAATGCAGTGCCGCCAGTGATGTAGAGCATGTCCATCCGCCGCTCTTCCTGGATGGCCCACTCTTCCATCTCCTTCTGCTTGCGCTCCATGCGGGCCGCTCGGGCCTTGGAGCTGAAGACCCACATACACGTGGTGGCGGTTGTGTTTGCTGAGGGGATGGTTTTGGGTTGAAGATGTGCAATGTCGAAAGTTGACGATGCTTCTGGCTTAGGTTGCGACTCGATGCAATGCGAATGAGCAGGCCAAATGCAAATGCAAAGCGAGAAAAAGTCTTTAAATACGTCTTGTACTGCAACAAAGCAGTGACTAGGCAAAGGGGTTGTGACGATTCCCTGGCTTTGTTCGTGTCTTTATTCACATCACTGGACAAACACACGAGTGAAAGTCAGATGCAGTGTAGTGAGGGCGCCTGTCCACAGGACTTTGGATATGCGCTGCGCCCTAGGCTAGTGCTTCCATCGCGCGATGCGGGCCAATGGCGAAGCGCGCGGGCCAATTGGCTGACTTGCACAGCCCATCGCTTGTCGGCGGGTGCCACAGGCAAGCGACCAACCCACTCGTAATCCGCCCAGACGGGTCAGTTTGGGCTGCTTCTGCAGCTGCGCGGATACCTACCTCACTTTGGCTCGGATTCTCACATCATCCCAGTTACCTCAAGACGCGGTCCACGGCAAAAAAGGCCAGGTTGAGTCAGACAGGCACACAATACGAAGCTACGCCAGAGTCGCAACCAGGCAGACACAACAGGACTGAATGGGATTTGCACCCGAATGTTTGTCACTTGTGGTTACTCCTTAAAAGATCAGTTACTCAAGTCCTCAGCGCTGCTGTCAAGACACTTGCACTCCAAAGTTGGGTTTTCGCGAACGCATCGTGGAGTTTTGCAACGTCCGAGTTCCGTTTGAGGTGCAGAAATGGCCTCTCTAATTTTTCTCTTGGCTGTTCGCCGTAGCTCACTGCATTCTAACTTCAAAATTGGCTTCGACATTGATCATGTGCCGTGGCGCCAACAGATGGAGTCCAAGGCTTCAACTGCACAACGGCCGCAAGTGCAAGTGGGCAAGCTCCTTCCTAATTCTAGCCCGCGACACGCTCATCCGCTTTTTTCGCCATGCAAACTGGCCGAAAGATTTCAGCCCGAGCCATTTTTCCTCAGCAACAATGGGGCGTCAACTTCTTGACCTACCAGAGGAACTCCTTCAGGTTATGAAACATCTTGAACACGTCGAGCATCCAGTGCCTCACTGTGGAGTCCCGACTCCAACTGCACCAACTGCCACCGCTATCTCGAGAAGCCCATCATCATCAGACAATGCTGTCGTTCCGAGTCGGCCATAGATGACTTCTACAGGCCAAGCGGATATCCCCGGTCTTGGAGGATAAAAGGGGTGGTGATTCCCCAAAGTTAAAAGAACACACTTCTCGTTGCGGCGCAGCAAAGAATTGCGAAGGAGCTCGCTCCAAAAACCAAAATGCCTGCCGCGGCCAACATCACCACCAAGACGGTCAAAACGACCAGCTCAACAACTGCCACTCCAAAGAAGACTCTCACCCGGGCCACGCCCACCACGGCAACCAACACTCGGGCGAAAGCTCCCAAAAGGTCAACCCCTATTGTTCCCAAAAGTGCCAGTACAAAGACAACAAGGCACACCGGCGCTCCCCGAGTCGTGTCTGTCAAGACAATGGAACCACCCGCCACCGCGGCTAAGAAGCCAGCCGTTGTTAGAACATCGGCGGTGAAAGGGAGCCCAAGTGGAGAAAGACCGAGGGAAACTTTGTGGGGGAAGTGCGGTCGTGGGTTGCGATCTTTCTTCAGCTCTAACAAGGGCACTTCACTGCAGTGGCAGAACTTATCAGCCGCAGATGCGGCGCGGGCGGCATTGGGGAAGAGGAAATCACGGTAGATTATCGTGGACTGTTGTAAGCTAGATCTCAATCCTTGGATATCAGACCGGAGTTGTTATCAGGTCGAGGCTGGCCGGCATTACCCTACCCCCTTTACCTTATTCGTCACTGACGATACAGACCCAACCGGTGCGGACACAGGCTCCCATCGGGTCGGATCGGGTCGGATTCAAGATGGATTGGATGCAGCAGTCAATTATCAGGCACGCTGTGACAGGTACTCCTGAATCGGAGGAAGAGGGGGAGCACCGCGGCGCGCAAGATCGCCTCTGGTCTTGTCGCCCGCAATGGCGTGATTACCCCAAGGAATTATTCCACTGCCATTTCCCACGAAAAACACCGGGTCGATTTTGCCGAGCAACCCATCCCTCGGGAAACAAGAGCACAGCACGGCAAGCAATCGGGGCGCGGCAGCGGCAGGAGCATTGATTCGGATCCTGAGCGAGGGAGTTGGGGTAAAACTCCCGTTGTGCAGGCCCAGAGGTGCAAGTGGGGTTGGGGAAGACGGGGAAGCGTGCCGGATAATTCGAGCCCCTGATTGAGTGAAACTCGCACCCGGAGTCGGTAGTTAGATATTATCCCCGACCGCGGTCGAGGCTTGGCTGTTTGTACGTTTCGAGGGAGAAAACTCGGGATATATAAACCACAGGTATGGGGTTCCCTCTCTTGCATCACATCATCACATCACCACCTCACTCACTGTCTCGTACGACCATCCTGCAGCCAACCTACCTCCCACTTACACCACCACCAAACTCACAGCAAACACCATTATGGCCCCCTCCCTCCACCCCCTCCTCGACAACGGCATCACCCCCGGCTCCGCCACCTTCCCCGGCGGCACGCTGCACTGCCTCTGCCCCAGCGACCGCGTCGAGGTCACCCTCTCCTCCAACGTCCTCCACAACCACGCCTGCGGTTGTTCCAAATGCTGGAAGCCCACCGGCGCGCTCTTCTCCGTCGTAGCCGTCATACCGCGCGACAACCTGACCATCACGGCGCACCCCGAGAAGCTGTACATCACGGACCCCACCGCCGCCATCCAGCGACACACGTGCAAGGAATGCGAGACGTGTCTGTTCGGACGCATCGAGAAGGAGCATCCGTTCAAGGGGCTGGATTTCGTGCATGTGGAGCTCAGTGATGACGAGGGGTGGCAGGAGCCGCAGTTTGCGGCGTTTGTGTCGAGTATCATTGAGGGCGGGTTTGACCCCAAGGGGATGGAGGGGGTGAGAGAGACGCTGAAGGGGTTGGGGCTCGAGACGTATGATGCGCTGAGTCCGCCGTTGATGGATGCGATTGCGACTTGGACGGCGAAGAAGGCGGGGAAGCTGCCGGCTTAGGTGGTGCTTACCTACCTTGTAGAGTACTCGGGGTGAAGAGTTGAAGGGGGGCTTAGATTGGGGTTTGGTTTGGTTTTATTTTTGGTGGCTCTGCAAGTGTGAGAGGATGCTGGTGGAGACATGTATGGCAAGTTTATAGTCAATTTCTGTTCTGTTTGGAGTACCAGAAATGCAGAATTTATCCTTCTTAGGCTCAGGATATTGGATAGCAAGAGTTTTGAATGAGCTGAGTTATTTCCTGGCTATGCTATGGAAACCCTCCGTCCAATTCTTAACAGCGGTCCATGTTGCGGTGGGCTTGTCAGCAACTCAAGCCCGTGGACATACCGAAGAATGACGGGTTCAGGTTGTGAGCTGTTTCGTCTTGTGTACGTCAGGGCTCTTCTGATCGCAACGAATCGCCCACCCCAGCCATCTGCCGATAAATTTCTTCTGTCCGTGTGATATCCCCAAGTGACAGCGGGTCACGGCATTTGCACCCAAGAGGCTTCGCCTCATCTTCTGACCATTCACTTCCATCGGTTAGCCCAAAGATCAATACAGTATCTGAACCAGAACACATACCTGCTTTATCGTCCGGCATTAATACTTAACCACAACGGCGGTAAAGCCAGAATGCGGCGGCAAAGCCACAACCGTAGCGTGCTGATTCTGAGGCTCAGCCCAACCAAGATTCGCAGGCATCATGGCCGCAGGCTGCTGTGTCGGCATCGTCACGACCGCAATTTTCGTGGTGGTGGTAGGGGCCGTTATGGCGCTGGCGGTCGTAAACTGGGTGTTGGCAGGGATGTAGACCGGTGAGGTAGTGTTCGGGGCCTGGGAGGACACCACGATTTGGCCACTGGCAGCTGGCTGAGAGCCGAGGGTGGACCAGACTGTGCCCATGTTGGCAGGGGGGTATTGTTGGTCGGTTGTGGAATATGCGGAATATGATGGGAGAGGCGGCGGTGGGTAGGGTGCTGGTGGGGGAGAAGTGCAGTAGTTCATGGTTGGGTTTGGAAGGTGGTTGATGGATTTATACTGAATGTGGTTGGTGAAAAGAAGAAGTGAATGGAGCATTGGAGAAGTAATTCACTTGGTGCCTATAAATAGTAGAAAGTAGGTGAATTGGTTGTTCTTGTCGTCCGATCTTTGACTCACAAGACTTGTGTCTGCTGCCGCGGAATTTTTACGATAGGCATTATGACATATGGAATCTGCTTCACTAGTTGAACTCGTGCCTCAGCAGATGGTAGGAAATAACCAAGTGATTTCAAGCGCTGCAGGTTCGAATTGACTTGGTGGACTCGTGCCTCGAACGAAAAACTCAACCAAGTGAGCGCAAACAATATAAGTTCACGGTAACTCGGTAAACTCGTGAGATGCTCCCGTTTCCACTCCAATTTAATATCATCTTAGAGTCATAACACATCGTCAGTTAACGGCAAGATGTTGTCTCTCCCGCAAGACACGACCCGTGCACTTGGTGGCGCCAGTTGTAGATTTGTGAGAATCCCGGCATCTGGCGGTAATTCTTGCAGTTCACGTCCCAGCACTCAGGCAGCGAGTAGACCTGCGACGGGCAAGGGTACGTGGCGGGGTCCATGGCGTGGAGCCACCAGTGTGAAGGGTTGAGCTTGCCGCGGTGTATTAGGGTGCATATTTCGATATCGCGCTGGTATTGAGTTGCTAGACACACTGAGTCTGAGTTGACGATTTCTCGTGGTCGATGACCGTGCATAGATATTTCCGAGGCGTTTTCCCCTCTCCCGAGATGTAAGCACCGAGTTCGCTGGCATGAATGCTTGCCGATAGGAAAGCTGCTGCATTGGGGGAACCGTTGATATTCCCGCTGGTAGTCTTCAGAGTCTAGAATCCCGTCGCTGAATAACAGCTCAGTACTAGCCTGTAAGTTTGAACTTGAAGTTGAATCGCTGATACGTGTGATCTGCGATTCGCTGCCCAGCTCGTAACTAATGCAGGCGCACGTGGTTGGGTCAAAACATGCCACCTCTAGGAGGGGGTTCGACCGGTATGACGGGAAGAAATGACCGGCTGCCCCTTTGCGATACTCTTGAAATAACCATGGTAGTGCCGTCGCGGACGGTCGTTGATCCTGAGGGGGAAGATCGAAGCCGCCGTCGAAACCGCTATGAGGAACCCACTCTAACTTGAGAGCAACCATGTAGTGACGAGGGTAAACTCAACTCCTCCAGAGACGGGCCCGTGGCCAGGTTGGGGGCTCCTCGCTGGTACAGCGCCTATCATGGCTTGCATCATGGCACTCGGCAAGGAAGCCAGGCCCTTGAGGCAAGCATCCCAGCCCGCCGGCTTCCGAGGCCGCCAACCAGCGATGTGGCCTTTAATCATGTCCCACGAGATGTGGACGTGCTCGCATAGCTGCACAGTTCCTTGGCGGCCCAGACAGCGCCGTTGGCTCTTCCCCTTTTCCTGGGCAGAAGCCGAAAAGTCCGATAGCTTGTGGTGGGTGTTGCAGCCATCGCAGTGGAGCTGGTGCTCCGGTCGCCGTGGCCCGAATTCGCAATGGGTCTTCAAACTAATGGCGAGGTAGGGAAACATCCCTTTCGCGGGATTCGTATCTGGGGTACGCCTCGTTGATGAGGAATCTGAATCTCCTTGAGACGCGCCAGAGACAGAAAAGAGAGAGGACGTCGTTGGTTTGACAGTATTTGACGATCTGGATGAGGATTTCTTCAGGCAACCGGCAGATAGCGCCGTGCCTTCGATTGTAGACCTGCGCCGCAATCAAGGGGTCCATGATGCGGTTTGGTTCGAGAAGGGTTAGCGCCATTTGTGTTTCTTCTATGTTGTGCTTGTTTACTGGCATGAGGTGGTTTCTTGAAGTTACTTTTCAAGGTGATCATGTTGGCAAGCCAGGAAAAGGAGGACGTAACCACGAAAAACTCGGAGGTGCTGCGAAGTGCGAACTTTTAAATCGTACTCATCTTTTCCTTTACGTAAATACTTTCATTGTCGATGGTCCGCCACAGAGAAGGTTCTGGTCAGCGTCGGCAAGTTTATTCTCCATCTGTTGAGTAGCAATTGGACTTAGTGGGTCTCGAATTTAGGAGGGTGTAACTTCGTTGTTAAGGCGATGAAATAGGTCAAAAAGGGGTTCACCCATGCTAGGCTCGCCCGACAGTTGGTACTGGGATCACCGCAACCATGCATTCCCTCGTTCTCATCCTGTCACACAAATGCTCGCAATGAGACATTGCTGTATTGATCCTCATTTATTTACAAAGAAAATCACAGCGGTACGCAAGTAGCTCCTGTCCCGGTAACGCCTTGCCCCTAGGCGAAGTGTCGTAAAATCTGCCCAGCCCCAGACACAAGAAGACCCCAAACAACATAGATTTTATCCCGATATCCTTGTTGCCAGCCGCGCTCCCAATTTGAGTAACTGCTGTTTAGGTCATGTCTCGATTCCTGAGTTGTATGTACGCTTCCGTCCGCTCATAGCCCACAGTGAGAAGAGTCAAACCAAAGAACAGAGTGAATCTCCTGAAACGCACGATAATCAACTTTTCGATAGCCCGTATCAGATAGGTGTCCTTTTGCGTAGACCCAGGCCGCTAGAACCTATGACTGAAGGGTGAATGCCCCCGTTAGCCCCCTAGCAATAACACATTTGTAGCTCAACCCCCGACAAACTCAGCTCCAAGCAAGTACCTACCTACCCAACCCACTATACGGGAGATGGCCGAGAAACGGGAGGCCGGGCCCAAACAGGCCTTCCCTTCTAAATTACCTCGGTACATGACCTGGCATGTACCTTACATCATCGGTAATTTCCCACGCCGCACACTAGCAGAGCAGACAAGCCACGAGGAGTCATGCAGAAACGGTAGTGCCTTTCCATGCCGGTGATATTGAAGAGGACACGCTGTGGCTTATGTCCGCCATTCATTCATTCACTTGAAACAGCCATGATATTGCGCTGTTTTCTCGACATCGGAGATTGTCTCCCATCTATTGTTGGTAAGGTAGGTAGGTGTTGTCAGCCCGAATAGCGGCCATGGCCAATTTGCCTCGGTGCCTGGGTAGATATGCCGTATGGCACTGAGCTAGCAGGAATGAAAACAAATACCCGGGGCCTAACGGAGACGCCCGATAGTCATGGGTTGGGGGAAATCCGTTGGGGACCAAGAGCGAGGGGAAGCATCGAGGTGACGATGACGTTTTGGTAGACATTTTTTCTTGTGATCGAATCTACTTTTGTCGATCTATCGCCCGCCAAAGGGAACGGCAATGGTACCTGGTAGTAGTGCGTATCAACGGGTTCGTGTCCTAGCCAGTGAGACCAAAGTCGCTTCCCTTCCGCCGCGGCGTGGGCGTTGACGCGCGCCTGAATTGCCCTCCCACCCTCCTCTGCCACCCAACAGTGGCCATCGGTGTCACCCACTGCTCAACAAATTCCCCCTTCCCCGCGTTCTCCGGGATTCAACAGCAAAACTCAACCGCGGTCTGGCTCTTTACCGCGCCAATTAGGCGACCTCGCGCCTAAACATAGCAGACAACTGTCACCCGACACAAGGCCTCTTTGTTGACTGGTCGCCCGTCATCTCCGAGGCCACACAGCAACATACCGAACTTTGGTAGCGGCCGACGTGGCGGGCTGCAGTCACATCATCCAGCCCTCATTTGCCTGCCACTGAAAATGGTCCTGTTTATTGCTCCGTTTACCCGAAAACGCCAACGGCGACACTGACAGGAAAAAACAATCAGGAATTACAACTTCTCATTCGATGCTTTGGTATCCCTTACAATGAAAAAGACGTCTACTTCTTCTGCCGCCCCTCGATGCCTTGCCGCGGCTGGCTTCCGTACGCCCTCCTCCCTTGCGGCGTCTTGTCTCTGGTCATGCCGGCCGCTAGCGTGATGTCGACCCTCGGGGGCGTGGCGAAGCCGAAGCTCTGTACCGAAGTTAGCTCGCCATTCATCGAAAAACAAAGTGAGTGAGAGGGGTCTTACCTTTGCTACCTTGACCAAGTCAAGCTTGTGGATATCAAACACGCTCCGCAGGCTATGCGACGCGTACGCGTGCAGGTACGACCGATAGCCGTCCTTGGCGCTCTGGTTGAGGTAGTAGTTCTGCCCAATCAGCTTCTCGAGCTGGGACTGCACGTTCAGTATCTTGTTCTTCGGGAAGTCGTATTCGACTACCGGTACCTTGGCAGCCTTCAGATGTGCCAGGAAGCCAATCTCGTTCGGCTGCAGGAAGAGCAGCGACCGACCCTTGGTGTTGTTGCCTCGCGCAGTGCGGCCGACGCGGTGGATGTAGTCGCGCGGGTCATCCGGAGGGTCGAACTGGACAATCCAGTCGACTGCGGGAATATCGAGACCGCGGGCTGCGACATCCGTGCAGATCAGCGTTCCCTGTGTGGCGTTGCAGAATTCGAAGAATGTATTTGTCCGCTTCTGTTGCTTCTGCTTTCCGTGGAGATCGAGAACTTGCAGATCGATGTATTGGAGGAGTTCGCTGTAGTACTTGACCGAGTTACACGACGAGAAGAAGACAATAATCTTCTTCTTCGACATCTTCTTCAAGAAGGAGAAGAGGAGCAGGAAGCGCTTGTCGGCGTCGACAACCACATATCCCTGATCCAGACCCTCCACTGTGCTGAACTGCTTCTCCTCGTCGACGTTGATGTACAGAGGGCCGGGTCGTAATGAGATTCTTGCGAGATCCTCGACTTTTGTGGTTTGTGTTGCCGAGAAAAGCATAGTTTGTCTGTCTTCCTTGGGCAAGATCTTGACGATCTGGCGCATCTCGTCTTCGAAACCGATCTCCAAAATCCGGTCAGCCTCGTCAATGATCAACGAGCGAAGGTTCTTGAAGACGAAGGGTGTGTTTTGGAGGTCTGTTGCGAACGGAGTTAGCACCTTGCATAGAGACAACTCAACGGATTAACGTACGGTCAAGGAGTCTGCCAGGCGTGGCGATGATGATGTTGACTCCCTTGCCCAGCTTCTCGGCCTCTGCCCTGCGGTTTGCGCCTCCGATAACAACACCGTCTGTGCGTGGAAAGTCAGCCAACGTGGCCCTGTCTTCGGGCCTTGGATGTCGAAGAGCTTACATGTTTGAGAATGGTTCTTCATCAGTTCTCTGACAACACCAAAGATCTGCAGCGCCAGTTCACGAGTGGGGGTGACCACAATGGCGCCCGTCCCGTTCCTGGGCTTGAACCGCAGAGAGCTGAGCATCTCAATGGCCGGAATGAGGAAGGCCAGTGTTTTCCCCGATCCCGTCTTCGCAGCGCCGAGCACATCCTTTCCAGCAAGAAGAGGAGGGATGCCTCGTCGCTGGATCTCCGTCATCTTGGTGAAACCCATCTCCCCAATTGCCTGCATGGTCTTCTCTGACAGCTTGAGCTCGCTGAAGTCCTGCGCGGTGGTCGAAATGTCGGGCGGGAGCAGAGAGTCAATCGCTGCTGGCTCATCATCCTCGTTTACCGCGTCTACCTCGACTACCCGCTTGGCAAACTCTTTCTGATCGTCGACCTCCATCCCCATCTGCTTCGGCTTCTCGGCCTCGGCCTCGGCCGCGCTGTCGCTAGAGGTGGCAGGCTCGGCGATTTCCTGCGCGGTCGCATGGTCGCTCTCGGGATCGCTCTCCTCCGGTGTGGGGTCGCGCTTCACCTTCTTCTTGGGCTTTGGCACCGCCGAGGAGACTGCGTCGCCTTTCGTGGGCTTGCTGCCATCCTTGAACTTTCGTTTTTTTGCGTGATCGGAGCCCATCTTGCTGGTTGGTATCGGCTTGAGCAGTGTCGAGGGTCGAGGTCCCGCACTGGATCGAGCGAGCGCAGAAGTTCTGGGACAATTCTTTTTTTTTGCTTATCGGACCCGCGATAGCAGTGCCGAGAGTTTGAACCCCACAGTGCTGGCCCACTCAGGTTGTCCAATGCAGCACTGCAGAGTTCGTCCCAGCCGAACCTGGCCTAGGCTTCGGCGAAATGTTCTCCCAGCTTCCGGCTGGCAGCTGGCAGGGCCAGTCGGTGGAGTTCCAGGGCGGCGCGATTTGGTCAGCAGGCTGGACACCACCGAAGTGGGACCCAACCCGGCAACTGGAACTGGAACGCGGGGGGAATGGCCAGGGTCTGTGCGCGTCAACCTGCCAGGCCTCGCAAAGCCCTCCCGTTCGCTCGCTCAACCAATTCATCAGATGAAATGGCAGGCGACGACACCACTTCCTCTGCAATCCGGCCTTGGCCATTTTCCCCGGTCCCCGAATGCAGCGGGCACCTAGCTGCGCTCCGGCTTCGGCAGGCAGAGGACTTGCGAGCTGCAGGCGGCCCACGGCTCAGGGACACACGTAACACAGGGCAGCACACACCAAAGCATAGCACACAACGCAGCAGCTGGGCAAGCACCTCAGCAGGTGACGGCAGGCGCAGACCGCAGCCCAGACTCGCACGCAGGAGCCACGCTGCCGCTCGCACACACTTTTCCACCGCTCCCACCACCGCCTTCCTAGCTACCGCGCCTTCCACTGGCACCGTACTTTAACCTCTGGGTCAGCGCCGGCGTGGGGCACAGAAATTTCCGGGCCCGCGTGAGATCTCGGGTTCTGGGTTCCCGGGCACGCTGCGTCGCCAACAATCTGCTGCCGCCCTTCTAGTGCTCTCCAGGAGCCCTGCCAAGTGGTCAGCCTGGCCCCTTACCCGCATCGGGAGGCTCACGGCTCTGCCAACTGCCCAGTGGCGGCGTGGCAGGATATTAACGCGACCACAGTTCCGCGACAGGCGGCCAGCACTGAGCAGCTTGCTGCCCATGGCGCTCACGGCCGACCTCCCCAACGTTCCATCGCGCCCCAGAGTACTTCGTTCTGGCGGCCACCACCAAAACGGCCCCTTTCCGTCTCTCCTCTCGTCTCCGTCTCCGTCTCTGTTTCTGGCGCGCTCACCGCCACCTCCCCGCGGTGCTATGATCACCGAGCCCGCCGAGCACCACATGCACCGCATGCAGAGTGGCAGAGGTTAAATGACGGCAATAAACACAGCACCCCTCTGTACCCCTCTACACCAGACGCACCCAGCAGCTCCAGCAAAACGCTCCCTCACGGGCTCCGTCCTGCTCGCTCCCGGGGGCTCTTGGCGGCTTCGCGGCCAATATCCTCGTCATTAAAACCTGTTCAGTTGCGACGGTCTGAGCCGTCCTCCCCGTCCTCCCTTCAGGATGCTCCTCGAAGCGGGGCCGGACGCCAGTCCGTTCCATTAGCGTCTCCGTCTCGGCAGTGCTAGGCAACGGAGCTAGGAAACGGACCTCTACCTTTGACGCCGGCCAACTGCGCTTGTGGATGGGACCTCTGGGGCTTTGCCGCCGTGGTCTGTGAGCCCGGGACATGAGGGGGAGAGCGTCGTGGGGATGGGCTTGCCCGCAACTTGCCAGCTGTTTCGGACGGCGTGCGGTCGCTGTTACCGTCATCGTCGAGTTCACAGCTCGCGGAGTCAGCAAACCTCTCCGTCTCTCGCATGACAGGTTCCTTCTATGCTGGTATGCTGGCGGACACGAGGTTCTTCTCGTGGCATGGTTACATGCCGATGAGTTGCGCCGGCGCCTCTGGAGGTAACGGTCGCAGCTGGGCAGGGCGGCAGGAAAGGGGGAGACGGCAGAAGGGACGCGGCCGCACGGAGAAACTCTCACCGACCTCATACACCGCTGGCATGTCGGCCTGTTCATCTCGATCATGCTCTCTATCGTGCATCAGGCAGCCAAGGATGTGCCAGAGATGCCCTCCCTCATAGCATCATACACCCCATCGCCACCAAAACAGAGCCAACGACACGGCTCAACCCGACCCATGTAGTATCGTTGGCGTCACAGGCTCTCCATGATTGGCGACGGTTAGGTGGCTGAAGCAGGATTCTGCGTCGGTGTTGTGGGGTAACGAGGTTCGAGATGAAGGTCATTTATTGCTCCTTACGATGCTGAGGTCCTACCTGGACGGCAATCTCGATGCCATGATTATCCCTCACTGAGCGTCGGGGGCGAAGTCCGGGCACCTGTCTAGTGTTAATATAGCAGCTGTACGGCAAGGGATCCCCTGAGCGAGGGGCCGGCAGTAGCTCGCGGAGGAGACAGGAACGTCCGATTCTAATATAAATTTCACCTGGTTCGCGCCCCCCCTGAAGCTCTGGAGCTCTCACATGCAAGCTCAAGCTCTAGCTCGGAACAAAATACACCGGAGTAGCTCAGATCAACAGTGACGACATTCCCAAGCTCAAGCTCAAGCTCCTTCTACTCCAACTCAAGCTTCTTCCACTCAAGTAACTGCCTCCTTCACCATGAAATTCACTCTTGTCCTCTCCCTCGCCGGCCTTGCCGCTGCCAGCTTCCGCAAGAGAAGCATTGGCGTCCAGTCCTTCGACGGCGACTACTCCTTCCACGCCGCCGACAAGCCCGCCAACGCCCCTGAGGGCTACGAGACTAGCATCCTCTTCCTCGACAACCTCGTCAAGCGGTCCGCCGTAGCCCTCGACATCGTCCCCGCCAGCCTTGAGCGCCGCTACGAGAGCCTCCAAGCTCTCCGTCGCCTCGAGCGCAAGCAAGCCTCGACCAACGACTTCTTCGAGTGTGCCAACGCCGTACGTCCAAGCCTCCCCCTTTGCCCACCTAACCTCCCCACCAGGGCAGTCTAACCCTCCGCACAGAACCCAGCGCCCGCCAGCGCCGACTGCGGCGTCATCGTCAAGAATGTCCTCGCCACCGGCAACGACCTCGTTGTGGCGCGCAGCTCCTGCCTGGTCTTCACCTACAGGACCTGCCAGGCCTTCTTCTGCTCGCTCTGCTCCACGCTCACCACCTCGACCGACTTCATCGGCACCCAGCTCGACACCGTGGACGCTCTGTGTGTGTCCAACAGCCAGGCCGGCACCATCGTCGGCGAGGATGCGCCGCAGTACCAGCTCGGCTTTACCCGCTCTGGCAGCGGCCTGCCCAACTACGACGTCTGCTCTTGAGAGGTGTCGCCGAGGTCGGTGGGTTGGTGGTCCTGTACGATGCAAGGAAGTGGTGCGGTGCCGTGTGCACCGCTGTGGTGTGCGCAACGACCGAACAGACCGACTCGAGCGATGATCACCGACGGCCGTTGCTAGGACTCTTGGCAGTCAGACGTTCCGCTCCCTCCTACCTACCTACCTCCCATGGGTGGTATACAGGCGGGAGCAGCGTGCACCTAGCTACCAAGGACCCAGTAACGGCATCATGTGAGAACGGCTAGCAATAAAGAATAAGTTTCGCGATGCGACGTCATGGTGGGTTGTTGTTCGGCTTTCATATGAGCAAGCAGGCTACGCTGTCGTTTCCGCCAGTCACATAGCAGCAAGGGAGGGAGCGAGCGAAGGCGGAGCAGAGCACCGGGGACGGCTCGCAAGGCTGGTGGGTCGGAGCTTTTTGTCCCCAACTTCACACGACCAACCCCGGCGGCATCGGCCGGCCGGCCTTTTGCAGCCCTGCAAGCAAGCCCCCCGGATCTCTCAAGTACATATCATATCTATCTTATTTCAGTACGAGCCTGACAGAATAGACCCGGTTTCTTTGCGAGCGATCCATCCACTGCCCTCTTTCTCACCTGCCTTACCTCGATCCGATGAAGGGGGCCATCCACCACCTTCCTCTTTGGTGAATTGAGCTCTCTACTCACTGACACAGCGGGAGCTCAAGCTCAAGGTCGAGCGTTGACAGACAGCTGGTCGGTGCTGCCCTAATAAATTGGGACGGGAGTCCGACGAGCCTTATTAATATCTCCCCATGCACGGCCGGCTAAGCGACGCGGACGCGAACATCTCATTCCTGGTATTCGATACGGGCGACGCGCTCCAACCCGTCGTAAGCGAAGATTAAATGCCGGTGCGAGGGGGGCCATGAGGCTTGAAAGGACCCTGAAGGGCCAGGGCACGAACCTGGGATACAAGTGGAGGCCAGGGAGGTTGATGAGGAGGATTCAATGATCGCGGTGCTTTCTGTGTCACGAGAGGCATTGTTGGCGGTCAATCCCGCGCAGGATGGGGTGATGGGTATTTTTGTTCCTGGAATAGAGGGTGGCACGCGCGCGCCGTAGAAGCTTTTTGCTGGTTCCGTCGCGCCTCCCCCGCACTTGGAGCAGAGTTTCTCTGCCGACTTCGCCGCTCAGAGGCATGGTGGGTGGTTGCCATCAGCCGAAGAGGAGGGGGGGAGTTGAGATGGGTGTGTCTGGCATCGGGAAAACGCATTTGAAGCGATCGTGACAGCGGCGTCAAGTGGCAAAAGGGGAACACAAACAGCGCCCCTGTTTCTTCGTTGGTGAAGCAATGTAGCAAGCACAGCCAATTGCCCCCCTGCGCGAATTATCGTTATCGGATGTCAGGTGCTTATCGCGCGCTTATCGGCCTCTTATCGGAATGCTCCCCACCCCCCGTTTTTCTTCCGCTGGAGCGCGGTGAACGGCCCAATCAGCAAGCGTCGTTGCCCTCGTGTCTCAATTGTGACTCCCACAAGGCGAATTGAGAAAGTTGGTTGACGGCATGCGGCGATTCCGAGCAAAGATGTTCACCCTTTCACAAATTTCCCAATTCGCAAATCACTCAGTTGTTCAGGCCTAGTGCAAAGGAGACAGGTGCGTACTCTCGAGGAAAAGTCAATCGGAAAACGAGTTCTGGCAGCTGGAGCGGGCAAAAGTCCCCCTCCTTCCCCGCAACAGAAACCCTCTCTACCCCAAATGGAACAGGCCAACCCAGAGCCAGCCCCACGACGAGGGCTTGACTGACACCGTTAGTGACGACTTGACCGCACGATTACGATCTCCAAGAACTCGAGCAGCAAGGAAGCAAAGACACCACGAGCAGCTGACACAATGAGAGGCGTCGTAGCTGCGCCTCCAACTGGGAGGTTGAGGGCGAACACGTGGAGTTTCAGCAGGGTATTTCCCCAGTTTCTTTTCTCCATCCGGTCTCGTTTTCGTCGCTCTCCCAACCAGACCCTGCCACCGAAGTCGTCGCCATCCGCGGGAGCATGCAGAACATGTCAAGGACCTGCACCGCAGCCATTGCTCAGCATGGGATAAAAGGTCGGATGGCGCGGCCCCATGACCAGTGTGCCCAGACGAAATTCCTTGCCTTGCCGGATCACGGCGTGCCGCGCGGTGAAGTTGCCACGAAGGCCGCTGGGCTGCAGCATCCCTTCAGGGGCTTACTCGAGGGCGTCCCGGGTTGGAGAGTTGGCGATGCGATGCACCCAGATCCGCCCGTCCAGTCTCCAGATGCCCGCCTGCTGGCAACCGGTAGTCCGTTCGAATGAACATTTGATGCGCGGTCCGGATCTGCTGGCTCTGCTGGCGCTGCTGCCAATTGCCAATCGCCAATTGCGCAGCAAAGTACAAAGTAGCGGCGGGCTATGTCCTATAGCGGAAAAAAAATTCCCCCGCTGGAGCTCAGTCGAGCCCCCTCTGCGATTTGCCCCGATGAGGATTCGCGATGGTCAGGCGACGAATTCTTTGCCCCTGAAACAGTTTGTTCCTTGCACCTTTGGGGCTGAAGAGGTCGCCTGTAGTGACAGCAAATCAGCAACTTTGCGCTTGCCATGCACACCCCACCCTCAGTTGTCATTAGTCAATCATGGGGCCTTGGGACAAACAGGTCCACCCCTGGGCGAAAAATATTACGTGGAGGCCATCGCCTTGTCCAGACTGTGGGAGGGGCACGCAGACAGCCTACTGGCCCGCGGCTCGTGGCTCGGGTTGGCATTTGTCGACAGTCGGGAGATGACGAGATGACATGCGTTTAGTTGACGCAGCTCAGTAAGGCAGTTGGGGCAGTCGGCGGGGTGATTAGCCGTTAGCACGGGCAGATCGGCCACGACGATGAGCCGGTGCGGCCAGTCGACCTTCGCTCCAGGCTTTGCGAGACGAAACTCTCAGATTTCGTGACTCGGATCCTGTCGGTACAGGGAGTCTTGTTGGGGGGCAGCAAAGTTGCGCACTTCCGTCGACCAGGCGGGTGGTGCTCTCAACTCGTGGCCTTGGCGATAGTGAACCACGTCGCACGAGGAGATAGGATAAGCAGAACGATATGTTTTTCTCTCCATGGCGGTCTGCAGCGCTGCAGCTTTCCGTGGCCGGCACTCAACGGGCCAAGTTCGGGTTGGCTGAGAGCAGGGCCGCGGCAGGTGACCGGCCTTGGCCCGCTGTGAAGGAGTGCTGAGACTCAGGTCCGGGCCCTGTTACGACGGCATTGGAGCGGGTTTTATCTGCTCTTAGCAAGTAGGAAGGCATGGCCTGGCTGCCACCTCACACCCCACCTCTCCCGCCTGCCCGAAATTCTGCCCTGAGAATTCCGATGCGCCGCCTGGTCATGCCATCACTGCCCCTGCACTTTGGCATCCAGCGGTCTTTTTCCTCGTCACCGATTACAGCACTGAACACCTCCCAAGCGTTCTCGCAAACACACACAACCGCTGTCTGCATTTCTTCCGAACGCTGTTTGAGGCTGTCACTTGTTCTCCGCGAGATTCAGAATCCGATTGCACGCCGGCGAAACTCTGCTGCCAGTTGCGCCGTTTCGATTATTTTGGCGGCATCAGTTGTGAATCCCGCCCCGAGTTCTTCCGGCTCCAACCGCCCGGCTGCGAGCCCCGGGACACCTCACGCGATCACCTTCTTGCGCCCTCTTTACACCTCAAACCCCAAGCCCGCACCCTCCATCGCGCCCAATTCCGCTGCTACATGTCTCCGCAATTTTCTGTGCCCTCTAACGTCTTCACAACATCACCGCGGCGCCTAGCACTCGGCAAAAATGGCCCCAAAGACTAACGGCATCGGCGTCCAGGTGGAGGACATGCGGATTTGCGTTGTGATGGTCGGCCTTCCCGCAAGGGGGAAGAGCTACATCGCACAAAAGGGTGAGCTTCATATCCTCTCTCTCCATCCTAATCATTATGCCATTGGGGCACGCTGCGGCTTCAGCCTACCCCTCTGCCTGAATCTCTTCTCTGCAGCCATCTTGCAGTCTCTTCCTCTTCGCGCAAGTGCTGACTAGCTGCCTCCCTCCAGCCCAGCGGTACCTCAAATGGCTCTCGATCCCGGCCAAGACGTTCAATGTCGGCAACTACCGCCGCAACGATGCCCCGCAGCCGTCGGCCGACTTCTTCGACACCAACAACGCAGAGGGCGAGCGTAAGAGGCGCGCCGCCGCGGAAGCGGCTGTCGCAGACATGCTACAGTGGTTCAAGACCACTGATGGTGTCGTGGCCATTCTCGATGCCACCAACAGCACAAAGGAGCGCCGCAAGTGGGTGCTTGACAGGGTCAAGTCGGAAGGCATTGACGTCATCTTCGTCGAGTCCAAGTGCGACGAGGAGGAGCTCGTTATGGCCAACATCCGGGACGTCAAGACCACGAGCCCCGACTACAAGGGCCAGGACCCGGAAAAGGCCGCTATAGACTTCCGTGACCGCATCCGCAACTACGAGAAGGTGTACAAGTCCATCAACGAAGACGGCGACGAGGAGGACCTTACCTACCTCAAGATCATGAATGTCGGGAAACAGGTCATCATCAACCGCATCAGGGATTATCTCCAAAGCCGCATCGTCTACTATCTCATGAACCTTCACATTCGGCCGCGATCCGTTTGGCTGTCCCGCGTACGCTCCCTCCCCATGGTCTGCCCAGCATCTCTAGCCACTAACTGTTCCCAGCACGGCGAATCTATGCTCAATATTGAAGGCCGCATTGGAGGCGACGCCGGTCTCTCTCACCGCGGTGATGAGTATGCACGCAAATTGCCGGACCTCGTCCTGGAATCCGTCGGCGTAAGTTTTCTCACCCCGCCTCCCGATTGCGTGTGCCAAGCCGGGACCTGACCTTCGGCTCCGGCCTGCCCAAACCCCTGCCGTTGTCGTCCCCAAATTTGCCTAACTCGACTAACCCGACGAACAGAGTGACCGGCCTTTGACAGTGTGGACTTCGACACTCAAGCGGACTATCGCTACGGCGCGCCACTTACCCAAGCACTACAACCAATTGCAATGGAAGGCACTTGACGAGCTTGATGCCGGAGTGTGCGACGGCATGACGTACCAGGAGATCGCCGACATGTACCCTGACGACTTCCAAGCGCGCGACGAGGACAAGTACAACTACCGTTACCGGGGTGGCGAGAGCTACCGTGATGTTGTCATCAGGCTGGAACCCATCATCATGGAGCTCGAGCGTAGCGAGGACATTCTCATCATCTCCCACCAAGCTGTTATCCGTTGCATATACGCCTACTTCATGCAGAAGACGCAGGAGGAGAGCCCCTGGGTGCCCGTCCCGCTACACACGCTTATGAAACTAACGCCTCGAGCCTACGGCACCGAAGTGGAGACATTCAAGGCCAACATCAAGGCCGTCAGCACATGGCGTGGCAAGGGTAGCACGGCAAAACATGAGGACCCCGCCCCGGATGGCGGTGTCTGAGGAAAGTAACTGGTTGCGAACGCTAATGGGAGCAAATGTGGGGAAATGAGTACACGGAGTTAACGGTCTGTTTTGTTCGCCGGGGAGTGCCGGGTGGGGGCGATGCCACCGCGTGGTCGCTCGTACCCAGACTTGGTATTGGAACGCTCAGTGTTGGGACACGATAACCAACCGGGACGGGCTCAAGCATATAGAAAGGGGCTGGGCGCTGTTGTGCTTTCATGATGTTGCACGAACACAGGATTCGACCCGACGGGGTCGTTGCGAATCATTTGCTATCTGGTGCGGTTTTCTTGCATCATATCAATGTCGTTTAGAGCGTCGCCGTTCATGTTGCGAAAGGAAAAGTGAAGACGAGTCGAAAAGTATTGCTTTCGGCCAGGCATTTTGCCGGATAGGGACTGTGGCACCATTCACATGGGGAAAATGTACTAATTACAACCACTTGCCCAGGATATTGCGGTGTACGCCTCTGGTGACGTGAAATGTACCGTAAGAATCTGTCTTGGTGTTTGATCTTTCGCCCAGTCAGAAGACCTGAGATTAGATGACGATGGCGAGGGCAAATAGTCGTGATCAAACGGCTCCAGGTAGCCCAGAATATCGTCCACTACCCAACGCATAGAAGCGGAAGAAGCTTTCCATAAATCCGAGCTCCTCACGCAAACCTAGAGCAGAAAATCCCTCAGTGCGAATATAAAGTCTCCTTGCTATAACCCCATATATAACCCTAACCAGGTCCAAGGCCATGTATCTTAACATACGTAACAAATCGTATCACATTCTCAAGAGGCCTCCTGCATCTCGTCAATGGCCTCCTGCATTCCTTAACGGCCTACTCCAACGCCTCTCACGATGCAAGCAAAACCTATCTGCGTCCATATCCACCATCCATCCATCCATTCTGCCGACATCAGTTATTTTCTAAAAGTCCTCCTGACCCCCTTCCAGGCCCCATTCCGTACCCCTTCTCCCATCCCCACGGCCGTCCACTGGGAGGTGGTTCCCAGGTTTGTGTGTGTAGGTAGGTACTTCCCAAGCAGGGATCTCCGCATCCCAAGATGGGGGCCCTCCATCTCCAACTTGAACACCCCCCCACTGCGGCCCCTGCAGATGGACGGATCCGGGAAAGGGCACAGCTGCGGGAGCTAGGAACCAGCCATTGTGACTGGAGCCTGACGGGCTGTCCTCTTGGGGGTCATGGGCAGGTGACGCATTTCAGCCCAAGGCGTCGGGAGGGACTTGCAGACTGGCTGGCTGCACGGGTTCTCCAAATTTCAAACTCTTCGAGCTCAGCTGATGTCTCGGGCCTTGTTGGGTGGGCGATGCAAAGGGCGGTCGGGTTGATCTAACTGCTCGTGAGCGGTTTGTTACCTATAGGTATTACACTCATCCGAGGCAGCAAGGGAAGAAGCAGGTCGGCAGCAGCGGCTGTCGTTGAGAATGCCATTTGACGAAATTCGGGTTCGAAGCTGGGATCACGGTTCAAGACCAGAGATTACATGTACCATTTGTACTTGTGCTCAGCAGCACTACACTAGACTGTGTGATGCTCTTACAAGACGATCGACCACTGTGCCACTTCGAAACCGACCAATTCCAAAGATATGAGACATATGCCCATGATGAAGCCCAGATCCGTCGCCGTTTCTCATCCCCAGAAACATTCGCCCCTGCCCGATCCCAGTCATCTATATGTCCGAAACACACCTATGGACATGGTATTCCATATGCATCGAGACACAGAACCGTAAATTCAGTAAAATGGCCTTGGAATAAAACGCATTTTCGCCTGGCCGACATCGAATACGACCACTGCACCCTGCATGAAAGCGTCGCCCAGGATGTAGGGGCCGGCGCCACCATTAGAGATTGCCGTCATGCACAAATTGGTTTCGGGGTCTTTCCAGCCGCGGTAGATCAGGTCCATTGAGTTGAACCAGAAAGTGATGCCGTCGAGGACGATTCCCACAGGCGGAGCGGTGGCGTCGCATGTCGTGAAATATGCCCCGTATGACCAGAGATACACGGCCGGAGGGCTGAATGCTTGATTGATGGCCACAGCAATACCTACCAGGGATCATTGTTAGCAGGTATGGACAGAGACGAGCAAAAATGCCAGCATTTGAGTGTACGGAAGCAATGCAGCCGAGAATGAACATGACACACAGACAAGTATCACTAGAGATTGACGACGCAGAAGGAACAGCGAAGGAAGCAAGGCGCACATACTGGAAGGAAGATAGCACAATGTTGTGCCACTGTCAACGATGTAGGTATACTTCTTTGAGGCTGTCACTTGGTCATACTTCCAGCCGTCGGGAATGATAGTGTAATATGAGTATTCATAAGAAGCCTCGGGTCGATCAACCATGTTTGTCTGGCAACGCAACAAGTTAGTTCAGCCTCATCAAAGAAGCGATCGATCAGACTCACGATGATCATGTCCAAGCTGGCGGTCCTGCTGATGTCCATGCCGGTCGCAGGTGCCACGCCGCCCCAGGCGAGCATACCCGACGATGAGTTGCGGTCGATCGCAATGCTGAAGATGGGTGGAACCTTGCCTTGGCTGACCATGCTTGTAAACAGTGGAGAGTACTCAATCCGATTGCCCCTGGAATGGTCGAGCCCTGAACCAAGATAAGCATTGGTGAGAGACGGGAAGGCGAGACCCATGATGCCACTCGTCATGTTGTTGCCGTACCAGTATGTCGTGTTGGCCAAACAGACCTCCTGCTTCGTCACGGTGATGTTGCCAAGCGTGACGTCGGAGTAACCCATTGGGCCAGCAATAACCTCGCCATCACCGTAGCGGAGGAACATGTGCTGGGGCGGATTGAGAGGCCCATACTGAAATGACTCGGGGTATGGGGGGCCAAACTGGCACGCAACTTGGGGGACGGACTCGCCGGCATAGTCGATGCAGTCGAAGTCACTCGTCACCGCCCAGGTGTCGGAGCTACCGGTGTCGACGAGGAGATTCATGGGATGGCCATTGATGAGAACCTCCGTGGCGTACTGGGTGCCATACGCGTTGGTCGCTGTCACGTTCTGGTAGCCAAAGCCGACTCCGGTGAGCCGCTGGTAGGCACCTATGACAGCGGCCGCGGACTTGGCGTTTGTCTTTCCGTGTAAGCTGTGAATCTTCTGGACGTGCTGGCTTTTCTGAGTGTACTTGGTGAAGGTCCAGGGATGCGTCGCCTTCGCAGCCTGGATACTGACGCCCGGGGGGATGGCATCGACATCAATGGCATGGGGGTAAGCTGCGACCGCAAGGGCGAGAGTGACCAGTACAGCCACTCTCTTGAGAGTGTCGGACAACATCGTCAGGCTGGAATTGCCGAAGCACCTTGAAATTTCAACAGGAAGGGGCGTGGGCACGGGGCGGGCTCTAGAATTGGGAGAAGAAAGGCGCAGTAACTGCTCAGACGTACAATATCTGAAATCAATGCGGAAGGAGAGAAAGATGGGAGAAAGATGGAGGAAAGGGTAAAGAATTGCCGTTCGCGAGTGAATATGATGGATGCGGAAAGGTGTTCCAGAATGCAAGACACTGTTGCGGAGGGAGTGTGGGAAGAGGTTCTCAGAGGCTGGGGCTGTCCAGTGAGAGAAACGTTCCTTCCCTTGGTGGATATTCGGAGGCCAATCTCTGCCACCAGCACTGCCAGTGGTGCTCAACTTTCTCGGATTGCAAGCTGGTTCATTTTGGGAAGGAGCTCACGGCAGGCGGCAGGCGGCAGGCGGGTATTTTAGCAGTACACCGGAGATAATAGGAGGAGCTCCCAAGATGCACTTTGGAAATGCTGGCATCTGATTCCCATGCTGCTTCTGGCTGTGGAGGGGATTCCCCCCTGCCAGCGGGTTTGCCGGTGAGCCAAAAGGGTACCAATCAAGGCTTATTTCAACAATTTCTGGCGATGGCTTGCCTCGGTTCGGCTTAGCTTGGTTGCATGATAGTGACACCTCGGGCTGCACGAGTCCTTTGACAGCCGTTTCAAGTGGGGCATGCGCGTCAAGACGGGAATAACGATTGTCTCAGAAGGGATCCAAACGTCGATTCAAATCCATGCAGTTATGATCTTTAGGTCAACTTTCAAGTCTGCTTTGGGCTAGCAGATCTTCAGTTTGCCACAGCTGGACCTGACGAAAAAAATGCGGTACTATAGGCTGTGGTGTGATTGCCGTCTTGTACATCCTCGCTCGGAGGCCCGTGGATGTGTGACAAACATGTTTGGATCACTGAGCCATTATGACGGGAAGCTCATGGACAAGCAATCCTAGCAGCAATCGTTTACCTGCCAGCGCCCACCTGAGCAATTTGATCCATTAGCAATGCATCAAACCAAACGCAAGGCCCGTATCCGTCTTGGCACTCAGGTTGTTCAACGATATCTCATCCAAGTTCTCTGACCGATGTAGCTACAGTTTCGGTGCAAGAAATCGACACCCTGCACTTCTGGGAATAAAATACCATCTATTACTCTAGAAAACACCTCCTGTTCTTGCTGGTGACACACACCACGGTACCCATGAATATGTCATGGGCTGCAAAACAAAGCGTGACCGGATCTTACTGAGCAGTATCCTTTGGGCTCAGGAGAATGGAGACTGAATAGGGTGGATCGCCAGAGGGTCGAGTGAACATTCATTTGTCAGGCTTGACTCTCGGAATTTCTCCCAGATAAACTGCCAGTGGACCCCGGAGCAGAGAAGTTTCTGCCCAAGTTGTGAAGTTGTGAATTTTCATCAGAAAGAGTGGGCTGCACGTGCGCGGTCACGTGAGCGGACACAACGTGGCTTGACGCACCCTCACTTTTCCAGAGAAGCAGCCAGAAAGCCCACCTCAAGCTTCCGTTGTTCACCTCGCAAGACCCCAGATCCCAGACACCATCGACGCGACTCCCCACCTATCGCACATCGTGCTTTGATTGGCCTCGGCTACCTTGTGCTATCGTGGCTGCTGATTTGGATGACTGCTTCTTTCTGTGCAATTCACCTGAACGCGTTATCTCATTGCGCTGCATTGTTGCAGTGTTCATCGTGAACTGGTGCGGCTGCTTTTGACCCTGCCTGGCCGATTCAAAATCGTCACGCTGCGCTTGCATTGTGCCTGTGGTGGAGCCGACTAGATTAACCTATAACGTTGCGGCCCCCACAATTATTTCTCGACCGCCTTTGGCTTTGCGCGCCTGCCATTTGAGTCTGCAATCTTTCTTTCTCTCCAACCACCACAAAGCATCCTCAACGCTGTGCTTTCTCGACGGGATTCTGCTTTCCTCGACGCATACTCCCCCCTCGCCGAGTCTGCACCCGTTTTGCCGAGTTCGCACGTTGATTCATTTTATTCGCCTGAACGGCCACCCTGCGACACAATGGCGAACCACCCGCAGGACATCAACTCGATCCTGCAGATGCTTGGGAGTAAGTCTCAATCGCCCTGCGCGCCGAGCCGAGATAGGTGCTGACCCACGCGATCAACAGACGTTGCGCAGCGCCCTGCTACTTCGACACCGACACAGAGCCAGCCTGGCCTACCTGCGCCCGCAGCGCCGCCGATGTCCAACCCATATGCTCCTCCCCAACAGAATCCGTATCCCTCGCAAGCTCCCCCGTATCAACCTCCGCCGAGCTACCCGTATCCGCAGCCATCAGCAAGCGGAAGCATCGACTTGAGCGCAATTCGCCCCGTCAATTCCGGCACCTTGCCGCTCACTGGCCACATCGCGGATGCTATCGCGCAGGCTAAGGCATTTGCAAGCGAAAAGGGCCTCACCCCGTACGAGCGACAGGCGGCTGCAGGATACCAGGACAGAGATGCGCGCCAACCTGATCACCGACAGTATCAGCGCTCGCGCTCCAAGAGCCCACCGCCCCGCGGTGCCTTCCGCGACAACAACAACCCCTACCGCGACGAGCGCAGGGGTGAACACGGTGGTCCGCCGCGCGACTACGGCCGCGAGCGCTCGTTCTCTCCTGGCCGTGGCCGCCAAGGCTTCTCTCCCAGAGGCGCAAGCGGCGGTCGCGACCGTTCCCCGCTGAGAGGCAAAGATGATAGCAACGTCGAGACTATCACTATTGAGGCCAGTCTCGTCGGTCTTATCATTGGTCGCCAAGGCGAGAACCTTCGTCGCGTTGAGAAGGACAGCGGCTGTCGCGTCCAGTTCGTCCCTCCCGTTAATCAGACCGACGACCAACGCCAGTGCAAGATCACGGGGCCCCGCGCCCAACGCGAGGAGGCTAAGGATATGATCAACCGCATCATCAACGACAGTGGTATGAGAACCGGCGGCCGTGGCGGTTCGGACGCGGGTGGTGGATATCAACACCCAGCACACGGTGGTGGTCGGGACAGCCGTCCCGCCGCCCCCCCGAGCGCAACGGGCAGCAAAGAAGGCGAGGACACGCTCCAGATCATGGTCCCCGATAGAACCGTGGGCTTGATTATCGGTCGCGGTGGCGAGACAATCCGGGACTTGCAGGAGCGCAGCGGTTGTCATATTAACATTGTCGGCGAGAACAAAAGCATCAATGGCCTCCGCCCTGTCAACCTTGTTGGCGGCCCCGCACAAACCCGGATGGCTAAGGAATTCATTCTTGAAATCGTGGACAGCGACAGCAGAAACGGAAGCAACCCTGGTGGTTCTGGTGGTGCGGCCCCCAGCCGTGGCGGCGGACGACCCGACAACTTTGGCGGCGGCGGTCCTGGTGGCCCCGGCGGTCCCGGCGGTCACGACAAGATCAACGACTCGATCTTTGTTCCCTCTGATGCGGTTGGCATGATCATCGGCAAAGGCGGTGAGACCATTCGGGAGATGCAGAACACAACCGGCTGCAAGATCAATGTCTCACAGTCGTCAGGACCCGGTGAAGTCGAGCGCGAGATTGGTCTAGTAGGCAGTCGCGACGCCATCACTCGGGCCAAGCGGGCGATCGAGGACAAGGTTGATGCAGCGGTACGTTGCATATTTTGCATCGCAATAGTGGCGGTTTGCTGACTATTATCGCAGAGACAGAAGAGCGGTGGAGGCGGTGGTCGTGGCGGTCGCCCACAAGGACAGGGCCAAGGCCAGAGCCAGCATCGCGACTATGACAACTCCAGTTATGGAGGACAACCATCTAACAACAGCAGCGCTCCGCAGAACGTGCAACCTGGCAGTGCAGCGCCCGCTGCAGCTGGAGGTGCTGACCCCTATGCCATCTGTGAGTCTATCTTGGCCTTGCTCGCTCGCCAAATCACGCGCTAACCTACGGACAGATGGTGGCTATGAGAACTATGTTGCCTTGTGGTGGCAGTCCCAGATGAGCCAACAGGCTCAAGGCCAAGGAGGTGCTGGACAAGCGCCCGGAACCTCTTAATGCCGCCATGATCGACCCTGCTCCGCTTGACGCTGACACTTCCGCCCCATGACATGTCATGACATTTCCGCCTCTGCTTTCGTCTTGACTGGCCCTTTCTTGACGGCGCGTATTATATATGCTGCTAGGCACGTGGACATGTGAGCTCTGTCCGGGCTTCTGGGAATGCCGGCGTAAGAGGAGCCCTTCCAGCACCGTTCATGATTTGTACAAGTACGACCTTATTCGGCATCTTTCCCTCATTGCGACTTGATGATTTCGGATCGACTATTATACCACATCGACTTTTGCATCCACCAGTCCGGATCTAATTCTGACCTAGCTTGCTGGTGCTGGTGCATGATCTCTGGCCAACTTCACACTCGCTCATCGCTTTGCTCATGCCTCGCTGTCGACTGAAAGCGTGTTGTCACTCATGGCCGTCAGGCTTCTCGTGGGCGCGTACGCCTGTCCGCACCGCACCGTGATACAAGACGTGCACGGTGTAGCCTGGACGAATGTTATCGTGTGGCTGTCCAGCCGAAATCTGCCGTTTGTCGCGGTCAGCAAGCTTGAGAGGACCGCCTTGTGCCACGTTTGACACGGCCGTACTGGTTGTCAATTGGCCTACCGACATGAGAGAGTCGCCTTGGCCATGGCTAACGTTCCCTTAATTTTCCTGGTCTCATTTTCTCTTTTATTTTGGACTTTCACCTTTCCGAACATTGCCCTCGGCGCTCGGATATGTCACGCCCTCTGGTGGGTGGACTGGTAGCGTATGCCGCATTACCTTTGCCGGATCGTTCGAGATGTTCCTCCGACCTCTATTGTGCACTCTGGATGCTGCCGATGTTTTCCCCATGAGATGACACATGGGTGGCTATTTGATCCTGGGTGGGACGGTTTACGGGGCGGCGCGCAAAAGCTTTTACGGTGGAAGACTTGTGCTTTTGTTTGTACATTAGACTACTGCGTAGGGTGGCAGGGTGGTGATTTGAGATTCCGTTACCGTATTTCCTGCTAATTAACTGCGAGCGTCTGTCTTTCGTGAGTTCTTTGCCTTGTGTGACCAGCTGTTCCCAGGAAGAAGCCATTGCCTTGCCCAATGCCGAGCAAGACTTTTACGATGAGCTTGGAGCTAGTTCCAAGGTTCTTCCCCAGTTTCGGCGAACTCTCGCTCAGGTCTCCATCGCGAGTTTCCTTCCACCCGGATAGCACCTATCGGAAACTTGATCTCTCGACAGCGCACCTCTCCCTCGTATTACCGTAGTAACACAGAGGACGCGTTGCCGTCGCATGGGGCGAACGAGCACACTCTTGCCCCATTTTGAACTGCGCTGCGCTGCACGCAGAGGCGGTTGCGTCACGCGTGGTTGTTTGGGGCCTTGCACCGATCGACATGGTCATCACTCGTCACCGCCCCACCTTGTCCCCAGTACCCCTGTGTCATCAGGACCGTTTGCAGAGAGCTGCCATAGATCACCGCAAAGATGGGTAGATCGCTGTGGATGGCACAAACGGCGCAAATGGAACAAATCGCTTGTGTGTGGGGGACTTGGAGAATTATCGCGCTCGCCGTTGGGGAAAGAGGCAGTAAGCCCTTCCATTGCTGGTGTTGAAGACATGTTTGGGTTTAAATTGACATCAAGAATGTGGACAGCCTGGAAGACAGCCTAGACTCGCAGGAACACTCGCAGCGACGTCCCGTCACTGCATCAACGGACCTGCATCGTGCTGTTGGGCTACGAGCGAGGTCTAGCCCTCGGTCCACGCGTGCTTGTCTGAGGCCTTTCTGCCCTTTGCCCTCGGCACCCAGAAGCGGCCTTGACAAATTAATGGGAGACAGACCCAGAGCACCCGTAGATTGCCCAGCGCTCACTAAGTCGGGTAATTCCAGCCCTCCTCAAAGCTCCGATGACCTGGAATAGTCCACACCCTTCATGCGCTCCATGCCAGTCGACCGTGGACACGGCACGGGCGGCCCAATCGGGGCTCTCGGGTCCTGCCCACTTCAGCTGCTCAGTCCTCCCGTCAAAGGTGGGGCGAGCTGGGGTCTCCGCTTGTTAACACTCCCAGGGAGCTGCGGGGCGCAACCGCATAATGTCCATAGCGAAAAGAAACCCTCTCGTTTGGGCCTCTCCGCCTGCCCGCCCGGTGAACACTGGGCTTCAGCTGAGACGAATGGCGGCGTGTCCACGGGTCACAAAGTGACGCCAAGAACATGTGTTTGCGTCGCATGGCGGGGCCAAGGGCGAACCAGTGGACGGTTGTCCGTGCGCCAAGCAAGCCAAGGCCGTGCTAAAATGCCACAGCAGATCTTCCCCTGCGCCGATGCCCCAGATCGAGGCTCGAGCCAGGGGCCCCCCTGCAGCCGTCGCGCGGCGGAATGCCCCGCCTGCCACTTCAGGCAATCACCTCGACGGTGACCGAGAGCTCTTGCTTGTCGTCTCCTGCGCTCGCTCGCTCGCTCCCGTCATTCCTTCCTGGCTGTCATGCCTGCCGTGGAACCGGGCTGGGCGGTCGTTAAGTTTGTCGGGTTTCCACGCCAGCTCCAAAGGCCCTTGCCCTACCTACCTGGTGGAATTGGCGAGCTTGGGCGGACGGGGCCGGTGTATTTACTCTCCTTGCCCGCCTCACATTCATCCCAGGACTCGACCTGGAAGCCTCTAGCCTTACTCCACACCTCAACCAAAACCGGTATTTGGGGATTGTCCCAATCCCTATCAGCGCCGTTTGAAGCTGGTGCGGCTCTGGGAACTTCAAGTATTTCTTGCCCCCAACGCACCTGTTTCTCGGGCTTGATCACCCCTCACCCATCATCGCAAAACAAACAACCGCGATGCTGTTCCTTCTGTTCGCTGCGACCGCCTCGGCGCGCGTGATGGACAGGCTGGCGGCGGTACCGAAAGGGTGGGAGCAGATCGACAAGGCATCGTCAAGCGATCTGGTAGCCCTCAAGGTGGCCCTTCGGCAACCGCACGCCGAAGCATTGGAGCGGGCCGTGATGGAGATGTCGACTCCCGGACACCCAAACTACGGCATGCACATGACGCGCGAGGAATTGCGGTCGTACACAGCACCGTCACAAGCCTCGACCTCTGCCGTCGTCCAATGGCTTCGCGAGTACGGCGTTGTGCCGTCTCTCGACAACGAGTGGGTCTCCTTCACGACGACGGTGGCGACGGCAGACAAGCTCCTGAACACCACCTTCGATTGGTACCAGTATTCGAGCGGGGGAGGCCCGCAGCTTCGCACTCTCTCCTACAGCGTTCCCGACAGCATCGCCTATCACATCGACCTCGTCCAGCCCACCACCCGGTTCGGCCAGCTCGCCGCCCACAAGTCCACCATCTTTGAGATGCACCGACTGGAGGATAACGAAGAGATCGAGGCGGTTGCGACCAAGGCCAACTTCGCTGCCACGAGTCAATCAGGGAATGCCGTCGAGTGCGGTACCACCATCACGCCCGCGTGTCTCAAGTCGCTGTACAACATCAACTACACGGCTTCCGCCGGACCGGAGAACAAGGTGGCGTTCTGTTCGTATCTCGAGGAATACGCACGGTACGAAGACTTGGGGTTGTTCCAAGACCGCTTCGCCCCAGCGGCAAAAGGGCAGACCTTCTCGGTGGAGCTCGTCAACGGTGGCTTGAACGACCAGAACGCTAAGAGCGACAGTGGTAGGTTTGGCTATGCTGGGGGTTTGGGTGCTGTTTGACTGATATATTCGGTGTAGCCGAAGCAAACCTCGACTTGCAGCACATCCTCGGCATCAGCCACCCCATCCCCATCGTGGAATACAGCACCGCTGGCCGCGGGCCGTTGATCCCGACCAAGGACCAGCCCCGCCTTCCCGGAAGCAACGAGCCCTACCTCGAATGGCTGCAGTATATGCTAAACTTGGCGGATGCAGACCTTCCCCAGACCGTCTCGACGTCATACGGAGAGGAGGAGCAATCGATTCCCCGAGAGTACGCCCTGAAGACTTGCAACATGTTCATGCAGCTTGGAGGCCGCGGCGTATCTGTCATCTTTAGTTCTGGCGATTCCGGGCCTGGCAACGCTTGCGTTAGCAACATCAACAACGGGACAATCTTTGAGCCTACCTATCCTGCGGGCTGCCCGTGGGTCACATCGATCGGAGCAACCATAGGGACGAACCCGGAGCGCGCTGTTACGTACTCCAGCGGTGGGTTCAGCAACTATTTTGATCAGCCCAACTACCAGAAGACAGCGGTGAACACATACCTCAACAGCATCGGCGACACGTACGCTCCCTACTACAACCGCTCGGGCCGCGCCATCCCTGATCTTTCTGCCCAGGGATCCAACTTCGCTGTGTTCGACAAGGGTTCCCTCACGATGCTGTCCGGAACGAGTGCCTCCGCTCCGGTGATCGCCGGCATTGTCGCGCTCTTGAATGCAGCACGGAGAACGATAGATCAGCCGCCCCTTGGGTTCCTCAACCCCTGGCTATACAATATCACAGGTGCCTTCAATGATATCACGACGGGGTACGGTGGCGGTTGCTATGGCGCGAAGGGATTGAACCGCACGGCGCGGTGGAACGCAACGGCGGGTTGGGATCCGGTGACGGGACTTGGGACGCCCAAGTTTGAGGCCCTGCTCGCACTGGCAGCGCCTGGTGTTCCCAACGCATAGGCGTTGGGGCTGCATTCGGATGCATCAAACTGGCATTAAAAGGCGTTGGGGTGGCTTTAATAGACTTAGCTTAACATTAATCGGAGCATTAAGTTTACAAGTATGATGCCTTACATCTCAAGTCCAAGGCCATTCCTACGCTGGCAGGACCCAGTTAAGAACTTATAGATAAGTGATGGAGAAAAGAAAGGAAGAACCATCCTTCCTCAACTCACGCCGATGCCCTGGCGCCCTCTTTCCCATGGCACGACACGCGTCCCGCATGGACCACCTTTCGCCCCCCGCCGAGACGTCTCCATGTCTGGCCTCATCGCGCCGTGGGTGGGCGGGCAGATGGGCGCACTCGGCTCCAACATCGCGAAGTACGTGAGCGCCCAACCTCGGAGATCTCCTCATGCGCCCCGAGCCACGACACTTTGCGCTCCCTTCCGCCGCTGCAGCAGCCGTCGCGTCGTTCACCGTCCCGGAAATTATCGCTGCGTTTCCGGATCTTCTGCTTAAGCCACCCCGCCTTACATGCAGGCGCTGAAACTAAACGGCCTCTGTCCCGACGCCTCGCCCCTCGCCCTCACCAAAGCCAGCACCAGCGGCAACCTAAAGCTTCGAAAGAGGGAGGATGAGCTCCCGCTAGAGAGCCTGGGGGCGGGCTGCCAGACCGGCTTATGGATGTCAATCCGCCCTCAGGCTCTTCTCGGCGGCGGCTCCTTCGTCACATCGATGTTGCCTTTGTGATCTCCTCTTTCCTCCCCTCCCCTTCCTCCTACTCTTCCTACGCGGTGACATCTTGCCTCCCTTACCGCCCTCACTGACCTAGTCCCCATCGTTTCGCCAGGAAGGGCGGGTTCGTGAGAGCTGTTGGAGGAATGTTAAATTGTATAGTGAGGGGGCTGGAGGGTGGGGATGGGGTAGGGAGGAGATGGGAAGGTTGAGGGGAGTACACACTGATGGCTGGGTACGCAGGGGTTGTTGGGGCAGGCATGGGTGGTTGTTGGTTTTGGGGAAAGGGGAGGGAGGAATGGGCAGGTGAGTGTGTGATATGGATGGGCTGTGAGGTGGTGAGGTGATGTTGCCGTGCCGAGGCTGTGGGATAAGAGGCGCCATGGTGGTTATCCCGGATTTGGGAGATAAGTACGCACGTTGGGCACCAAGCAGTATTATGGCTTCTTTCCGCATTACTGCGGCACGGAGATATGAGACTCTGACTTCCCGTTCCCTGCGCTGGGTTCGTTGACGTATAGACAGGTAGTTAGGTACAAATACAGAACAGCCTCTGCTCGTCGGTCGTAGGTATCCCCTCCAGAGCCGGCTGTCTGGCTCACTCCTCCGATCCTAGTTTTGTCCTCTCGTCGTACAACCATGGCCTCGTGTGTTGCGACGACAGCGGCCTCGCCCCGAAAATTAGTAGATAGACTCTGCTCCGGCGATATCCTACGCCCGCCACCTTCCTGAAGATTGCGTTCGTTGGACCGACAGAGCCAGACATGTATGCGGGGCTGTCGTTGGAGGGGCGTGTCATGAAGTTCGTTGCCTCTTCTGCTTGCGGCCGTCTTCGGCACGGTCAGTGATGGTATTCTTGCTCTTGCGCCGGGCCGCGGCAGCGTGGATCGCTTCGTATTCTTCGATACCACCGTAGCCTTCGTCGGTGTCCATGGCGGCCGTACACTTTTCGCACTCTTGGTCGAACGAGTGCTGCTCGACCTCGATGCCGTGCCGGCACTGGCCAAAGACACCGGCGTTTTTGGCCTCGAGGCAGCTCAGGCGCTGCGAGACATCGTCCCAGGTGAAGCTGCCCGTGCACTGTGAGCACCGCCCACTGAAGGCGATCATTCGACACATGGCGAGGGGGCGTTTGGAGGCGGGTTTTGGACTGGTATCGGTAATGGCGGCGTTATCAAGCGAAAAGAGATGATGGTGAGCGGTGAGCGAGGTCTCATCAAAGGTTGCTGGAGAGGCGCGATAGGAGCAAGATGGGCAGCCGCCAGAACTCCCCTCCTCTGCCACCTTTAAAAGCCGAATGAACTAGTGCTAGCCGGGGGTCGGTGGTATTCCTCATCAGCTAATGTTACAGCGATGCTCGCTGCTGTGCTTCACTAGGCAGATAGCACAGCGTATGTCTGTTGTGCACGACATACCGTGCGCTTGACTAGTTAGTGTAGTCGAACTCGCCAGCGCCTGCCGACGGCTCCCCTCCCCGCGATCGCTCGTGTGTGGTGGTCGTCCGAGTGTTGCGGGGTGCGGCGGACACTCGGCGGGGCTCTGTATCGCCCACGGCAGAAACAGGTCGAGTT
>Ga0247770_1000397_pt1 | contig 42664 bp, 26 predicted proteins | sample UWRJL136409B6_FD_179943 | JGI IMG/M metagenome (GOLD analysis project Ga0247770, IMG submission 179943) | Plant litter microbial communities from Arlington Agricultural Research Station in Wisconsin, United States - UWRJ-L136-409B-6 | ecosystem: Environmental > Terrestrial > Plant litter >... | reverse complement strand
GAGGTGGGCTTGGCAGGGGAGAGGGAGCTGTTCGGAGACAGGAAGAGGGTGTGGGGCGTGGGTGGGGGGGGCCATTTGGGGAGATTGACCCAGCTGTTTGTTCCGGTGACGTAGACGCGGACGGGGGACTTTCGGGGGCTGGGAGCTGTGGATTTGGCGACGTGCTGCTCGAACCAGTCGTAGGTCTCAGAGAGGACGTTGAAGCCAGTGCCGGCCTCGAGGTGGGACCACGGGCCGATGGTGAGTGCGACGTTGGAATTTTGCTGAGAGAGGGTGTAGTACTGCTCCATGACCTGGGGGAGTATCAGGTCATACCAGCCCGCCGTCAGGAAGATGGGGAGGTTGGTCTTCTGTAACGCTGAGCCGTGCTGGAGAGGCTTCCAGTACTCGTCGGTTATATCTGGGTTGGTGAGTGTTTTGTGCAGCCATGGTGGCATCTCAGATGTGAACCTCTCCCGATAGTGCTTATCGGTTGCCCTTAACAGGGGCAGGGCGTCGAATACGGGTTTGAGCTCGGCCTGCTGCGACCTCAGGGCGAGCATGATGGACAGCTGGTTATCGCCGCGCTTCTGGCGCGTCGCAAAGTCGGCCCAGGAGAAGACGCTCGAGTCGAGGGCGCCGGTGCCCCAGATAAACTGGCTCATGTCGTGGGGCCCAGTGTAGATGGCGGCGGCAATGAAGTCGGGTGGGGGGTTTTCAGAGAGTAAGGTCCATTGGACATATCCGATGTACGAAGCACCCAGCGCCGCAAAAGAGCCTGTGTACCACGCCTGGTCCCGCATCCACTTGACGACGGCCTGGCCATCCGCGGCTTCATTCCTCCCGGGATCCAGCTCGCCCTCCGAGTCGTTGGTTCCGCGGCAGCTGCTCAGCAACACTTGGTACCCTCGTGCAGCTAGCGGTCTTGCATGTGCGATGGCCATCACGATGCCGGTGCCATAGGGGGTTCGGATGAGCACGGTTCCCTTCGGCTTCGTCGGCTGCAACGGCCTGTACAGATCTGCCGCCAAGTGCACCTTGTCACCCACCGGAATGCGAAATGACTCGACCGTGTAGTTCGTTGTCTCTGCTGGCAAACTGGATTTCCACCCGACAACTCGGTCAAGAAGAGTTCCGAATATTCCTTGTCGTACCGGAGCCATTGCGCAAATCGTTGTAGGCTGCGGTGCTGAAGATCAGAGGTTGGGAAATACCGTAATGAATTCCTGAGGGGATGAGGTTGATGGGAGCCGCAGCTTTTTTATTCGCGATTTAGGACTTCAGGACTTGCCATGATATGAAATACACCCTGCCGGGATTGGCGGTCGAATATGCCCCCCGACCATCGGTGCAACGCAATCCCGGCCACGGGGAATCATCTGTGATCCGGGAACCTCATCACCCGCAACGCTCATTGGTGGCTAGCGGCCCGAAGGATGCTGACTGCTTCCTCCGATCATCCGTGAATGGTGCCAAATTACGTAATCGCGCCTTGGCGCCACGGAACCGCAGCGCGGCCGAGCACCAGAGCTTCGCTTGGCTGAGAGAACGGCTCCCGGAATACAACAAGACTTGATGGCGGTAATTACTGTGTTCTTGGTTGACTGCGTTGAATTCAACAAATGGTCGCCCAGCCAGCAAGTGCGTGCCAGCTTTCCCCGCCGCCCAGTTCACCATCTCGCAGCTGACAATTCTTAGTAGAATTGCCAGATAGTTAGTTCCCAAGGACCAAAACGCAAATGCAAACCTGGAGTCTTGATCCACTCACCATCACAAGTGAACCGTGCGAGGGCCAAGTATCCGTTGTCTCACTGGCGTTGAGATACTCTCCTTGCCGAGTCAACGGAATATTATTTGGAGACATCTTTCTTATCTAGTCCCATTCCAATGCAGAAAGGGCCGAAAGCAGCGCAATAAAAACTGCACTGGCTGCAAGAAAGAACTGCGAAGGTCTCACATACTCTATTGCGCAGCTAATAAATTCACTATCCTTTTTCCCGAACGCTTTGTAAGGGGTTGGATGGATTTCGGATCGAGACGCCACGCGACCGCCTGCGCGTGAGATAATGGGGCTGGCGCTCGTTCACTTGGTTCAAAGAAGGGCAATAGAACAGCCACTAGCAATGAATGGGAAAAAGGTTCGGGTCCCGCTGTGATAGTGCGAAACTAAAAGAATCAACACTATTCGGAAACCCCGTGACTTCTGGGTCGAAGCGCAAGTACTGGCAAAATATGAGGGCCGAAAGCCTAGTGGTCGATTGTGAAGATAATGAATTGCGAGAAGGCAAATGCTAAGTGCCGGCGTTGACATTATCCGTCACCTCCGTTATATAGCATTTCCTCGCCTGAAGCCCACCGCATGCGGGTAATTGCAACCGAGCCTACATCTCCATACTTCAACGACACATCACTGACTTCTCTTCATCCCAACTCAGCGTTGACAGCATTTCCTTTGTCTCGGCATAACCCTTTTGACACGATGCTTTCGCGCATCCTCGTCCTAATTTCCCTCGCGGCCTACGCCCCCTGCGTAACTGGGCATTGTATGTCGCTTTCCAGGTAACTGAAATTCAGCTGATTGGTTAGAAGACGTTTTCAGCCGCTTTATTTTCGACAAGACCTTGACAGAACAATGGGAATACGTCCGGTACCCAACACCAACATTATTCCAACTTGTACAAGTCGTCGACTTACAGAAGCTTAAGCAACGTCTCTATTGGTCAGGCCGTTGACTCCGGGTTGTGGGATCAGTATATGCCATTCTATGACATCTCCTCAGACGATGTGAGGTGTGGCCGAGGAGCTTCCAAATCGGGGTGGGGGAGAAGTACGGCCGAAGTCTTTGCAGGCGATGAAGTTGGGTTTGTCGTAGGAAGGAGCGCGATGGAGGTATGTTCATCTTTCACTTCATCCGAAGTACTTTGTTGACTGGAAGGCATTTCTTCTCACAGCCGTTGGAACCCCATGTCATCTACCACAACGGCCCCGGACAGGCATACCTCTCCCGATCCACGGAGCATGACGTTCGAGACTACGACGGGGGAGGCAATTGGTTCAAGATTGCCTACTTTGGAGCTCTTAACGACACATGGTGGTCGACGCGAGATCAAACAGGCATGAACTTTACCATTCCAGCATCGACTCCGCCTGGACAGTACCTCCTGCGCGTCGAGCATCTTTACGTGCGGTATCCCTTTGGTACCACGCAGTTCTACATTGCGTGCGCGCAGATTGATGTTCGGCCTCCGAGAAGTGCGGTGGTGGAGAGGACGCCTAGTGAGGAATACATGGCAAGATTCCCCGGAGCATATCATTTGACAGATGAAGGTGAGTGCATTCCGTGTCGACGGGCGGCCATGAACTCGTTTGTTCGGAAGGTCGCGGAAACCATTGCTAATAGCCACAGGGATTGACATTCCGGAGTACATGTATGAGTGGCCGAATAGCAGACTGACGGAATATAAACCACCCGGCCCGGCAGTCTGGAAGGGATAATGGCAGTACCTCGGGAATTTTCTGCCCTTGGTTGCATATGCATCTTACCTTGGGTACTGTAATCAACTACCCATTTTAAACTTTGTGTGAATCAGTATGCGGCCTGGGTATCAATTTTGGTATCCAACTATATGATATATCGGCAAATCGACACCCTAAACAATGTTCTCTGTGGTAGCACCCGCCCCTTTTCCGAGCCCCGGCTTGTAGAATGTCCTTTCCTCAAACACCCTGATGTCCTCCTCGGCGAAGTTCTTGCCTTCCTTTCAGCCTTGATGCGCAGCCGGCGAATCCGCTTGACATCGTACTCAACATTGCGCGTCAGATACCATGTCACACAGCTACCAAACCACCCGAGTCCGATAGCCACAGCGGAGATGGTAAATGGGGTCTTGTAGCCGTTGTACGCATACTTGGATTGGAAGAGCTGCGGACCAATGTCTCCGCCAACTTAGCCAACACAGGACTGGAAGGCAAGGGTGAAGGCCGTGCCTGTGGTTCCAGCGAGGGTGGAGGGTCGCCCTGGACTTTTGTCAGCGTGAAAATGGAATACCAGGAGGTGAAGACTTACAAGCCCAGAAAGGGATGAAATACACGGCATAGAACATCATTCCGAATGTGCAGGCGATGTAAATAGCATATCGGTTGGACGACGTGGCCAAAACGATGTAAAAGACCAGAGCGCCACCGCAAATCCACATGATAAAGGCCGGACGCGTCAAGTAGGCAAGCTTCATGAACCAACCGGCAAAAATGATGGCGAGGACTGAGGCAGCGGCAGGCGGGATGTTGAGCAGCTGGTTGCGTGGCAGACCGGCGAAACTTAACGGGGACGAGCTTGTAAGCGGTTATGTTTGCATAATCAAGACTCAGACGGAGGCTTACCCAAGTTTGTTGTCACAGTTGGCAACTGCCAGGTGAGGGCATATCCGCCGAGGTTCATCAAGACATGGCTTATCATGAAGGCGTAAGTGCGAGGGTTCTTGAGCAATGCAATGGCCTCGGACTTGTCGAAGTGGGCGTCGTCAGTGCGCGGCGCATTCTCAGACAGACGACGCTCGAGGTATTCTTGCTCGCGGGGTGTGAGCCAGCTGGCACTGCGCAGTGACTTAGGGTAGTCAGGCAGAACGAAGTAGACAGCGGCCGAGAAGGCCATGGTGAAGAGACCTTCGAGTAGGTACACCCACTGCCAAGCCGACCAACCGCCCACGCCATCCATGTAGCTGATGAAGTATATCGACTGCACCCAGTTGTACTCGTCGGGCGTCATCCCGAGCTGCACCAAGATATTGGTCGGCTGTCCGATTTACAACACCTTGACAGAGGTTGCATTTTGGTGGTCGACCTGTACTGCAGGTGAGATTGGGTTTCTTCAGTATCTTCAAATGTTGTGGGAGTGGGGTAGCTCACGTTCTTGAGCATGTAAATGAGCCCGATCAACCACAGGAACCTCCTATCTACCTTCCTTCGAATTTCCTTGTCTTCCTCTGCTGAGTAACTGGCAAGAAAAGCCTTCCGATCTTCCTCCGGGCTGACACTGTGGATGCTCTTGGACGTATCGGAGTGCGCGGCACTGTCCAGCTTGTTGCTGCCGACCCGGAGGTCTGGCACGTAAGTTGTGCTGGCAGCCATGGCGAAGGCAAAGGTGCAATGTGATAATGGATGGTTTTAGACGCCTGAGGGTGGTGTGCTCCATGTCTTTTAACTGTCCCAACAGGCTGGGTCGATGCCTCTATTCGAATTAACTCCGACAATAAGACCCCTCGATCTCATGTTGCTATGCATTCCCTGCCTTGCGTGCTTCTCACCTTACTGGCTTTGGATAGCTGTATACGCGAATTTGGCTCACCAATATCTCGGCACGCGGCAAGCGGGTGCCGAGCCAACAATGTCATCAGTGGGGGCGAAATGGCGACAACGCTAATCCTTTGGCGCATGTTACCATGGGATCTGGGATTGCGTGCACACACGAAGGAACCTAGAACCCACCCCTCTGGTGTTTACAGCCAACCACAGCCCTAGACAGGGGTTGGAGCTATCGAGGTCCATATTACAGTGCGGTCACCACATTACTAGAGAGTGACACGGCGGAGTTAAGATGTCTGGGCCACGCCGAACTTAGGTACCGACAAACAGGAAATTATTCGGGCCAGCACTATTGAATCACATGTTGTGCATGCGCCTGGAGTCACGGGATCAACTGAACTAGGTAATTGTCGCCCTCAGTAACAACCTGCCTCGCGGTGAATTCCCACCCCCACCCCATTTGCATTTGTAGCACTAAGGTAAGGCCCGTTTTCCACGGGGACACAGGAGCAAGTTGGAATACCTTGCATTGGTGTGGACCTCAGGCCTGTTTGAACTTGCTATCAAAGGTTAGATGTCAACAGAAGCGCCCCCCACCCGCTCGCTGTTGCGAAATACGAGTCTTCGACCGCGATTGTCATGTTTACCGGGTAGTGATCAAAAGCTGCCCCTTCTTAAATTTCATATCCCACAACTTCAGATTGAAGTACCTATCTTGGACCGTTGTCTCGCGCTCCAGGTGGTAGGCCGTTTGCACAAATTCAGGGATTGATCTCGATTGAGACACAATAGAACCCCAACCTCAAAAGACCATTCATACCAGATGCGCCTTGTTTGCACCGAGCTCTGCCAATCCCATTCGAATATACCACCGTTAACCTTCTACGGCATCGACCCCTTCCTATCAAACTCAAACTCGCCCACTCTTAAACTCTTCCCCTCCAAACCCCCCCCACCACTCTCCTCATCCACACTCCCCTTCCCCTTCCGCCTCCGCATCCTAAGCCACGCCAGCCTCTTCTTCTTCCCCTCCTCCCCAACCCCAGACGGAATCCTAACAGCCTCCTCGTCCCCCTCCCTATCCTCAAAGCGAAGGGATCCCCTTGACCTCGTCTGATTCGACCACCCATCCCTCGGATCCCCCGCCTCCCACCCCGTGGAGCGGTTTCCCGCCCCATAGTTCCAATACCCCGAACTAACAGACTTCTTTCCCTTCTTGCCCCCACTCTTACCAACCTTGCCCCCCTTCTTGCCCTTCTCATTCACCACCCTCCCCCCATTATTGCTGCTGCTACTACTAACCCCACTCGCAGACGAGTCCGAACTGGTCTCATCCTCGTGATTCTTTGCCCTCGCCTTTCGCATCCGCTTGTTCCTGGCCCGAGCTCGCTGATGCTTGGCCGAGCCGAAGTACGCCAGTATGACAACAAATGTGATGAGCACCCGCATGTTGACCTTGGCGTGGTAGTATCTTAACGGGTAGTCGGTGATGTACGTGTCTTTCCAGCGGTTGTCCTTCCGCCTTGCGTTGGGGCGACGGTACTTCCTATACCGCCAGAGGTTGCGGAGGAGGGGAATATGCCGATGGAAGTGGTACCGCCCAAAGAGCGGAGCAAAAGTCAAGTTCTCATCGTCAGATGATCCAGCGGGGCCGTTCTCATCGGAAGAGGAGTTGTTGGTCCCGTCTAGCCCGTAACGGTCGGATTTGGCGAGGTTGGTGCGTCGGTCGACGAAGGTGCGCTCGTCGTCTGAGTCGTGGTCATCAGAGTCTTCGAGGGGAACCGGGTCCAGGAGGGTGTCGGGGTCGCGGAGGGCTTTGAGCATTTGTTTGTAGGTTGCTTTGGCGCGGGCGATGAGCTTGTTGACGTAGAGGGCGAGGAAGATGAGGGGGATGAAGATCACGGCGGAGAGGCCGACTGTTTGGGTGTGGGTGTTAGTGATGTCAGGGTGGTTGTAGGTTTGTTTGGACGTACAGAGATAGCCCGATACTTGGCTGATGGGCCAATTTAGCTCCCCTGTTTCTTTGTCCCTTGGGAATATGTCGGTTCCCAAGGCAAGGAAGCTCGTGAGGAACGAGAGGGGTAGCTATGGCATGTATGTCAGTGGCTGTCATGCGGCGGGGTAGGGCATGGTGAATGACTTACAAAGACGACAGTGACGAGCGTGAAGACGAGTATGATCTGAGACATTTGTCAGTCAGGCGAGCATTAGAGGGGATTGCTTCCAGGAGAACGCACGTTTCCCTGGCGTTGTGATTCCTCCGAGCCTTCTCGAGCGAACCGTGCTTCCCAGCCATTTGCGTGCTTCTGTTTGAGGTCGAGGAGGTTTTCCAGCTTTGACACCATGTTAACCCGAGCCCGTATTGTCGGTTGGGGGGGGCACTTACGGAGCTTTCCACCTTTTCAGCATACACGAGCATATCTTGGACAATACGAAGGTTGTTCTCGACGGTGCCGATGGTCTCGTACATCAGCTCTCGGTTCTGGAGCAAGTTCGCCTTGGGCTTTGACATTGTTGCAGACGGGGCTGGGTCCCCTTCCTTCTCCTTGCCCTTAACCCTCGGCTTTCTCTGGGTCTGGGGCCCCAGTATCCCAGCTTCAGCTGTTTGCTCGCCATTGAGCAAGATACGAGGATACCCAAAAGGAGCGGGTGCGCCATTTGGGTTGCTCGAGAATGTGTCTTTGAACACAGGCTTCGGGAGTGCGGGTTTCAAACCTTCCAATCCTGCTGGAGCTGTCTGATCCTGCAGGAGCTTCACCAAGCCCTGTAAAACCAACAGTTCGTTCTTGCCGAGTCCCTGTTGGGACGGGTTGTTCTCCCCATCCACGTCATCTTCGTCTGCTTTCTTCGGGTACAGCCGAAGTAGCCTCTCGAGCACAACCTGCTGCTGCCCCAAGATGGTCTTGACGATGGTGAGCTCATCCTGGATGTCCATTATCTCAACCAAGAGTTCCGTCTCCTCGTCCAAGCTGAACAAGAACTCAATCTCCTTTTTTCTCTCCACGGGGTCAAGCTTGCCGACGTGTAGTCGCTTTGTGGTGCGCCGGAAGTTGTCGAAAAGGTGCCCCTGCTGTTCAGAAACGTTGTTGATGGAGGATTGAAAGCATTCGTGGAACTGGAAGCCGACTGGCCCCTTGCGCTTGAAGAAATCCACGCTCGTCTTCAGGATTAGGTGGAGCAGGTCCTCCATTGACTTGATGATCGGGCGGTCTTTGTTGTAGCGTAGCTCCTTGACGATGACATTGGTTAGGTTGAAGTCTTCCTGCCCATTCCACGTATTCGGAGAGCTCGTAATGATGGTCCCGTCGTGGAAGGCCCAGAGCCAAAGCTGGTCGACCATGACGATGGGTCGATTCTTGGCTTCGGAGCACACGGTGGGGTTCTTTGCCCATCGATACGCAACTTGGCTCTTGTCTCTTGCCTCGGTCGAATTGAGCATGTAGTACGAGAACTGGTCCAGAGTTCGCCGGCAGTGGACAGGTTTCACCTGCTTCGAATCCAGGTATCCGCTAAGCAGCTGTGCTTCCCGGCCCAACTTGACCTGCTCTCGAGCTCGGGTTATGCGGATCGATGTCGGGTACAGCCGGCTCGATTCTTTCTCCTCGTCGGACTCTTCCTCGTCGGAGCTTTCGACCTTTTTGCGGTGCTTCTTCTTACCCGTCGATGCCTTGAGGGTCACGGCTTTCCGGTCCGGACTATCATCACGGGCCCGAGAGCGCATCATCGCTTGATCAGCTTCAAGAAACGCCTGCGTGAGGTACTTCCGGTGTCGGTGCTTTTCGAACCCGAGAATGGGCATCTGTTTACTGTCAGAGTGTGTTACCCACCTGGGGACGAGGAAGAGAGGAAGGCGGCACTTACGAAGATGACAATGGCATCGCATTCTGTCCTAGTCGGCTCTGGGACAGCCCGGGACTTTCGAAAGCTAGCCTGCTTTGCCCGAATCTCGTCTGGGGTTGGGGGGAAGTCTTCGGATCCGAGAACGACGGTCGCGGTGCTGTCGGTGCTGCCGAACCGGTTTGGCTTCGGTCTCGGCTCGGGTGCGGCCTTTTTGGCGGCTGCTCCATGGAAATGCTTGTACCGCCTGGCCTGCGGCATCATGTAGCGGTCGATGAGGCGGGATCCCTCGTGTCGCTGTCCTCCCATGGACCCGTCTTGGATGCCCATGCTGAGCAGTAAGTCGTGCACCCACTGCTCGTTGTTGGAGGGCAGATGTATCCACCGACATCGCACCTTGTCCCGCGTCATCTGCTCCGGCCTCGATGCCGCCAGGATCTGGGATACACCCGAGGTGCCCTTGTAGATGACTTCGTGGACAGAGGCGAGGTCAAAGTTGAAGACTTCGGAGAATCGCTCGCGCTTCTTTTGCAGGAAGACCTCGGCGAGAATCATGTCGAACGCGTGCGATGCCTCCCGTTGGGGGCCGGGCTTCGGCGGCAGCACACTTTCCATGCCCCCCGATGCCGTCGAAGAGCTTCCGATGACGAGATACTTGTCCTTCAGTCTACGAATCCACTGATTTCCTTCTCCTTCGGCGTACACCCAGGGACTCCGACCATCGTTGTCCTTGTCGTCAACACGCGCACCATTCTTCATGAGCAAGTTGATGACTTGAGTGAAGGCCTTTTGCAAATCAGGGTCTCCAGAGGTCGAACTCCGATGGACGGCCTCCTGGACAGCGATGTTGAGGGGCGATCTTCCCTCACGGTCCCTCCTCGTCACGGACGCTCGCCCTTGGAAGAGCAGGCGTTTGACAGCGTCGGGGTTCGCCGACTTCACGGCGAGGTGCAAAGCGGTTTGGCCATGCTGGTCTTTCAAGTCTACAATGTATGTGTCCCGGAGAAAGTCGGGGAGGCAGACAGCCAACCGCTCAGACTCTGTGATGGCGCACCTGATGATAAGAGAGCGTTTGACGGCGTCCATGATCGAGCGATAGTCCGCGTCGTTGGGGCCCTCGAATCGGCTCAGACGATGGGCGGTCATGGATTGCTTTGGGAAGAGTAACACGTCGAGGGATTTGGGAGTGACAGCCGGCTTTCCTGCTGCTAGTACCATCGGCGCGTAATGGGATGCGACGGAGATGTTGTAGGCAGAGGTGACGGGGCAGAATTTGTTCCACATGGAGGTGGTATCGATCTTGGTGGCCTGAATCGCGGTGGTAGTGCGAGCCTTCCCGAGCCAGTCTTGGGTCCACGTCTTCTTGGTTTCCTGGCTGCGACTGCGAGGGAATTGCTCCCTGTCGGGGTTTGGGGACGGCGCATCCAAAAGAATCACACCCGCAATCATGTTGAGGTCGGTGTTGGGGTTTGCATCGGTTCGCGATGGGATGGCCATGAGATTGACGGCCCTCTGGAGGACGAGCGAGCCAAAGCCAAGACCGATCAGCACGATAGGGACTCTGCCAAAGTCGACCGAGTCGGATGTCCTCTTCTGGATGATGCGTCTAACCAAGTCCTCGGCCCGCTCGGTCAGGTATTGCCATGGCGAAGGGACTTTCTCAATCCCTCTGTACGTGTAGCACATGACGCGGGCGCCCTGAATTTCGCTAGGCAGCATGTCGAAATCGCTCAGCCAGTTGACGCGTCGTTCCAGTCCCTGGTCTGACGACTGCCGATCCGAAAGCAAGTCGACATTGTACCGGCGAGCGTCGCCCACATCGCCAACGCTGGGCACCTTTTGCTCCTCGACGATGGTGTTGATACGGCCAGCCGACTTTTTTCTTTCCTTGGGAAATGTAGGTCTCCGGCGAATGCCCGGACGCCCCCGCGAGAAGAGATCGTCTGAAATCTGGAAATGGCCATCATCGTCCTCCATGACCGTTGGAAGCATGCCAGAGTCATCGTACTCGTCCAGGGGGGTGATGGGCGGCGGGGATGGGTTGCAATCGACAGCCGGAGGTGTCTCCACCGTTGTCTCCTGGGGCGCCTCTTCCTCCCCGGGCCGGGTTGAAACGGCTAGCCATCTCTCAATGGCTGAATCGTCAACGGGCTTCTTCTTTTTGGTTACTGCAGGCTGCTGTGGGCGGCGATGGTTGGGTGCCGGGCTCCCAGCGGTGCCCAGGCCGACTTCGCCATCGTGACTGTTGATGCCACCAGATGCGTACACGCCGCGAAGCTCGTTTGGCCGTCGCTTTGCTCTTTTGCGGTACACCCAAGCCTTCTGGAGGGTTTCATCGACGTCGTGAATGGCAATGATATCCACGCGTGGGACGGATGCAGGGTCGTGCGGGAACACAATGCGAAGCTCGGTGATGTCCTTCGGTTCTTCCGGGACCGCTTTGGGGACCCCTGCCTTCTTTGCAGTTTTTGAAGCCTTTTCGGGTTTCGACTGCTCGGCAGCTGCGACCACCTTGGGCTCGCCGGTGGCCTTGGAGAGCCCCCTTTTGGAGAGTGCAACCAGCTTGCTCGTGGCTTCCTTGGCTTTCTGTGTCTTGGCCGAGCTTTCGGACTTTTTTGTCGCTGGCGCTTTCCCTTGGGTCTTTGGCCCGGTCTCCGTCGCGCCGGCTTCGGGCCTGGTCAAGTCCGAATCTGGTATCCGCTCCTTCCCCGGCGGTGCGGGTGAGGTGCTGCGGAGTCTGTTCTGCGGGACGGCAATCGTCGCCACCCCGGCCACCCCACCATTATCGGGCGTCGGATTGGTCGCGTGACCTGCTGGCGCGACTCCTGGTCCTCCTGGTCCATTCCCTGATAGTCCGGCGGTCAAAGAATCCATCAAGCGGGCATTTGCATCGTTGCGCCCCGTTGCGCTGCTGGTCGGTCGACGGTGCGCCCCTGAGTTCGAAATTTTAGTTGGTTTTCTTCATCCGTCAAACGAAATGAGATGAGCTGAGCTTGGAGATAACGCGACGGCCTTGGGCTGTCTAGCGCGAGGAGATTGTGGGTCGGTCCCAACCCCCCAATACAGGGAACTTGCGCAAATCCATCAGGACGGCCCGTGATTGGCCTCATTTTCGGACTTATCGGGAACCCAGACCAATCGTCTTCAGTTTGGGCACCATTTCTTCCTGAGGGGCCTTGAGCTGTCCTTGACCACAGCATAGAAGACACTACGTCATGGTGCCTGCCAAAGACTGTCAGAAAGCAGAATCCCAGGGAAGACTTCGAACACTCATATTTGCAGTATGCCGATGCAATTGCGATACTCAACTATAGTCACAGGCAATGGAAATCGACAACCGCCACATGTCTAGGTACCGTGTATTAAAGTCCGGATATCTGTAAACTGGTGCCTTCGTCGTTGAACAGAGGCAAATCGGCTTTGTCCCCACCCCTGTTCCGACTTCAACCTTCGTGATGTTAGCTCGGAAGGCATTAGCAATGCCATGTGGAATTGGCAAACATTGAGGCTGGTTCCCCAACACAGGTACATTTGTGGCGTCTGGGTTTGCAGGCAATTGGTGTAAGGAGTTACCACCTCAATGCATGTAGATGAGCGAACCTAAGAGACAGGAGATTGACAGCGCGCTACTTTGCAAAACGCTAACAATATCCTTAGCTTTTTCTTACTGACCATTTAATTTGATATGATCGGTTTATGTATTTGGCTGGTCCTTCTTACTTAGGTTAGCTGAAAACCCGAGTCTTGGCAGATCGGGCCTCGGCTTATGGGTCGTTGCATCCAAAGAGGGTCCCCCCTGCTTGGTCATGAACTTAAGTCTCTGCAAAGGAAAACTAATACCATTACGCGAGATAATCGCTTTCGAAAATGCTCGCAGAGAATGAACAGTCCACCATTATGGCTTCTCAACCCCTAAGACCGACGCGGGAAGACTACGCAGCCCACCTCCGCCAAGCCTCTCACACCTCTTGTGATGGTTGGGTCTCTCCCGCACCACGACCTCGCTCGGCCATCTCAAACTATCGCCCCAACATTATACCCGCATCCAGACCTCTTTCAGCATACAGTTTACAAGACCATTCCTACTACTAACAACATGTCCCGCACAGTTCCCGGTCGTCATTCGACAGATGGAGCTATGATAAGGAAAGAATGCCCACGCCTCCTCGGATCAGTATACCACCATACGAAGCCCCACGGCCTCGACCACAGTCTGCGTTTCTTTCTATCCCGGGTCTAGAGGACATTAACGAGTACCGTCCGTCCTCACATCGACGTGTTGTATTAACCGGCGATTTGCCAGCACTTCAAGCTTTTTCGACATCGCAGAAGCCGCCTTCTCACTCGCGAAACGCAAGCATCCCGTTACTCTCACGAGACGAAACGCAAACACATATGCAATTCCAGCTTATAGATCCGAAATCGGCAGAAAAGAGAGAAATCAGTCTTCCTATTATGGACAACGATATTGATCACGACAGGTTGCCGGGCTTGAGACAGAAGGGGGCGGGAAGAGACAGAGCACAGGGAGCCCTAAGACTAGGGTGTTGTGGGATTTGTGATTTGGGGACTGTAAAGTTTGTTGGAGGGAAGATAATGGCTTGGTTGACAGGGACGATGCTGCCAATTGCGTTTAGGGTCGTGGGGGAGTGCTTGGGACGTGGCTTTCATTGACACAGATGGAATGTGTGAAAGAGCAAAAGTCCCTGAAGGGGTTTGTTTGATGGGGGTTAATAGGGGAGGGAGTACCTGGCCCTGGATTTTAGGAAAAGACCCGGAGTTGGCTTTTAAACTCTTATAGAATAAGATTGGCGAAATGCTGATGTGGAAGTTTACTTTGTTTATTACCTTCATCACGTGTCAATCCCTCGCAGCAGTCAGGCATGATCTGAATGCGGTTCTAAGGTAGCTGTCGGAGTAAAGTATAGCCTTAAAGAGTTGAAACCTGGAGCGTGCTTCTTACCATGAATCCATTAAATTATGCCTAGATACGGGAAACTGTAACAAGACTGTGGGAAGCTTACACGCCACTTGTGTCAAGCCAGGCTCGAAACCTACTATATTAACTCAGATTTACCCGCCGTCGACCCCTCCTACCCCTCCTTCCTCAACTCTCACATGTCAGCACGCGTGTTGACACTATGGACACGCAACCGGCCCAAACTCAAGGCTTGGCGCCATCCTTCCCAGTAAACAAGAGCGCAGCAATGGAATTCATCTAAGAGGCCAAGGTAAGTTCACTAGAGCAAACACATCGCACTTGAACTGATGCGTCTATAGGCGCGCTTCCAGAACACCAACGTCTGGAGTTATTCAATTAATTTTTGCAGGCCTTCACGGATAGCAACCGCCCGCTCAACAACGCGATAGGTTGTTCAAGGTCCAGTCGATGTAAGTACCCGTCCGAACGTGTCTCGCCCGACAATAGCCTGCCATAGACATATCTGTGCGCCGGTCCTAGCAATCTCACAGGCTCTATTGAAGCCGAGCGTTTTTTGGTAAGACTCAAACCTACATTAACCGACATCTATAGCGAACATGGGAAGATTCACAGCTATTACGGGCCTATCTAGTCGAGCTGGTTCCTGGACGAGTGCGCGTACGTGTACGACCTCGATCCTCCTACATGGCGGCTCCTTATACCCGCTGAGACTATAAAACCCGTCGACACTTTGTGTACGCGAGCTTGGAAACTTAAGAGACGACGCATAAACCCCTGCCTTTCTGATTCTTCACTTCTTCCCTACAACGAAAGCCACACCATCCCCAGCCCAACAATAGCACCCAAGACCATTCCCCCGGTAACCCGCGCACTGGTCGCTAGAGATTTATTCGACCCCTCAGGCGGCGGTGCACCAGTCGTCCCTGTCCCTAATCCTCCTCCCCCTGAACCGGTCCCCGGAGACGAAGGAGGACTCCCACTCGTCGCTGGACCCGGGGCGTCCCCGATCAACAGGTTAGAAACAGCAGACAAGATATTCATCTGCTCGCCCGCCCCGGTCTTGACCTCTGCCGACTGGCCGTCTGCCCAGTAAAATCCGCAGAATGTTCCCGAGGGCCCACCCTTACACTGCTTGATGGCGGCGGCGGCAGAGGTGTTGAGCACGGGCAGGATCTTGTCAGTGGTGTAGGGCGCGACTTGGGTCACGGCGGCGAGCCAACGGTGGGTGAAGCCTTTAAAGGCGAGCATGTCTGTCGTGCATGAAGAGATCGACTCGCAGGCGGTTTCGTAGGCGATGTTCTCGGGGAAGAAAAAGGAGAGGGTCGAGGTGATGTGTGCGTCGAGTCTTTGCTTCCAAGGTTGGGAGCCGGATGTCTGGGGACAAAGTTACGGAGGGAGAACATTTTGGAAGGGGTGGATTGGGGGGGAAACTTACCAGGTTATACATGAATGCAGCCCCCAGCGTCGCCGCTGACCCCGAATACGAAAACTGCGCCTTGTCGATGTCGGTACAATTAAACTCGACGTGCGCGCCGTCGTAGATGGCGTAGTTGTCGTCCACAGCCAAAAACCCTACTGAGACCAACCAGTCGTATGCGCCCGTCGCCAGGCCGGAAAAGGTGGTGTTGCCGGTAAATCGCGCCAGACGAGCGCCGAGGTTAAAATAACACACATTTGAAAAGGCTGTCTTTAATGTGAGTAATGAATCCAGTTAAACAGTAAAAAAAAACGACACATACCATTCTTGTACTCGTAACCCACATTCGAAACCGGAATCTGCCACCGCAATCCCCCCCCACACGTCTGGCTCTCCACCTCGCGCCAGAACCGCGCCGCCATATTCTCAAACACATTTTGCGCTAGGACGTGCCACGCCGGCAGACCTTGTCGAGACGGAAACTGCGACTCGGCCGCGTTCATGGCCGCCAGCCCCCAGCTGCACTGGTCGTCGTTGCCCATGGATATTGTCTAGTTGGACGGCATGAAATTGGACCCCGGCCCCACCTGGTGCTCCATCCCCTGCAGCGCCACCTCGTTATACGTCGCGTCGCCCGTGATGCGCCAGTAATCGATAAACGCCGACCAAAAGTGCGCGGCTTCCCAAAAGTAGTACGGGCCGGCGGGCGGCGGACCGGGGAGGATCCCGGGGATTTGACCGGACTGGTTGCCGTTGTAAAAGGTCATGAGGTCGTGCGCGAGGGATTTGGAGGAGACGAGGATGTCTGCGCGGGAATCGATTTTAAGGTTGGCGGCTGCAAGCGCGTCTCCCGAGAGGGAGAGGACGAGGGCAGCGACGACGCCGAGTGATAGGATTATGTTGCCTAGTGTGACGTCGTTTAACCGAATATAAGGCAATCCCGGCGCAGGTTTTTGAAATGACTAAAAAAAAAAAAGAGAGGGAAAGAGAACAAACCCCCCTTAACGGTAATTATTTGACGAGAATTCCAGCTTTTAAAGGTTACCATCTTCCAAATCTCGTAATCCCCCAGCCCCCTTGGCACTCCTCTGTCAGCGTTGTCAGCGCCTTGTCACTAGCCAGGTTTTACCCGTAAAATAAGGTTACAGTGCAGCGCGGGCCTAATCGAAAAGTCAGGGGCAAGGGGGTGATCCGCGTCTAAGCCTTTAATGGCTATGCGGCCAGCCGTTATGCCCCTGCAACTTCGCTTGTTCATCACTTCCTCCACCATTAGCTTAAGCGGCCATAGAGCCCGACTTGGGGCTGTGGCCGCCAATAAGTGCCCGTAGCCAAGATCCACCCAATGCAGTGATCTTAGGTAGCAAGCACATTTTAGTGGTCCAAGTAGTAACAGTGCCTGCCTGCTTACTTTTTTGACCTCCGAACTATCATTACATACAGCTTCTGTTGGAAGCGCGGCACTCTGGATTCTGTGGAATTGTAGAGGTTGCAACTGCGTGATTGTATTTCTTCTGTTCACTCTGTTCCTCTGGCTCTGGCTGGAAGCCAGAGGCTTCTTTATGAACTATTCTGTAGGATTCAGGCTTCGTCACTCTGGTAGCTGAGGCTCACTGGCGTACCGGCAGTGCCAGGTATCCAGTTAGCTCCGCTGACTAGATGCCCAGGGCTTCTGAACTCCCTTCTTTCTGACAGCTTTAAAGCAGTGTACAGGCCACTCTTAAACCACGCGCTTTCGTCGTCCACCTTCACTGGCAGTGGCATTAACTTTTCTACTGTAATATTTTTTCCCTTATCACTTTATACGTCTCGTTCTCCTATTGTAGCGGATGGCGGCTGTTCTTTACTGGGCACTGTGGGTAACCTAATAGGCTTTATTACCTTAATAGCTTCTGGAGGTTTTATTAACACCTGTGGGTATAAGGTGCGCTTTAAAATCAGTGTATTAGGGATATTAACAGTTATTACTAGAAGCCCTGTATAGGAATAAACCTTTATCTGTACCATTACGCCTTATTACACCTATACCTACAGGGTTAACTTGTGTTAAAAGCATTATATATTAGATTTAGTAAAATTAAAGGAGTTATAACTACGTAATTATATTACTAATGTTAGTTCTGTTCTTTAGCTCTAGTTAAAAGCTAAAGGCTTCTTTATAAACTATTTTATAAGATTTAAGCTTCGTCACTCTGGTAGCTAAGGCATACTAGCGTTTTAGCAGTGTTAGGTATCTAGTTAGCTTTATTAACTAGATGTGACGACTTTACAGGCCGTTATTAGGGCCAGTGCGGCCTGATAATTGCCCTATACGCTAAATAGTGCATATAGTACTATGTATTAAGCCAGGGATGTAAAGACTTAAAGCCCTAATAACTAATTAGAAGGTGCGTTATTGTTCTGGGTGCTTTATTATTATTAGAAGCGCGGCACTCTGGATTCTGTGAAATTATAAGGGTTGTAACTGTGTGATTAAATTACTTATATTCTCTCTCTCTGTTCCTTTAGCTCTGGCTGGAAACCAGAGGCTTGTTTATAAACTATTTTACAGGATTCAGGCTTCGTCACTCTGGTGGCTAAGGCTCACTAGCGTACTGGCAGTGCTAGGTATCCAGTCAGCTCTGCTAATTAGATGCCTAAGGCCTTTAAAGCCCCTTCTTTCTGATAATTATAAAGCAAGAGAGCAAACAGAGCAGCTGCGCTCTACTGCTCTGGCTGCTTTATTACTAAGTAAGGGAGTAAGCAGAGTAAGGTATGGAGTACCTTTTAGATAATTAATATAAATAGATATTATCGTAACTATAATAGTTATAAAGGACTTCTAGTTCTTTACTTTAATATTATATTATTTATTTATATCTTATTATTTAAACTTACCTTTATATATTATAATAACAGTAACTTATAGTAATATTGTACCCTTATTTAAAAGTTCTAGCTGAATAAGCTGTTTTTAAAACGCTTACTTAATCATTAACATCTTATTATACACTTTATCTTAACCTGTTACGTCCATTATTAACGTCTTAGTTTTAAATGCTGTTTATTAAACTCTTAAATATCCTCTCCCTATATATAATGCTATAACAATTTTAATAGAATTTATTAAAAATCTGATTAAAACAGAAGTAGAGACGTTATTAACAAGTGATAGGATTTATTAAAGAGGTAAGAGATAGAATTTATTACCCTTTTTATCTTTAAATTTAATGTAAACAATATAAGTAGTCACTTGGGGCGCTTATTTAAGTTAAATATATCGATATTTTGAAGCTTTATATTTAATACCATCATAGCTACTTTTATCTATAGCAATGCGTTCACTAGTATATACTATGGTTGAAAAGGGACATTTTAGCCTATCAATTAAAGGAAGATAACTTAATCTACAGTTACATTTTCTTTATTATTTTTATTAAACTTCAGGAACCTATAGGGCTATAATACAGCGGCTGTGGCTTAGAGGAAGAAGTGCGTACTGGTCTAAGCCGTACTACAGTGCCGTAGGCACTGTAAGAAGCAAACAAAAGCCTAAATTACAGGGCAGTGCTACTGTAAATAAGGGTGTTACCGCGAATATTAACGCTGGAAACAAGAGGATCCAGAAGGCAGTGCCTTGTGCAATGACTAGAATTAAGTAGAGTTGCTTACTTAACTAAAATTAGATACAGGAGAGGAGAGGGCCTGTTATAAGCTGTAGGAGGCTCTGGAAGAATTCCAGAGCCTTCTGTAAAGTAGAACTAACTAATACAATAATGGAATAGTACTGTTCTGAACCATTCTACATGGTTCTGTTAAAGTAATGGCTGACGTGGCTACTGTAATGTTCTAGTTGATTCTGTGGGGCAGTAGCCCCACTGGATTCAGGAAGTTCCACCCCCTTAAATTGCAGAAGGTTCGGAGTGCTTCAGGGGCCCTAAGGGGCCCTGGAATGGGTTGGAATCTTTAAGAACTCTCTGTGGTTCCAGAAGATTCAGCTAGTGGTTCAGAGTACGTAAGGGTACCCGGTACAGGGTACTCAGTAGTTAGAAAATTAACAATTTTATATTAAGCTCTTTTATTAATTATACAGTGCAGGTAGCAGTGTGACGACCCTGCAGGCCGTCACTTGGGCCGGGGCGGCCTGACGAATCCCCTGTAAAAGGAATAGTGTGGGAGGACGGTATATACCGTCTAGGCGCACTGGGCCAGGGGTGTAAAGACCCGAAGCCCCTACAACCAGTAAGAAAGTGCTTAGTGGCCTATAAGGACTGATAACACTAAGCACTACTTAGTTAACTGCTTAGCCGTAACTGTGTAGTGCACCACTAAGCATAACGGACTAAGTAAGGTACGAAGTACCTCTTAGTTAGTTAATATAGATAGCTATAGTTATACCCACAATTACTATAAGAGACTCTGGTTCCTCACGCTAATATTCAATTATTCATTTATATCTTACTGTTTAGACTTACCTCTGTATATTATAATAACAGTAACCTAAAGTGATATTAAACCCCCCGTCTAGGAGTGTTAGCTTAATAAAACGTCTTTAGAACACCCTTTACCTGTTGGTATCCTACTATACATTTTATCTTAACTTATACCAGTCCTTTTAAGGCCTATATTAGATATAGGTTGTAATATAATATTAACGTCTTAGTTTTAAATACTGTTTATTAAATTCCCAGATATTACCTCCCTCCCCCTATTAACATATTAACCTTTAGAAAAGATAAGGAGCTTAAGGAAGTGTAAACTTAACCTTAACTCCTTATTATTGATAAGTTAGCTGCACACCTTAAAAAGTTAAACTTTAACTAACAGGGACTAGTTAAGGAACTTAATAAAGCCTTCCCTGGAGATATTAAAAGCTGTATTAATTTTATTAAAAAACTTTAAGCTTAACTTAATATTATTATGTTAAAGAATAATAGCCTTAAGGGCTTATAAAAGAAATAAGTAAAGCTCCCTTTACCTTTATGTTTTAAGGGAGACTTTACGTAACTGGAGTTTTAAATAGCCTAGCTTTAGAGTTATATTACCTATTATAACGAGTAATTCTTTAAAAAAGAAGGAAAGGTTAGGTTTGCTAGAGTTTTACTAGATAGAGTAGCCACTTGTTAGTATAAACCTTATGTAAAGATAATTAATAACCTCTCTGTGGATAAAGTGTGTAAGGAGGCCCCTGAGACTTAAGCCCTTTTTAATAACTTTAATATTTTTATTAACTAACTTTAAACTAAGTTTAAAGAACTTAACGCCCTTAGGTAGGTTAAATAACACCTTATAGCCTTAAGGCAGACGTCCTTAGTTTTTAAGTTCTCCACGCACTTTAAGTTAAAAGTTGTAAAGACTAAACTTAGTTAAGAAGCTCTAATAATATTATTTTAAAGCGGCTTAAAGGAGTATATTATTAGAGACCTTTATTAAAAAGACTAATTAAACTGTCTTTAAGAGCTAGTTAAAATAGTTATTAAAGCTGATAACTAATATTATAATTATTATTATTAAAAGAACTTTTAAAAGGAATAAGCTCCTTATTAATTAAGTAAACTTAAAAAGGGGAATTAGTTAACTATAACAGGTTATTACCTTAGATTAATAGATATTAATATAGTAAACTGTTAAAGTTAACTTAACTGTGATAAACCTTAATAATAATAGTAATAAAAACAGTTTAAGGACTTGTCCTAGGTTTAGTGTTTTAACTGTAATAAGAAAGGCTATATAATATAGTAATATCTGTTATTAAAATAAGTTAGTTAGAAACCTGTCTTAAATAGAGGAAAGAACGTTAAGTTTAATTTAAGAGATATTTATATTAGGATAGTAGGTAATAAAGAGGATTACATTTAGATAAATAAGTGTAACCTAGGAGATAAGGAGGAAGAAAAGGAAGAACTTTAAGATGTAATGTACTTAATCTTTAAGGGTGTTTTAAAAGAGTTAGTTATAAAGGTGTAGGTTATAAAAGACCGACTTTAAAGTGGAAACTTAAAATTATTAAAGGTATAGGTTATAGAAGACTGACTTTAAGAAAAGATGTTTTAATTAACTGTTACAGGCTTTAAAAACCTTACTCTGTAAGCTTAAGAATTAAAGAAGTTTAAAAAAGACCCTGACTTAAACCTTATTAAGATAGTAAAGGGAGTTAAGGACTTAACTTTTTAGGCTACTTAAGTGGTGAAATAAGCCTTAGAAAGTGAAAAAGAGTAAGTTGAAAGGGTTAAGTTAAAAAAATGGAAGTTCTTTTTAACTATACCCTTTAAAACTTTTAAACACTTTAAACACGTTAAGTGGATTAATACCTTTACCTCCTTAAAAGCAGGACAGCTTAGGTAGCTACCCTGTATTAAAGCTGGTATACCTTAAACCGGCACCTTAAGGGTCCCCTGAGAAGGTATTAAGTAAGTATATCAGTAAAGGGTTTAGGAGTTAAAGGAAAAGTATTAAAAGTTAGTAGATAAAGTGGAGGACTTGTAAATTAAAGGCCTTACTGTAACGTCTAAGGATAAAGTAGTAGAGATTAAGTTATTACTTTATAATAAAGTTCGTTTTACTAATTAGCTTAAACACTAACTTATTAAAAAGGGCTATCTTGTAAAAGAATAAGTTAGGTTATTATTATTTAAGTTTTAGGAAGAAATTTAGGAGAAGTAGTGTATTTAAAGGTAAGTGGAAGAAGAAAAAGAGAAAGATACCATTTTACTTACATTATATTTTATAATTATAACACTTACAGTTAATATTAACCACCTTAATTATAAAGATATACTGTAGATTAACTGTATATATAATAACTACACTTTTAACTAATATAACGGACTTAAGGCCCTTTATAATCACTTCTTAAACATATAAAAACGGGATTACGCTGTAATAAGAGTGAAGTTAGAACCAGCTTATTATTAAGTCTCCGACTCCTTAATAAGAGAGTTTAATAATAAGTAGAAGGTTATTATGGTTAATTAGACCCTTATTATGTGGTAGTAAAGAGGGGTATTTAATAACTGTTTAGTTATAATATATTTACTACACTTTAAAGGAAAGGTTAAAAAATAGTAGAAATAAGAGGATTACTAATAAATTTAAGAGTAAAAAGACATTATTATAATCTAGTTTTACAGAGTGTATTATCAACTTATTAAGGACTTTAGAAATATTAAACTATTTAAAGTTAACTGGACGTTAAAGTGTGAAAACCTAAAAAGGGTTAATTACTAGGTTTATTAAAGCTGTCTGTTTTTTTAAAAGGAGTTAGGAAAAGGCTGTAAGCCCTTTAAAAAGGTTAGAAACTAGTAATTTATTAGTTAGTAAAAACCTTAAGAAAAAGGAAAGGTATTTAAAGGTTAGGCTAGATAAGACCTTAAGAATAAATGGTTATTATAATTTAGATATTAAAGGAGTATAAGTATTATTCTATTAATGTTAACTTAACAGACAGAAGAGGGAGGCTATTTAAGGTAAGAGTAGTAATTAATAACGGAAGTACTTTTAACCTAATACACCCTTTATTAATTAACTGAAGGAAACTCCCTAATTAAGAGTATAAAAAGGTTATTCCTATCTGGAATAGAGAAGGAGGCCTGTATTAGTATAATAACAGTAAAGTTACCCACTATTTACTACTTTTAATTAAAATAGATAGGGATAAATAATAAGTAAACTTTAACGTTACACCAGTTACAGAGTATAATATAATCTTAAGTCTACCTTAGTTAAAAAAGTATAACCCTGTAATTAATTAAAGAAGTGGTTACTATTACAACCTGCACCCGACACAGGCCTTAAGAGAACTGGCGCAGGTTAAGACAGAACGTATAGTAGGACACTAACAGGTAAGGGGCGTTTTAAAGACGGCTTATCAAGCTAGCACTCCTAAACGGGGGTTTAATATCACTATAAGTCGCTGTCACTATAATACACAGAGGTAAATCTAAACAGTAAGACATAAATGAATAATTAAATACTAACGTAAGGAACTAAAATCCCTCACAGTAGTTATAAGCATAACCATGGCTATCTATACTAATTATCTAAAAGGTACTTTATACCTTACTTATAATGTCATAAGTGCTTATTACGTAAGCACTTTACATTACGTAAGCGTTCTGCTTATAAGGTTTCTCCTGCTTATAATATAAGCACTCAGTATATTATAAACAGCACCTTACTAATTATAAAGGCTTTAAATCTTTACACCCCTAACTTAATACGTCTAAACAATATACACTATCTTCTTATACTGTTCCTTTTACAGGGGATTTATCAGGCCGCCCTAACTTAAGTGACAGCCTATAAGGTCGTTATATAAGTCCCCCTTTTTAACGTTTTTTTCCTATAAAGAACTTAAAAGGTAAGTTTTCTCCTTTCACCACTTTACTATATAATAAGTATCTAACTCCCAAGTCTTAAAACGGGAATAGGGTAAAAACACTAACTACCGTCTAAACCTTACAGCTTACATATACACGTTTAATAGCGAAATATCCCCTTATTCTTTTTATAAGTTTACTAACCCTTTATTTATTTATTAAGTTTCAAACCAGTCTGACAGTTATAACTACTGTTTAAAAAGGCACTAACCTTCCTAATATAACGCTTTTAATATTAATAAAGCGAAATTAAAGGCTTTTCTTATTAAAAAGCAGAACCTTAATTTGTAAGTTAAGTTTACTACTTAACAGCTCCATAAGGCTACTATTAAGCTTTAAAAGGCGTTAGCACGCCTAACGCGCCTTTACAAGCAGCAGTCTCGCTTTAAAGACCGGGCTATAAAGGCATTCAGTTGTAAAGCGGAGTTATTAAAGTTCCAGGAGAGTAAAAAGGCTAAGCTAGACGCCCCTCCTAAAGGCGTGAAGTCTTTTAACTAGGGGAACTTTCTAACAGGGTCTCTATAACAAGTGGTCGCTTTATAACTTAATTTATAACTTCCTTTCTTTTAATAAATAAAAGGTTGTAAGTTTAAATCCTATAAGGGTCTCCTATCGTTTTAAATCCTTATCCTTTAAGGCTGGAGGGTTTAAAGTAACTTTTCCTTATTTTTCTTTACTAACTTCTTTTTCTTAACAACACTCATTCTCGTACAAAGCTTACCAAGGGCTCCAAAGGCCCTTATAACCCTAGCTAAAGGTTCTAACAAACGTCTTTCCATACCTATTAAAGAGTTTCCTACCACTTTTTAAACTCTAAGTCCCACAATAATCTTACTCTTTAATATAATAGTTTAAATATCAGATCTTATCTTATTTCTAATTCTTATCGTTAATTTTAATCAGTTTAAGTTCTTTCAGTAAAACTCTATAATCAAATCTAAACACTTAAGGTTTTTTACTAACTCCTATAAGTTACTCTTAGGGCCGTAATCTAGCTATTTAATAAGATATTCAAACGTATTCTTTCCCTTTCATAAATCCATAACTTCCTTAACGTTATATTCGTCCTTGTCAGCATTAACCTCAACCTTTTTTTCCAAAAGAATTCCTTTTAAAGTAAGTTCCAGAAGTGAGATATAAAAAACTTTAATCCGCACCTTTATACTAACAGGTAAGTCTAGTTCGTAATTAAAAGTGGCGACCTTTTTCTTAATTTAGAATAATTTATATCTTTTAAAATCAAGCTTTTTACTAAGTCGTTTTAAATACAGGTTTTATAAAAAAAAGTAAACGTAATCCCCCTTTTAAAAAGTCAGTCCCTTAACTCGTTCACCATTATAATAAAGTCCTTTCTTAAACACTAGCTGCTTAATTTAATATTTATCACTAAACTTCTTTATTCGTTCGCAGGTAAACTCAAGTTCGGCTCACAGGTAATTATATAATTCTTACATCTAATCTGCACGAACTGCAGCTTAGGGGGCACCAGTGGGCAGGCCTTAATAAAGCTTAGGCTCCTTACTGTAATTAGCGAAAAACGGTAATATACTTATTAACTTAACTAACGTTATATTATAAGCTATCTATATTATTAATAACAGCTTAAACTAATTATTTTATTTAAAGTTAACGTAAGCCTAGAGGTATATTATAAGTATTTAATTAACTTACTCTATCTAACCGTCTATCTATAAGTAGAAGGCTGTCGAAAGCTTACTTTTCACACCCATTCTTTACATTAATCCTTACCAGAACTTCAACATAATTAGTTTATCTCAATCCATAACAACGTTATCTAACTATAAGTGTTATAAAACCACCTTTTTCTTAAAAACATAAGTAAGTTACTCCATTATTATATCCTTTAAGGTTAATAGGAAATAAGCCCACTTCGTTAATCTGTTAACTATTATAAAAATCTAATTATAAGTAACTCTTATAATAAGGTCCCTAAATTTTAAGATCCTAATAACGAAATCAAGCGAGATTAAACTCCATAACACTTATAATACAGGAAATGGTTTAAAAAGCCTATATAGCTTATAACACAAATTTTACTTTTAATAACAAATGTTACAGTTATTAACCACTTCTTTAACTAGCTTCTTCATTCCCAGGAAAGCGTACACTTATTAAGCCTGCGTAAAAGTCTTAACCCGGCCTATATATCCTCCAAGTCAAGACTTATAAACTTATTAAACATACTCTTTTCACTTATCTAAATTATAAACGTACGGTTTCTTTTAATATTAAAGCCTTACTCCTAATTCAGGCGCACCACTTACACCTTTTAATAACTATTCCAGCTAATAAACAGTTTCGTCGTGGTTTAAATATTTTAAGCACTCTTTACCACAGTCTTACACGTACCTTAAAAAATCTCCTAAAGGGCACTTATACTTACAAGTTCCTTCCACTAACCTTCTTACTTAAAAGTCCTGTTATTACTAATAAATGTTATACTCTATTTATAAGTTTATATAGACGTTAATAATTTATTCCAGCGTCTAGTTATCTAACACTTACAATGTATACTCTAATATACCGTTCTTAACTTCGTTAAATATAATAACGGAGATTAAAACTAAATTAATATCTTTATAATCTTATCTCCAACTAAAAGTATTAACTTACCTATTATCTTTTCCTTTAACATAATAGATCTAAAAATAAAACAGGGCTATTAACTGTACCTACTATACTTACTATAAACTAAATTCCTTTATTAAAAAGTACTAAAGATTATTATAATCTAAAAAGACTTAAACTAGTTCTTCTATACCGCTTAGATATAATACCTACTTAATAAAGCACTAAATAATCACTATCAGTTCCTTATTATAAATTAAGTATTATAAGGCTGGGCTGTGGATCCCTTTTAACAAAAAGGCAACCAAGTGGCGTTTTCCATCATCCTAGATTTAACTAAGTTCTCTACTAATTATAAATTCTAAAGAGTCGGTCTCGATTTAGAAAAGCTTTAAGAAATCAGGGAGGGCTAGGACTAACGCTGTAATAAAGGCGTGTTTAAGGTCTTTAAACGCCTTCTACTATCTATCAGTCCACTTAAATGGCTTTCCCTTACCTGTAAATTCGTAAAGTAATCTTATAATTTTCACAAAATACCTAACAAAACAGTAATAAAAGTTTATAAAGCCGATAAAAGCTTATAACTCTTTCTAGTTCTTTAAAGTGGCTAATCCTTAATTACCTTTATCTTCTCCAGTTACATTTTAAACCTTCCAGGGGTTACTTTAAACCTTAAATAATTCAGCTCCTAAACGTGGAAGTGGCTCTTCTTTAAGTTCACTGTTAACTTCACCTTTTTAAAAGCTATCAGGACCTATTATATATACTTTTAATATTCTTTTAAAGTTTCAAAGTAAACTAGGTATTACGACCTGCACCCGACACAGGCCTTAAGAGGACTGGCGCGGGTTAAGACAGAACGTATGGCAGGACGCTAACAAGTAAGGGGCGTTCCGAAGACGGCTTGTTAAGCTAGCACTTTTAGACGGGGGGGTTTAATGTCACTGTAAGTCGCTGTCACTATAATACATAGAGGTGAGTTTGAACAGTAGGATATAAATGAATAATTAAATATTAACGTGAGGAACTAGAGTCCCTTACGGTGGTTATGGGCATAACCATAACTATTTATATTAACTAACTAAAGGTACCTTATACCTTACTTAATAGCTTATTACTTAATAAGGAACTAAGTAACCTGACGCTAAACACCTCCTACTTAAAAGTCTTACAGTTACTTAATAAGTAAGCACTCCTGTTAAGATTAAGCAGACGCTAGTTAGTTATAAGGGCTTTAAGTCTTTACACCCCTAGCCTAGTGTGTAATACTATATATACTGTCTTTCTACACTGTTCCTTCTATAGGGGATCTGTTAGGCCACTCCGGCCTAAGTAACAGCTTGTAAAGTCGTTACATAATTCCCCCTTTTTAACATTCTTTTCCTATAAAAAACTTTAGTAAAAACATCCCTTTTTTCCTAACGTAACTATACCTACTAACTATATATAAAAGCACACTTTAAAAAACAGCACCTCTCGTTACTGTAACCTTACGGACTTTATTTCGACTTTTAAATCGTAAATATCACCTTATAGTTATTATTCTTTAAAATTACTTTCCTGTTTTATTACTGTATAATTAGACAGTTACTTTAAATACTTACTAATAAGGGCTTTATCTTTATATAACGTGTTTAAGTACAGTAACACTCTCCTTTAACGGCTCCTTTTTAAAAAGCGTTACCTTAACATTAAGCACGACGCTGCTATGTAAAACCTGGAGCTAAAAACTTAAAAGCTCTGTAAAGCTATTACCTGTTTTAACTAAATTAAAGTCTAGCGTTACAGGATGGAAGAGTAAGCTTTTTCTATATTTGGCCAGGAGGTGGAGATCCTCCGTTTCTAAGAGTAGGAGGAGATTTGTTTAGCTGCTCCTCCTAAAGCTAGTAAGTCCTTTAACTAGAGAGGTTTTTTAACAGGAACACCTGCTAGTTCTTTCTTTAAGGGGTTACCTTAACTAACAACTTTTTCTTAACCTAGTCTGTAATTTTTCCGTAAGGGTTTATAAGTTTAAATTTCTTATAGGTTTTTTTTATTACTTTTATTAACTTTTTTCTCTTAACAGTACTTATTCCCACATAGAGCTTACTAAAAGCTCTGGAAGCCTAATCTCCTTATTAGGTTTAAGGTCCTTATAACCCTAGCTGATACCTTAATAAATATCCTTTTATACTTATTAAGAAGTTTCCTACTGCTTCTTAAGCTTTAAGTCCTATAATAGTCTTACTTTTCAGTTTAACAGTTTAGATATTAAGCCTTATTTTATTTTTCTTATTTTTAAAGTAAACTAATTAGTTTACCTCCTTAAGGTTATATTAACTGGTTTAACCTTCACCTTACGTTCTTTTTTTACAGGTAGCTTTAGTTAATCTAAATTCTTTTAATAAAACTCCACAATTAGGTTTAGGTATTTAAGATTTTTAACTAACTTTTATAAGTTACTTTCAGGACTGTAATTTAATTCTCTCTATGCTTTCTGCCTTAGGGTTAGGCTTATTTAAAGATAAAATTATATAGATTTTACACATTACAATATTTCACTAATTTGTAATACAGAACTTAAATCCGTTTTACGCTAACTATTTTAGTTAATTAGTTAAATATTCTTAAAAAGTGTAAGTTTTTCATTTTTTCACTTAAAACGCCCCACTTTAGAACCCTACCTAAGTAATAACCTAAAACAGCAATGACTCCACCTAAGTAATAACTCAAAGCAGTTTAACTTACGCATATACCAGGACCCCACATATACTCCACTTAAGTAATAACCTAAAACAGACAGATTCTCCACTTAAGCAATAACTAAACGCAGCCTAGTGCATGCACGTTCCACCAGCCCATTAGCCACCACCACTGCCACAGTGCACTGGCTAACAGCCACAGACTCCCCACCTAAGCAATAACCAAACGAAGCCTAGTGCATGCACGTTCCACCAGCCCATTAGCCACCACCACTGCCACAGTGCACTGGCTAAAAGCCACAGACTCCCCACCTAAGCAAAAACCAAATGCAGCCCAGTGCATGCACGTTCCACCAGCCCACTAGCCACCACCACTGCCACAGTGCACTGGCTAAAAGTTACAGACTCCCCACCTAAGTAAAAACCAAACGCAGCTTAGTGTATACACGTTCCATTAGCCTATTAGCCACTACCACTGCTACAGTGTACTGGCCAACAGCTACAGATTCCCCACCTACATAAAAACCAAATACACCTTTAGGTATGCATATTCTAACCCCATTATAACTAATACTAACATATATAATTACTATTAACATTAGTATATAACTACTATAGTACACCATTTCTATAAAACATTATTACTATTACTAATAACTATAATTATTATTATAATATATATAGAACTACCTTTTACAGTCTAATACTTTAAAAGGTGAGGGTTAATAAATTATAGCACTTTAAACCAGCTGGTTTACTATAGGGCATTTAAAGGAAAAAGAATCTTTAAATATAAGCTAAACTAGTATATTAGTTAAATAAAAGGTAAGTGCAGATTTTAAGATTCCTAACGTTTCACATAAAGCAGATATTAATCTTAAAAGGTCTTCTTCTCCAGCTAAGTTATAAATAACTTAAAAGCCGCAAAGGCAGTTAATATAGATTACGGAACATTAAGATTTAACTTATTAAGACTTTTAATAAAAGATGGGATTATTTTAATAATAATATATATAAGGATTATAATAAGATAGTTAGTTTATATATGTAGGAAGGTGTCTTCCTAATACAGGAAGGTTAGACGACCCTATAGGCCGTCACTTAAGCTGGCACCACCTGATAAAACCCCTGTAAAAAGAACAGTGTAGGGAGGCAGCATACATAATACTGCACACTAAGCCAGGGGTGTAAAGACCCGAAGCCCCTACGACTAATCAGTTGTTACTCAGTCTTAGCAAACCTGCTCACCTACTAAACATCTACAGGGTTACTGAGTAAGAGGTGCTTAGTAGCAGGGTGCTTAGTCCCTTATTAAGCAGAACCTCACTAAGTAAGGTATGGAGTACCTTTTAATTAGCTAGTATAGATAGACATCATTATGCCTAAGATGGCCGTAAGGGACTCCTAGTTCCTCTTACTAGTATTTAATTATTCATTTATATCCTACTATTTAAACTCACCTTTATTTATTATAGTGATAATAACCTACAGTAACATTAAACCCCCATCTAGGAGTGTTAACTTAATAAACCGTCTTCGGAACACCCACTTAATCTTTAACGTCCTGCCATACGTTCTGTCTTAACCTATACCAGTCCTCTTAAGGCCTGTGATAGGTGCAGGTTGTAATAAAAGGTTATTTCCTAATGTAACAAGGCCTTTTTATAATGCAAGAAGGCCTTTTCTTAACAGAAAAAGGTCTTTTCATAATGTAAGAAGGCCTTTTCCTAATGGAAAAAGGTCTTTTTATAATGTAAGAAGGCCTTTTCCTAACGGAAAAAGGCCTTTTTATAATGTAAAAAGACCTTTTCCTAACGGAAAAAGGTCTTTTCACAATACAGGAAGGTGTAATATCGCCTGTTAGAAAGGACCTTTAAAAGGTAGCCTTATAATAACCCTTATGCTGCTTCTAGTGTGCCGAGCCTTAAGCACCTTAAGTTACCAGGTGGCGTATTATCCAAGTTTAACACTTTAATACCCTTTAACATATATATTATCACATCTTTTAGATTTATTTATTCTAAGTTAAATACTTTTACAGTATAATCTGGAAGTCCAGTAGGTCTGTTTAATACACACTATTACATCTCTCAGATTTATTCATTCTAAGTTAGATGCTTTTACAGCATAATCTGGAAATCCAGTGGGTCTGTTTAATGCATGCCATCACATCTCTTAGATTTATTTATTTTAAGTTAAATGCTTTTGTAGTATGATCTGGAAATCTAGTGGGTCTGGGTCTGTTTAATGTACGCCATCACATCTCTCAGATTTATTTATTTTAAGTCAGATGCTTTTACAGCATGATTTAGAAGTCCAGTGGGTCTGTTTAATACACACCATCACATCTCTTAAATTTATTCATTCTAAGTCAGATGCTTTTGCAGCATGATCTGGAAGTCCAGTGGGTCTGGGTCTGTTTAATACACACCATCACATCTCTTAGATTCATTTATTCCAAGTCAGATGCTTTTACAGCATGATCTGGAAATCCAGTAGGTCTGTTTAATATACGCCATCACATCTCTCAGATTTATTTATTTTAAGTTAGATACTTTTACAGTATAATCTGGAAGTCTAGTAGGTCTGTTTAATATACGCCATCACATCTCTCAGATTTATTCATTCCAAGTCAGATGCTTTTACAGTATAATCTGGAAGTCCAGTAGGTCTGGGTCTGTTTAATGCACACCATCGCATCTTTTAAATTTATTTATTTTAAGTTAAATGCTTTTATAACATGATCTGGAAGTCTAGTGGGTCTATTTGATACACACCATCACATCTCTCAGATTTATTTATTCTAAGTCAGATACTTTTACAGCATAATCTAGAAGTCTAGTGGGTCTGTTTAATACACACTATTACATCTCTCAGATTTATTCATTCTAAGTCAGATGCTTTTATAACATGATCTAGAAGTCTAATAGGTCTAGGTCTGTTTAATGCACGCCATCGCATCTCTCAGATTCATTCATTCTAAGTCAGATACTTTTATAACATAATCTGGAAGTCTAATGGGTCTGTTTAATACACGCCATTATATCTCTTAGATTTATTCATTTTAAGTTAGATGCTTTTACAGTATAATCTAGAAGTCTAATAGGTCTATTTAATATATGCTATCACATCTCTCAGATTTATTCATTCTAAGTCAGATGCTTTTACAGCATGATCTGGAAGTCTAGTGGGTTTAGGTCTGTTTGATATACGCTATCACATCTCTTAGATTCATTTATTCTAAGTTAGATGCTTTTACAGCATGATCTGGAAGTCTAGTAGGTCTGTTTAGTGCATGTTAAATCCTCTTATTTTAATCCCCAGGAACGCTAAAGGCTTAGCCTTATTAGGGCCCTTATGCGTCACTTAGCAGACGTATTAGGGCCACTTCTTATTATTATATATTTAGATTAGAATTCTTATGTTAAGTAACTGCTGGCCTTTAATAAACGTGCCCTAGATGTCGTGGGTCAGGAACTGATTAGACTCCTTTAAGTAAGATTTACAAAGTTCTTAAAACTTTTTACTGCTATCTTTTACCCAAACTCTTCTTTTTCTAATAACTCCCGGGTTTTTAACTATCTAAACCTTATTGTTAAGGTTATCGCACTAGTCTTTATTATACGTGTAAGATTTAATAAAGACCTATTAACATAAGGCCACGTATGTGACTCTTTAAGCCACACCCACTAAGACTAAAGAACCCCGTTACCCCTATTAAACACATAAAGAAACCATAACATCCTCTATATAATACATATCCTATTAAAGCAAGCCCTATATTAATAAAGAGGTAGGAGTATGAGGATTCTAACGATGTAAACCGTTTTATAGGTGGGTAATCATCTATAGTGTAACAGGCGGTTAAACCCTAAGTTTACCTAAATTATTACTATATTTATAATTCTTTAATAACTACACTTTAATAATTAAGCTAAAGGTTACATATTTTATATAAAAGAATACCCTAATCCTTTTTAATCGCTCTATTTAATTTTCTAAGAGATCTAAAAAAAGGTGGTAATATAGTTTATAATAGAGGGAAAAAGTATGTATTTCATTATATAAATCATAGAGGTTTAACATATAAATTAGCTCCTCCTCCCATCTACATCTAAATATCCTTAAAACTAATACATATTATAGATAATGTATGAAGAAGCTCTAATTAGAATTTAGATACATTTGTATAGGAATTATAAAAATGTCACATTATAGAACTTTATAACGTAAACAGATGTTAGTGTTCAGGGCACCTTTTAATGTGCGTATTAACAGCGCTAAGCAGAGCTTCACTAAAGTAACACTATACACACGTCACATATAAAGAGATATAAATAAAGGCTCTACACTATTAGTAAACCAGTTAGTTTATTAAAACGACTGCTCTAACTGGTTTAGTAACCACAGCCTATTAGATGGTCTTAAAAAAGGTAATGACATAATACCATTAATCGTCATAACTATAAAAACACAGACAATAGACACCCCATTATTATCTAAAGCTAATGTTAAAAGATCACCCCAGATCGATTATAAGGGGAAGAAGGTTTTCTAGAAAATGTGAAAAGTTACACACTAACAGATTACCACCGTTAAAGAGTAACATACCAAGCTGCTCCATCAGTAAGTTCACGTGACTAACACCCATTACTACAGCCAGCTTAGTAATGTAATATGGTTTATCTTAAGTTATACGCCATTAAGGAGGAAGTGAGAGCAGCCAGAAGAGAGTAAAACTAACATAACGTGGCTAACTAGGTAAGGAGGTAACGTAAAGGTGTTCCTGTAAGACCATTAATCAACTACTAGTAACCAGCCCCCCTATAAACATAAACACAGACAACTAACCCAGCCACTAGCATCGCTGCAGATAGCAGTCTTCCTCTACCATACACGCTATCACTAACTCCGTTACCACGTCTAACTGCCGTTAATAACCTACCATAAGGCTACTTTTAGTAACCATTTACTATACTTATCAAGAGAGATAATACCGGTGCGACTAAACTAACAGCACTAATACTAGATCCTGTCCTGGCCAGTTGCCCCTATATTAGGTCCCTACCACTATAGCAACCTATATACAACCAGTTTAGGTTTTCACTTACAGCGCTTACTATTAATAAAGAGGAGGGAGGGAGAGTAACGCCAGCGTAATAACAGGTACGCTTCCTAAGTAACATACCCACTATATTATAACCTTTTTAACCAGACGTAATAGCCAGCACCAGCCACCTACCCACGATAACTATCTATTATAATCGCAATATAAGAAGATATAAACTAACTAACCCGAAATGTCACTAATAGTAATAATTAACATAAATAAGCTGGTACTAAAGGGGGTAACTAAGGACCTTCTAGGGAAATATGGGTAGAAGAGACATACCTCCCAGAACTTAAAAAGCCTTTAAATAGTGGCCACTTTAATAACATCTTCCCTAAAAACGCACCATAAAACCTCTCCTGGCAGGTCACAAAGTGCAAGACTGTAAAGGCAAAACTCGCAATGATATTACACAATTAACTGTCGTTAAGTCCTATTATGTAGCTGCCAGTTAGGGTTGGGGATAATAAGGACCTAGGGTACCAGAAAAACAAAGAAGTTCTCAGTGGCAAGAAAACCCCTAAACCAACCAGTAAAAAGGCGTTATTAAAGGCGGCAGTAATCGGCTCCTATAACATCCGTTCAATAATGATAGGAAGCTGTAACAGCCTACAACTTAGCAACCCGTTATAACAGTAACACCCGTTAACACTACAGTCACTAACCCTCCTACCAATAATAGCTAGCATATAAGACAACCGTAACCAAACGGAAGAAAGCGATAGCCTATCGTAACATTCACAGCCTGCCTTACCAGCTGCTAACAACTAACACACAGGCAGGCTGTTATTATCTACCCTATAACAGTCCCACCCTACCTAACGTATATTAGCTAGCACTTTTAATATCCGTAATATAATAGCAGGGGCAAGCACCAGGCTGCCCCACTCTCAACCCAGCTTACCTACTCCCATCACTACCTAATAACGCCAACTCCCATTTACACCACAGCCTCCCCCCTTACTACCAGATAATCTCACATTATAAAGCAGTAATAAAGGCAGGGCTAAGAGTATCAGCCAGGCCAGTAGAGGCAGTGGAAGTGGCAGCCTACCAGGGGATAGCAGGAGTAGTAATAGGCCATCACCATTTAGAGGTGACAAGGGTACACCATCCAGCCAGGACTGTAAAGGGGCATTAGAAACCCAAAGCAACGCCTTAAAGTCTCTATCGCTTCCATATCCCTCCACACCGTAAAACAGCGGCGGTTACAGGGTTAAGAGCGTCAGCCAGGCCAGAAGTAGTAGCAGGCTATTACCATTTAACGGTAAGGGTACGCCATCTAGCCAGGGTAACAGGTAGTTATCATAAGTCCAAAACAGCACGGTAGGGTTAATACTAGACCGTCAAAAACTGCCCTTACACAGTAACCAAGGTAAAAAGGTAGAGACTAACGTTAAAGACGTAACCCACAGTAGCCCACCAGGATCACCCTACACCCAGCCAGCCCATAAGAGGCCGCTCTACGTGTTCTTAACACAGTAATTATAACAGCTCTTTACCTATACTGTTAAAGTATATAAGGTAGCTGTTAACCCCCTCTCCCTTAAGTATATAATACTCCACTAAGGTGAAGGAGTCTTACCAGATTACAGCTCGCTAGTAGACGTAACTAACAGGCTATAGTAGCGACTAAAACTATTACCTACAGCCCAGGGGCAGCCCTAGTAGGATAACTAGAACCCTGCTGTAATGTTTACAGTAGCAGAAGGGGGCCTAATACCAAACGTGCTTAATAGTGGACGACTAGGCCTTACTAAATACCCTCCTAGTCTTAACTGCCGTGTTGCTTTTAAAGGCCACGATAGCCAGAAGGATAAGGATATACCGACACACCTCTGCATAGCAGTACACCACAGCACCACAACCGCTACTACCCTCCTGTCACTTATATCTTACAATATTAACAGTATATATACGTTTAAGACGTCACTTACTGCTATCCGCTAGGGGATCTACTAATACCTAGATAGGTATAATAATAAGAATATCATCACTAATGTTTATCTTAATATCCCTGTCTTAATAATACCAGACTTACCGTTAGAGGAATAGGTCCCTATACCGTTATATCACATCCCACATTATAACCTTAGGCAAGTGATAAGCTGGGATATAATAGGTGTATATATATTCTTTCCCAGGCTATATAAGCGCCCTACTAATAAGAGGCCGTAAGCTAACGCTGTTACTAATAATCTAACCTGTAAGCTTATATTAACACTATTATCAGGTAAACAGTACAGCTTATAATTTAATGCCGTATTAGCTCCCACCATCCTTATAGCTACTTTAATACCTGACGAGAACAGTGTAATGGTTTATAATGTAAACATTACCCAGCATATCCTATAAAGTCACCAGGCTATAATATATCTCACATACACACTAAGAGAAGCTGGGACAGCCCGCCCCCAAGGTACAGCTACTGGAGAGGGTAGTAGTAACGGTAAGGATCATAATATACCTTAAGGCACAGGGAGGATATAATATATAAGGCTTACGTTAAGAGGGTAACACCTTAAGGCGCTAACTAATAATATCTAGGTAAATATTAAGGGTAACCTTAAATGTCTTTCCTACTTTAAGGACTTTATTATCTATATCACCTGTAAGAACATTAAGCTTTAGTTTATATTATCAGTTAATTATAAGGTAGCAGTAGCAGGTGAAGGGTTTAAACCCACAGTTAATCAGTTCCTAGAGCACTAAGAGACTTACTTTAACTCCCACTTCCTAAACGACAATAAGACGTTCGTTAATTTAAGGAAGTAGATTACTACTATACTAACTACCCTATTATATAACGTAATAGATAAGGTGGCAGAGACATACCTATACTACACCTATTACCTAGAGGTAATCCTTAAATCCTAGGAGGAGTGGATTAAAGAGCAGGTTACACAGGACTTAGAAGATAGTGATTATGGGAATAGTAGCGGCCTAAGTAGTGAAGAGGAGGGTACACCTTTAAATGAAGAAGGTGAAATTACTAATCCTTACCGCTACAGGGCCTTTACATCCCCACTTAAGTCCCTTAAAGAGGGAGCTAATAAGGCTATTAACTAGGTAGCAGCCAGGGTGGAGCGAATAATAACTTAAGGCAGTGTACAGTTTAATAATAACAGAGGTAAAGGCAGGTGGGGGTGGTGGAAGCGCTTAAGGAGACATTAAGGTGGTAGAGATAGCAGGGAAGATAAGGGACCTCCCAGCCCCTATACACCTAAGCCGCTAGTAGCTTTCTACCCATAGGCTATAACCGGGGAGGCTAACAGTATAACGGCAACCTTAGCGCCTAGGGGGGTAGAGATCAGCAGTGGGCTTATCTACTCACAGTAGTATAACCTGTCTAAAGCCCCGTTTAACGCACAGAAGGTTTACACCTTATAGCTACCTGCTTATAAGAACCTAGCTATTAACCTCCTTTACGTCAGGCAGCTCTAATAGGTAGGTAAAGCTACTATTATCCACTAGGCTGCCCTTAAAAAGAGCTACCTGCTCTTAAAGGCGCACGTTGCCCTGAATATACAGGAGTGCTAGGGCCGCTTTTATAACGTGTGAGAGGAGTACTATATAATAATAACCCTCTTCTAGGAAATATACTAGGTCTGGGACACCCTTAATAACAATAACGCCAGTGTGCCCAATCTAACGGCAGCTAACCACCCCCTTACCTAGTTTGCAATCCTTACTACTACTATACTTAATTTCCTCCATGCTTAGATTAACTGCCACTACTTCCTGTTTAAGTACATCCTTAGCCGAATAGGCCTTATATTCTCACTTATTAACATAATATTTATAATTATTACCCTATAATGCCTTCACTACTATTATAACAGTAATAGTATCCATAAAAAGCTGCTGCTTTTTAGGGATAAGTGGATTTAAAGGGAGTGGACATCCTGTAATAAGTTAGAAGAAGATATACTGGCTGGTATTATTATTAGTTGTGCTGCTGCTTTTAATAGGGGTGTAATTAACCTAGATATACCTTAACTAATAAAAAGGCGTTAGATAAGGTTAGGGATATATTGTTTAATAATCTGCTACGGTTTTAAGTGGTAGTGGTAAGGTCTATTCCAGTGGCCGTTCTAGCGGTTTATAAGAGTAGTCACCTAGAGGCTCCTTATTAGTAACCTGTTACTCTATATTAAGTACTGTAAGTGGTAATAAGCGGTTAAGAAGGTTTAATATATCTAGGTACGGTTACTCTAAGCCTAGTTATAGTATTAAGATAAGTAAATTAAGGGTAACGAAGTAACAGTGGTTATATAGATAGAGTATCTAATATGTCTAATACTCTGCCAGTTCAACTAGGATGTCTAGGATAAGATGACCTGCCAGAATAAGAACTTTGAGAAGCTGGTCCCTACTATTAACTAGGGTCCTAATTAGAAGCTGCTGATATATTACTAAAGTGCTATGTTTAAGAGGTTCTTCAATAAGAACGCGCCCTTAAAGAAGCCCTACTATCCCCACCTTATTTGTAGTAATAAGGCCGGTATTACTAACCCTTAGGAGCTTATCCGTTTTCTCTTTAAATAGCGGGATTAAAGGGTACGGAAGGTATAGTTAGTAAAGAACTACCAGGTAGTAACATAAAAGATATTTAACATGTTTAACTATTTCCTTAGAGCAGCAGTAGTTAATAAGTAGTTTTAAGACCTTTACTATATTATCCTACTTACCTGATAGATCCTACCCTACCTAATAGGAATGTTATTCTTCTCCTTTAATAAGAGTAATAAGAGAACCTTTAAGTTTAAATAGGTTATATAGTTCCCTTTAGCTATCCTTACATTTCCCCCTTTTTATATAAAGGGTAAGGGTAATCATATAACTAAGTAATTCCTTTCTGGTAATATATACCACTATAATAACGGAAGATAAGAGCTATATATAGCGTTCTTTAGTAACAATCTCTAAAAAATCTTATAGAAGTCGTACCGCTCCCTTAATCTTAACGGTAACGGTATAAGCAGGCTATATTAGGGAGCAGATAATGTAGCTATGCAGGATGGCAGTGATGAGGATAAGGAGGAGGAGGAGGAGGAGGAGGAGGAGGAGGATGTGTAACGGGCTGGTAAGACTCTTAGCATACTAAAACTGCTGGACGTAACAGTATAGTTACAGGATATTAAAAACTACACCTAGGTGCTTGGTAAAGCTTACTTTTAACTCTTATAATATAACGTACTAATACTAATAGTTAAGGTTAGTTTCCCGCCTTAGATGCTAATATATAATGTTATTGCAAAGTCGCCATTAATAAATAAACTTAACATTTAGTTTAATAAACGTATGGCTCCCCTTATATAACCAGCTATACTGGCAATAACAGCACTCTAGATTTAAGTTAAACATAAGACATAATTAATAAATAAATTATTATTATAAACTGTAAATAATAATAGTGTTAACGTACCTAATATTCTTATATTTCATCTTTAATATCGCCTGAAGTTTCTTCTTATTATAATGGCCTTCCTTACTATAATAAAGACCGATAATAATAACCTAACCTAACAGTACTATAAAGCGCCACTATAAAGGAACCTTTATCTTTCACACGTTATAAATAATAGCATAAATATAAAGTAGAACACTTAGTAATTAAGTTTATAAACTAATAACTAACCACTCTATCACATTAATTATCACGTTTCTTACTAAACCTAAGTAATAGTGGACCCCTTTAAGTCAATTTGCTAGATGTAGTAACCCCAAGACATATTTACTTTTCTAGTCTGAATTAAGCTAGGGGATGTGATGGGTTAACACTAGACCTGTGATACTGCCCACCACACTAAGCAACACTACTTAGCTATGACGATCCAAGCAAATTACACCGCTGGAATTAAATAAGTAAACGTACTAAATCTCCACCAAAAGCATAGCATTACAGATCTTACTGTGGGCAAAGGCCGACCTGTCACATTACAGCACTTAGCCGCTCCGTAAGGCGAAGCAGATGGCATTACTAGTTAACATTAGACCTAAGATACTACATCGCCCACAGCGAAACACACGAAACACCATTCAAACCATCATAACCGATTAAGTTACTACGCTAGAACTGAATAAACTAATATACCAAACCTCCATTAAACATATAACATCACAAACCCCTTAGCCTATAGTGATGTAAGCGTCAATCATGCTGGTAACTGAATAAACTAGAGCACTAGATCCCCACCAAACACATGGTACGGTAAACCCCACTAAAAGGCGAGAATCTGCTCTAAAGGCACGCCAGTTTTTAAAGGTAACGATTAGACCAGTTAGTCTACCCACGGGTGCGAACTTTAGGCCGTGATTAAACCAGTTAGTCTACAGGTGTGAACTTTGCTAGCCCTAAGGGTATAAATAGTACCCTACCCCTACCTTATACAACCATCGCACCTACCCCCCTAAAAAAAAACCATAAACTTCCAGAGAATAGACTAACAACCCTCGTTAGTATACTAATTTCCGTAAACCAACTGGTTTAATCTCTGCCCCTAACCCATTTTAATTAGCCTGGTTCACCAGAGCTCAGTTATCAATTAACTAAACTCTAACTTTACTGATTACGACACTGCGTCTTGCTAATTATGACCCCGCACCTCAATTCGTATCACCCCCACTAACCGCAACCATACCTCTAAAGGCCGCTAAAGCCAAAGCCAAGGGTAAAGGTAAGGTAACTACCAGTATAAATACTGCTGATATAAAGGCCTAGAAATTGGCCGAACAGACGTTTATCAGCACAAATGTCAACCTTAAAGGAAGTAAGAAGACAGTATTCTTTTCGGTCTTAAAAGACATTACTATAATACAGCAGGGGTTTAAGCTAGCAATCTAGAGATACGACATAAATAATATACAGAATTACCCTTTATATAGGGTAGTGGAGGCCAGCAGAGAGAAAGGCTTCATTTATAAGTTAATAATTATGCCCCACATTAAATTCCATAACATTTCAGCTCTTGCGTTATACTGTATAAAGGCGCCTGTATGGTACGTAAACGTTATATATAAGATAGTCAAGTATAAGTTTAAGTTTATCTCCTTAAACTTCTTAAAGGAGTACCCCAAGATCCAGGATAAGATGCTCCTTAATTAGACATTTATATACGTGTTAAATGCTAACAGCTTTAGAAATAATAGAGACTTCACTACTATATTAGGGTACAAGGATAAGGCTAACTTAGCCAAACACTTAAACCTTAAAGGTAAGTTACATATTAAACCAGTTAGTATACTACTACCAGTATACCAACTGGTTTAATATTCACCACTCCCTAATATACTAACTGGTTTAATATTTACCACTCCCTAATAAACTAACTGGTTTAATATTCACCACTCCCTAATAAACCAACTAGTTTAATACCTAATAACAATTACTGACCATATATCTTCTAATTGCAGACTACCTTAGCTTCTAATGTTTCTTAAAACACGGCGATATGACATTTAAGAACGGTGATCTCTGTGACGACCCCTTAGGCAGAGAATCGTTTCCCAGTAACCTGTATATTAGAAAGGTGTAGATAGACATCTACACAAATGTTCCAATCATGTTCAACCATCTTAAAGTCGGTAAAATCTTAAAGGCACTTGCTAAAATGGAAGGGGATATCCCGGTCCTCTTTATCTAGCGAGGTGATATTAGTGACGTTAATACGATTAGTGAAGAAGCCCAGCACTAATACTATATCATAGTGATAAATATCGCTATACTGTATATATATCTCCGTAATGTGAAGACTCACCATAATTAGAATACAACGCCTTAGTACACTCGCCATCCTAACAGTACTCTAGATACATAAGGAGGTTACGTTACTAATAACTGGTTCTATACTATGTTACATCTACTATACTTTAATAAACGTCGCTTATATACGTTCCAGTCACCTTTAAATGGTAAGGGTCTTAAGAAAGGTTTAGTGTTTAAAGTTATAAGAATAAGTATGACATCCATCAGTAAACAGCTTAACAAGGAACAGCATAAGTTAAGTGAGGTTAATAAGCAGGGTGTTGTAAACCTGCAACTCTACTCCCTGACGATGCGTATATTAGGCAGGTCCACCACGTCCCTAATTAACGAATTTAAATACAAGAGGGTGTTCAGTAACTAGACCAAACGTCTTCGCCTAATAATTATTAGGGCTGAAATCTTAATAGTTTATATAAATAAAAACTAGGGTTAGCACTCTGCAGATAACACTAATATAAAACCTGTTAGCATCCCAGTGTTAATTTCGTTAGTAAGGAACCTTTAGCGTATAGGATTATTCTTGGAACCCGTCGTCTATAAGCCGGATAAGACCCTTACTACCCAGTTTAATCACCTATTTGGTGCTAAGTAAAAAGTTAACCTGGTGTAATTTATCACGTCGCAGATAACCATTCTGGAAAATCTTACCAATATCCCTACAAATGCTTAGGGTTAGGGTTAGGGTT
>Ga0247770_1000396_pt1 | contig 42665 bp, 18 predicted proteins | sample UWRJL136409B6_FD_179943 | JGI IMG/M metagenome (GOLD analysis project Ga0247770, IMG submission 179943) | Plant litter microbial communities from Arlington Agricultural Research Station in Wisconsin, United States - UWRJ-L136-409B-6 | ecosystem: Environmental > Terrestrial > Plant litter >... | reverse complement strand
GCGCGGTACGGCTGGATATAGAAGCCCTGGGCGTGGCCAAGAGCTTCGCGGCGTCGCCGATATGATACTGCCGAACTCGGTGCTCCGAGTCCAGTCGAGAAAGGGGTGCAGCAGTGCTTTTTGACTTGGGGGTGGTAGCGCCGAGAGCAGCGAACCCAAATCGTCGGCGATAGCGTAACGTGCCCCGTTGACCCTCCCGTTGCCTTTCCGGACATGCGGATCATGGGCTCCCCAAAGATCCAGTCGCCAGCGCGGCGGGGAGTTGGACCCCGGACGACAGCCCGCTCCACCTTCTTCCGAGCTTCCTCGAGGTCCCTGCTGAGCCGGCCTTTGATATCCCGCTCAAAAATGTCGACTGCCTCGCGAGGTACTGTAATTTCGAGGGAATCTTCCCTTGCGACAAAGATACACTTAATTCTATCCCCAAAGCTGTTCTCAGTTTTCTGACTTGTGTTGTGTTTTCCGTTGTAGGTGACGAGTTTGTGTGAGATGCCTCATGTTTGTGTCAGGGGCAAACCTCGTTGGTCTGGTGGTGGTCTGTCGGGGTTGGAATTAGGTCCACCTACCTCAACCGTTCTCCCATGCAGACTGATGCCAAAGGCCAATGCTTTCTTTGTCCAAGTCTCACACTAGAATATGAAAAACAAAGAAACATCCAAAAACTTGAGAAGGTTCTCCCAGATTCCCTGCGATGTCTAATGAATGCTTTATGCTGGTCGTATTGCAGCCAAGGCAGCAGAGCGCCAAAATCTCCAAAGCTCGGTTCGTTCCATTCTGTCTCAATCGTGCCGCATCGCTGAGCCGCAGCCATGTTCTGGTCCGCAACATCCTTGGGGTCCTTCTGGGCATCACAAGCCGGACGTAACCCGCCACGACTGGCGCTGTTGTTGCTTGCTCGCCCGAATGCCCAATCTCGAAAAAAGAAATTTGTAAAATGCAAGCCAGAACGCCCGACCGCCAAAGTGCCCATCGGCACCACGTCACTGCTGCAGCGCTGACTGCCAAGCCTGAGAAAATGTCACGCCCCTGCCATTGGACACACCGGGACACCACAACATAACGAACTACCTAGCTGTTGCAATTGGTAATTGTTGCCTCAACGTTCTATTCGGTTGCAAATAAGTGCTTCAAACATCAATTGAGCCACCTCGTCAGTCCTGACCATGGCGATTTTCGCGCGCGCGATTCCCCAGCTGAAGCGCATTGACCCATTGACCCCTTGCGGCGGAGAAAAAAAAAGACCAGCAGGGGCGTTTTGGAATCCAGACCTTTCAGAGTCCAGACCTCCACTGACGCCGGGGCTAGACTTGTCGTGGCGATTGAGCTCGGCACTAGCCAGCCACACCCGCGACTATTGGCGCACTGGCATGGTCTGGAGCTATCAATATTGAGGCAAAGTCTCAACAAGACAGGCAAAACAACAATGCCATCTCGGGGTTCAAAATTTGAAAACGAACCCGAACGGGCCGCGCAGCTCGATACTCATGATTAAAATGATGGCTAGGCGCTTTCAGCTTCGTTGCTCCTTTCCCTAGGATCTCGGTCTGCGTCACTCTTTTTGGCTTTTTTGGCATCTTTGTGCCTGTTCGTTCTTTCTTTTCCTTACCCAAACACTGACCCAAGTCTGTCATTTTCAATGATTTTGAAGGCCGCAACAGCCCTTTTGGGCGTTGCCGGTCTTGTCCTTGGCGCCCCGGCGCTCGATGGCCATCCTTCGCCGCCCGATAATTCTTCCATCGAAGCACCCGTCCCCAAGGGCTTCGAGGTGGTCATTGTCCACGCGAACGACGCCGGAGCATGCCCTGCCGCGCCGACCGAGTGCGTAGCTCCCCCTTGGGACAAAGGTCCGGCCGGCCCCGTCGGACATCCCAGGCCCTCGCCGACTGCTTTCCACCACGATGGCCCGATCGAAACCCTCCCTCCCAGCGTGCACTGGAGCTGCGACACCCGGCCGGCCGAGAACGTGATTCCGATCCCGGTCGGAAAGGGCTCGGACATGTACTACGGCGTCACGGACCCCAGCCAATCCGGACACTTCGCCCATCTCACTTACTTCTTCAAAACACCGTCGGTCAACCTTGATCATTGCGACCACACCACCGTGGTCGAGTACACCACGGCGGGCGGTTTGGTCATCAAGTTCCTCACGCGCGAGGCCTATGACTACGCGCGCAACACTTGGGTGGCCGAGGAAGAGGTCATCCTCATCGCCTATGTCGAGGGCTGCGGTGACTACGACAAAGGCGATCGATGCTACTTCAAGATCTCGTCGTTGGACTTCAAGGGCTGGAATGGTGGAGGAAGCTCTGTCACCGCCCACGGCAAGCCTTGCCACCCCGACGAGATCATCGACCGTGGTGAGACGGAATGGGGTTGGTGGATCCCCAAGCACGGCGGCCAAGACGGCGGGCCGAAGCCATCCTCCTCTATCACGACTAGCACTTCGACCCCCGGTCCGTCATTCAGCTGGACTGGGTCCTCATCCGGCCCTGGGGGAGCATCTTCGACCCCGGCATCAAGCATCTCCCGGCCTGGTGATTCGTCGGCTAGTTCTATCCCTTCTTCCGCTTCAGACATTGGCCATTCTTCTGCCTCCTCGGCCATCCCCGCTAGCAGCGGTGTGCCATCGCCGGTGACGTCTTCTCAACCCGGCTCCGCCGCGTCGTCATCCACCGCTTCCTCGGACTCGGCATCCCCATCGGCCACCGACGATGCCAATTTCGCTGCACCCAAGGGCGGATGCGTCCCACCCGTCGACGAAAAGTACCATCTCCCCACGGCCTGCTTCGGGGACCTCTTCGACAGCGACCTCGACGTGGGCCTGGGTTGGGAGGCCATGAGCCAGGAGTACCTGTCCTTTATCACCGGCATCGCCCCCGGCCTCGACTTCAGTGCCGTTCCCAATGACGCCGCAAGCTACGACGACTTTGCTCTCCGCCGGCGATGCAGCGTTTGCAGCTGGGTCAAAAACAAGGTCATCAAACCCGTCGTCAGCACATACAAGGCCGTCCAGAACACGCTTTCCATCAGCGGCAGCGTGAACAAGGATGTCTCGTGGAAGATCCCGAACCCAGCCTCGAGCAACCCCGAAGACAAGAAGCTTAAGGACCCCAACGTCAAGCAGGTTACGTCTCCCTGGGGCGAGGACTCGATCCTCCTCAAGGCGTTTGGCACCCAGGAGCCCAACAGCAACAAGGCTCTCAACTCGTACATGAACATCTTTTGCGTTGGCTGCGGCGTCTCGGGATCAGCCAAGCTGGCCGGCCGGGCCAAATGGACGCCGATTGGCGTCGGTGGCAGCAACTGGCTTGAGGGTGTTGTCGAAGTCAACACTGACATCCAGTTCGTCTTCAAGCTCGGCATCGACGCCCAGATGACGTACTCGAAGGAGTTCAAGTCGGACCTGTTTAACGTCGGATTGCCCGGCCTTACCTACGGTGTCGTGACCATCGGCCCGCGCATCTCAGTTGGCACGCGTGTGAATCTCGAGGCGGCGGCTAAGGGAAAGATGCTTGCCGGCGCCGAGATGGGCTTGCAGAATGCTCAGGTTAAGATCGACTTTGTCAACCCGTCCCAGAGCAGCAAGCAGGGATGGGATCCCTACTTCAAGCCTGTTTTCGAGGCCGAGGGTGAGCTCTCGCTGTCGGCATCTCTGGCTCTGCCCATTGGAATCAAGTGCGGTCTGCAGATTTCGACCTTTGATAAGTCGGTCGGCATCATCGACGAGCCGTCCATCAAGGGCCTTGCCCAGGTGGCCGCGACCATTGGTGAGGGCGAGGGCGGCAAGTTGACGGGTGGCTTCACCGAGAAGGATGGGTGCAAGGGCATCTCGACCCAGCTCAGCTGGCGCAACAGGTTGTACATCGACATCTTTGGCACGCAGCAGATCCCGCTTCTCGACACCCTGGATAAGGTCCTCGCCCGAGGTTGCATCAAACTGCTAGGCGTGCCCGAAACGTCCGGGAATCCAGAGACTCTAGAGACGCCCGGGGATCCAGAGACACCAGGGAATCCAGAGACGCCAGAGACACCGCCAGGAAACGAGCCCGAACGCCGTGCGGTCTCTTCCCTCCCAGCTGCTGCATCCTCCGTCTCGACCTCACCCACCTCATCCGCCTCGGCCAGCAGCACCTCCCCAACAGGCTCAGGCACCCCCGCTTCCTCCAAAGTCCTCGACATCACCTCCAAGATCAAACCCCCCGCCAACTCCTCCCCCGAGCTCGCCTACACCTCGCAACCCCTCCCCAACCGCCCCTACAACGACACGCGCGGGTACGAATACTCCACCCTCGTCGACGCCGAAGTCAGCATGATGGTCGTCTCCTGCTCCAACGGCAACCTCTACCCCCTCGCCGTCGGCGGCCCCGACAGCCCGGACTGCTCCGAGCTCTGGGCGACCAAGGACGACGTGCTGGTGTCGGACGGCGCCCAGCGCGTCGCCCACTACTACAACAATACTATGAGCGTGCTGGGCGTCTCGCGCCTCCGCGTCGAAGACGAAGCCGACATCCCTGCGACGGGCGTCGTCGTCGGCTTCGCGCCCTACAGCGCCGACGGATCGTACGAGGATGGCTCGTACTTTTACCTGGCTGTTGATCCGCACCAGGATGTGTTTTACCTGGTCGTGTGCGAGTATGAGGAGGCGAGCTTGGGGAGTAAGATCTTTTTGGTGAGCGATCCTGAGACGGGAACGGAGACGTTGAAGAGCGAGGATGTCATGTATACGGTGACGGGTGGCAAGGTGAAGGAGTGTAGTCCATTACTGTTGGTGCAGGGGACGTATAAGGAGGAGAATAACTATCTGGGGCTTACCACAGCCCCGGATAGTGCGCCGTGGGATTTGGAGGATGGTTGGTATGAGGAATAGGGGCTTGCTGAGCATAATCCTTGGCAATGTAAATAGTGGGGGTTCAAAAAGGGGTGGTTAGAGAGGGGTGTTTTTACCCCTGTAAATACTTTTTGATCATGGGCTCCCCGGGACATACACTGTGAAAAATAGTACATGGTTACAAAGCTGTGATTTAGGGCTTTCTAGTTATGCCTGTGGTTGAACTTTTGCCTCGGTGGTTGGCTGCATGCAAGGCTTTGAAAGTAGTGGTATTTCATTTAGCGACGTAGGTTGCCTTTTTACCCAGGTCGTCTTGAGACCCTTAGCGGTGTAAATCTGTGGGGGTGTGCGATTGGTGGGAGTGGAGTGGAGCCAGGCTCTGAGCCTGCTGAGATAATTGCCGCCTATTCCGTACATTCCGGCAATTAGAACCAGTGGAACGGGAAGCCCAAGCTTCGTTTCAGGGCTAGCTCGACAGACAGGTGGCGCCCTGTTAGTGGGAGGATGGACCATTGACGTGGCCCTAGCCAGAGCCTCTCACTCAGTCGCCAATTGAAATCTCCTCCTCCTCCTCAGTCCGGACATTTTTTCCCTCTCTCTGCGTCACCGATCGGGTGCATGCATCATGAGGTTGGGTAAAGTGCCTGTGTGACCCAAGATCAGCACACCTATATGTCAGTCAGCAGGTATATCCGTCTCATGAGACATAAAGAGGGCCAGATTGCCGACTGAAACCTCGAGCCACGCACTACTTCGCTCTTTCTCGCGACATTTGGTCCCACGGCAGTCCCTGACGCACCCGCTGCTTATTGACACTTATCGACACCAGGATGAAGACTCTGGGGTTCAAGGCGCTGTCCGTCGTCGACAGCGTTCTCGGTGGCGCAATTGACGCTGTGCGCACCGTTACAGGCCACGGGAAAAAAGCCGTTGACAATGCTTGGCAAGCCCCGACTCCGACCGATCGTGCGTCCCCAAGCTCCACAGCATCTCCATTTCTCCGCTTCCAGACCTAAGGATCTCGACTGACATGATGCAAGTCGAAGTCTGTGTCTCATGATCAATGCGCTCGCTAACCACGGCTACTTCGCCCGCGATGGCAAGAATGTGTCGCTGGCCGATCTCATCACAGGCTTCAAGGATGCCATCAACCTCGCACCCGACGCCACCCTGATCGTAAGCCTGAAAGCGTTGCAGGCGTCCTCGACAGGCAGCTTCCTGACCATCCACCTCTCTGACTTGAGCAAGCACGAGGGTATGGACCTCCCTTCCGATCCAGTAGCAGAAATACTCACCTTAAACAGTCATCGAGCACGACGGCAGCCTTAGCAGGCATGACATCCACTCTGGCGACAACCACACCTTCTCTCCCGAACTCTGGGCAGTCACAACGTCCCAGCTCACGGTCGAAACTATCTCCATCGACCTATCGGCGCAGGTTCGCAAGAACCGGCTCGCCGCTGCGCAGTCGGCTAACCTAGATTTCCACATGAACAAGGAAGACATTCGCTTCAGCTTTATCGAGACGGCCTTGTATTAGCTTATGTTTGGGAGAGGGTTAGACGGCGATGCTAGAACGGAGTGGGTCAAGACGCTGTTTGAGCACAAGAGGTTACCTTTTGATGAGGGCTTCACGCGCTCTGCTAAGCCGCTCGGTGTTCTTGATTTATTTGCGGTGCAGAAGAAGGTTGAGAATGCCTCGGCTTGATTGGGGGTTTTTTTGGGGGGGCGGTGGTGTGACAATATGGTATTCATGAGCGACTGGGTTGGACTTCTGCTTTTCAGGGTATTCGTTATGAGGTTGTTTTCTCGTCGGCGCACATTAGAGGGAGGGCCATCGCGGCAAAGATTGTGGGTTTCGATGGTGCTATGGTGATAATATCTGGCTTGATGCGAAGGGCAGCATGTAGGGGATTTTGAATTCTTCACTAGCAGAACCACTTATTTTTATTATTCTAGGCTACCATGCTCGAATATACTAAGAATAGTAAACCTAACGCTTACTTACGCTATACGGGCAGTCGCAGTAGCGTAGTTGACATGGCTTGCTTCTGCTGCCCTAATGTCAGCTTGCCGTCCTTATCAGAAGATATATTCCCACACCTGTGTTAAAATCGTAAGATTCGACCCAGGATCACCTCTAGCTCCCCTTCATTTAACTCTCTAATTTTATATTTTAACTGTCCTTTAAATAAGATTCTCTCTTAGCACTATTACCATAACTGCCACTATTGGCTTTGTCGTACGCTGCGGCTGTTCCTCCCGTAGTAAAGTAGGTGTGATACAATATGGTCACCTGGTTGGCCACGTGACTCGCCACCTTCCACCACTATATTACTGGCTCTCTGCCACCCTCTCCTTTTTATCTAGTTAAGCAATTCCATAACCCTCTTTTGCCGAGCGGCCAGAAAACCGCTCTGTTTTGTGTTCCACAGTAAGCCTCCTAATCTTCGACAGAGATGCGCCGAATCGTACCCCTAAGGCCGGCTTGGGTGGTGTTAGTGTAAACACTGACCTGACTACTCACGTTGACTGGACCTTAACGAACCCCACGCCTTAATCCTATACGTACCTCCCGAGCACCACCTCGGCCCCGCATCCCCATGGATGGGCTTCGCGCAGCAAGACGGTTTCGATTCCCAAAGCAATCCGAACAACCGAAACCACGTATCGATTAGCTGCTGGCGAGCACAATGCGTTTCATTGTCTCCCTCATCAGCAGACCTCCCTTCAAGATGACGATCGACGGTACCAAACAAGGCGTTGTCAAATGGGGTTTATCAGTCGGCGCTGAGGTGGGAGTCAGGCTTATAATGTGCACGAGAAAAACTGACTAGAAGCTATTAACCAGAGCAAGGGAAGTGACGCTTTTTTTCATCAAAATTCTACCTAAACTTGACTAGAAGAAAAAAAGAAGCCACAAAGACCTGCAGAAGAGGATGCAAAGTGCCCCCTCTGGGAGGTTTTTTTGGGGGGTCGTTGATTTTTCCCACACATTTTCACAAGCTATTTCCTATGAAGCCTTCCTCCCGCCCGTACTCTACGCTTACTTCATGGCTAGAGATACAGAAGCTTCATTGCTTACTCCAGAGTAAACGTCGTGGGACCGGTGTAGATGACGTTTCCAGAGCCAGCCCAGTCGCTGCCTAGCGTAACCAACGAGAGACTAATAGCGGAAGCTCCATGCGTGTCGGTCAGAACGAGACGGTACTGGCCATTGGTAGGGAACCGGTTGAAGCGGAACAGTAGAGCCGTATCCTGGGGCGAATTGGACCAAAAACCGCTGTTGGCCGGAGGAGTAGTTCCAACGGTGGCGTGGGTGAAGTCGAGGGCTGGGTGTCCGGGGTTGACTTGTATTGTAGCGGCGTAGCTAGAATGTACTGTGAGTTATCTTCCTTTTCCTTCTTTTTTTTTTAGAAAAAAAAACAAGGGAACAAGAAAAGCAGAAGAGAGATTAAGCTGTGGGAAAGAATCTTACTTGACATGAGTTTCATTGTGTGTCACGCTGAAATTAGTGACCGTAGCACTGGTAGCGCTATGCTGGCGGGCTTGGAGCTGATGATCAGCCTGGATGGGAGAAGCCCAGGCAGAGGAAAAGAGCCCAACAGCGGCCACGACAACGTGTGTAAGCTGCATGTTTGGCAAGGATGTGGTTGAGTGATTGGATAAACCGTTGCGTGTTTGAAGAATTGAATTCAATGGAGCTTGAGATCTGTCTTGATAACAAGCGAAGGCATCATAATTCGGAGGTGAGAAAACGCTCCTTCTTATAGCTGTTTTGCTGACGTTCAAAAAAGGGGGTGGTCTACAACATGCAATTGTGCCGCACACACACGTGAGGCGAGCAAAGGCGCAAACACCTCGCATGAACACGTCATTGAGAGGCACAGCACGAACACCTCGCTGAGAGCCAAAAGCGAAGCCAGAAACAAAGCGACCGAAAGTGGACCCGAACTGAGCGCACATACCATCAATAACCTGCAACCACGGCGCAATTTTGTCGAGTAAAGTGAGGAGGGGGGTTGACCGAGTTTCTCCCCCCTCTGGGTCTCATGCCTGAAGAGCTGCTCCTTCCAGTCTCGCGCCTCACCTAGGGTCGCATTGTGCGGCGTATCATCATGTCTCTTTCCGAAGTCTCTGCGCAAAAGGACCACACTCGGCTTACCAGATGTCTTGGCCCTACGGCGCGGGGCTTACACTACTGCCACACGGCCCGAGAGAGGGGTGAAGTAGCATTTCACATCGTGCCGCCCCAATACCTGAGCTCGGAAGCAAAGGCCTAACAAACTTACACTCCATCCCAGCCTCCACATTCCTGATTGGGCAGTGAGCGCACAGGGGACAAATTCTGCCTACCTATTTTAAGGCGTATCCGCACGAGGTGAGCCAGGACTCGACTCCTTAACCATGATTACTGAGCCACGGCTCCCAGTCGATGGCATACCTCATGGCGTTAGCGTACCTAACTCACCCAGCTAATTACCCTTCATGTGGCCAGGCTTAACCGGTCAGCTGGCTAGCCCCCTGAAAGTAGGGCTCTAGGTAAGGCCAGAGGAAGACCCGAACGCAAATTTCACGCGATCTAGCACCATCAGCCTTCGTCTCGACATCATAAAACGCTTTCAGTCCACGGGACTTTATTTACGCAACAAGGATTTTTTATGGCTGCCCCGCATCTGAAGTTGATAAATGATATAGTCCAATAAAGGAAATACGGTGCATTCTACAGGGGGGGATGCCCAATCACTTGGATGCCTCGCCTCAACAACATCATACCTGCGATCTGCCGCCTGTTGAGTAGACGGACGCAGGGGACTCGAGCTGTGCGATGATCTCGATCCAGACCCAGAACTTTGAGCTCCCCCTATGAAATGGCGAACATGCAAAATCTGAGGACTTGTAATTTCCGCTGGAACGGGGTTGTCGGCCGACCGTCCTGAGGCCACTCCCTGACCCATTCGACGTCCTCGGCCTCTCCTCCTTCTCCTTACGCGCCCTCACCCGCCCCTGCGGCCGCCTCTCCCGCTGCCTCTTTCTCTCCCTCCTCTCCCTCGGCTCCTGCGAACTCCCATCATCCCCCTGTTCAGGTAGCGAACGCTTTGATCTTATTTTTGCTGGTCAGCACCTACCACAGAGATACGTCAGTAGGGGGTACCATCTCCCATCTAGATCTATTTAGGTGCCGTCAGTCCGGACAACACGATGTGGTGGGACTCGTGCCCAGAGTACCAACCGCAACCGCACTGACTTCCAGTCCGCCTATGGCCACCCCGTTGAACCCTACTACTACAGCCCAGGGGAATGCGCCTTTGTCAAAATTTACAAAGTGGGCCTTCTCGCCCCAGAAGGGTAAACCTGTGCGGCACCATCAGGGCCGGTGGACGGGGCCTGAGTGACTCTGTCCGGTTTTAGTGCGGTGCCGAAAGACGAGATATTCATTGGACGGGTCTAAATTTTCGCATTGTGGTGGAGCGGCGCTTAGGGGGTGGAGATGCAGTGGACGATGGAAAATGCTCTCACTGCATCCTTGATCGTTGCTTAATATGGTCTCTTGTCGACAGGACATGATTATTTCAAGGCGTGGACCGGCCGCTTTCGTTTGAAACTCTCCACCACCTGCATGCATAACCCACGTGCGGGCGAATTCGTGATTAGGCTTTTTTGCCCAGGAGGCATTCCTATAGATTACACGTCGTCTACGTCTTATTGAAACGCAACTCAACCGGGGGACCGAAAACGGTGCCACTCTGAGACTGTAGCGGCTACGTGTGGGATCACCCTCTCTGGGAAGAATCAGGCAAAGCTTAAAATAAATCAGTCACAGCTCAGCCTAGCTCAGGACTGCAAACGAAAAGTAGCTTTTAGGGTGCCTAGACTCGTCTCATACAGCTAGACTGTTTCTCTTACCAAATGATGTGTCAGAAACAGCAATCTTACGAATAACTATTAGAGTCATTAGACGTTTTGCAGAATTTTTCTGATTGTGGCTTCGGAAACTTATCAAGAGAGAAGCCACCGCTGGTGAAAAACATTGGGCCCATCGTAAGGGCTGGATAATTAAGAAGTCCCGAGAACAGGCATACCAAGACAGAAATGGTCTTCATGTGGCTTCCAATGGCGCTGCTAAAGCTTTCGGCATCGACAAGTAATAGTAATATAGACTCCGGTCACTATTTCTCTCATCACCCCCACCCGTCGTCACCATCTCTAAGAACACTGACAACCCCATATCCTAGCCACAAGCCTCCAGTTTTAACCCTGCCCCCCTATGCTTACTACAGGAAGATGTTGCTTTCTAGGCCGACCAACTGGCTTCGTATGCTTCGATGCGTAGTGATCCTGGAGCGCAGCGAAACTCGGGAATGAGTCCGTGCATTCGCAGAGATATTCAATGGGGAGATATTAGCCGAAGCTGAGCCGGGGCTGATCTCAACTGATCAAAGGAGAGAAAAGTCACGTGACTATATGCTTAGGTGGTTGTCGATTTTAGGGTCGTGAAACAGGTGAGCCATAACATCCGGGGACCGGTGCATCTGCAATCCTACGTAGCAAACTTGATGTGACTGTATTAGGGGGCATCAGATGGAGAGAACTCATTGTGCGCCAGGGATACCACGCTTCTGGGAGTTCTCAATACCTTGCGACATCGTGGTGACCTCCGCATGCATAATGTGGTGGCGATCCGCCCATTTTGACGTTCTGTGCTGAATCGTCATGCTTTTTTTTCACCCGAGCCTATGTAAGCTAAGCTAGCCCCCCCTCTACAACAACTCCTTGAGAAGAGAGACTCGCCCTGCTAAGTCTGGCATCTGTGAACCATAGTGTAAATCAAGCTGACAGCCCTGGCTGCAATGGACGCTACTCTCTAGCATAGCCCTTGCTGCGCTGTCACTCTCTAACGCGCTCCCCGCCCCTACCGTCCCATCCCGAAGGGCCATGCCGAGCTCAGGATTCCCCATAAATGGTAATGTGAAAATTCTGGCCGGGGAGCTTGAACGCAGCTCCAGCCCTGCTTTCGTTTGCCAGAGTCTCCTCTCCATAGCCATGAATTATGGCTTCCCATTTATATCCAGGGTATAGCGGAAGCAGGCAAATCCAAACAGAACCTACCAAGGGGTGTCGTAATCACAGATTTTGCTCTGAAGCGACTCGGGACAAAATGCACTATTGCTTCTACCGGTACTGTTTCTGGAACAAAAAAAACTCAGTTGATCTGTACTCGCGACGCTAAGTTAAATGCGTCTTGCCGCCCTGTGATTGATCTGGTGTGACCCTTCAGCTTCCCCATGGGGAGGGGAGACCATCCTACGGTCACGTGATCGTCATGTGGTGTGGGCGATCAGGGTCACGTGTGCAGACGCACGCTCCCCCATGAGATTGTCACTTCGGAGGGAGGGCGGAAAATGCACCCCATAATCCTCGCTGGGGAGCCATTCAAGCGCTTCCGGGACAATTCCCAGACCGACCCAACATAGCGGTGGCATTCGCGAAGGCACGCGAAGATTAGTGGCGTCGCGCACGGACTCGGTAAGCAGGGTCGGCATATGTGGGCGGGTGGCAGCGCTTTCTGTCGCACAGCTCGGTTGCTCCCGTCAGTGGGCTCTGCAATTTACGCACAGCTGATTTCCGGGAAAGCGCATTTCGGGTCATCGACGCATGATGTCAAATCCAAATGCTGGGGATTTTCCAATATCCAGGCCCTGGCGCGTTGGGCTACCCATTGTCGCTGATGTTTGGGATTCATCAACGCCAGATCTGGGGAATGCGATCGTTGGGTTTTTGGTCAATGCTACTTACCTCAGCGCTAAAAAGAGGAAAAGGGAACCCGCTGGGTGTGCTGGCGGGACAGGCCCCCGCTAGTTCGTCGCCTGGGGAAGGAATGGACTAGCAGCTCGTGGGGCAGCACCTAAGACCGGGGATCACTTCAGCGCCTGGTCGCATTGGCCGCACAGCCGTTCCTGTCCATGGGATTGTCAGCAGCCACTCGGAGACCCCCCGCCTGCAACGGCGGGGGCGCGTGCGAGGAGCGCGCAACAATTGCTCGCCCTGCTACATCACGTTACGTGATGGAACTCGTTCTCGCGCGCTAGGAAAATAAGAGGTGGCCTTGCAGATGCTCGTCAATTTTCTCGTCCCTACCTTGCTCTCGTTTTCGGATCTCTAGTGTGTTTCGACTTTTAGGTTGGTGATCTGTCACTTTGGACGTCGGTGAGACATCCACCTCTGCTACCAAGGCACGTCCCGACGGGAAGAAGCGATGTCGAACTCCACGGCAGGTCTCGGCGCTCCGGCCGGGGCTTCAGGCCCCGCGCCGCCATTTGCACTCCCGAATCCCGACGAGTGGAACGGAACAGCGTCAATTGTGTGCGCAACCATCTCGCTCGTCGTCGCCACAGCCGCCGTCGCGCTGCGCTTCTGGGCCCGCGCCGGCATTCTCCACGTTGTTGCGCTGGAGGACTGGTTTATCCTGCTTTCGCTTGCCCTGTCGGCTGCCGCGACGGGCTGCTTGGGTGTCCGTAAGTTCAGCTTCAACTTCAGCTTGCATCAAAGGCAACACTATGATCTGACCCTCCCGCTCTAGAACTCACCCGCGGCGGGCTCGGCAAGCATGTCGCCTACGTCACCCTGGAAGAGCTCACCGTCTTCTTTGAAATCAGTCTCGTCGACACCATCCTCTACGTCCTGGCCCTTGGCTTCACCAAGCTCTCGGTTCTCTGCCTCTACATCCGCGTCCTGACCTATGACCGCGTCCGTCTGGCCGCGAAAATCATGCTGGGCGTTGTAGTCATTAGCCACATCTACATCATCATCTGCCTCCTCACCGCATGCATCCCGCTGTCGGCATTCTGGGACTTCACTCCGGCCCGCGCAAACGCCTATTGCCACCCAATGAGCATATACTGGTCCCACGCCGGTCTGAACATCGTCACCGACTTCCTCATCTTCCTCCTCCCGCTCACCGTCCTCCACAAGATCCGCAGCCCGCGCCCACAGAAGATCGCCCTGGTGGTCATCTTCCTTCTCGCCTTCATGTATGTCTCCCCTCCATCCGTCCCCGGTTTCTCCTTGGGTACTGACAAGTTGTCCAGCGTGTGCATCATCTCTCTCGTTCGCGCCTTCCTCCTGAAAGCCGACCTCGACGCCGGCGCCACCGACGTAACCTGGGATGCGGGCAAGACCGCCAACTGGAACATCTGGGAGGTCAACATCGCCATCCTCTGCGCATGCCTCACGACCATGAAGCCTGTCGTGGCGCGCTTCTTCCCGCGGGTGATGTCGTCTTATCCGTCGACCATGCCTGATCAGGAGGAGATCAATGAGGCTAGGGGACCGAGGGCGGGGAGGAGGCAGTTTGAGTTTGGGGGGACGGGGTTCAGTACGGTTGATGGGGATGGGGATGATGTGGAGACTGGGTTGCGGAGGGAGTCGAAGGAGGGTCGGTCGCAGTCGACTGCAGATGTGGAGGTTGAGAGTGTGAAGGTCAAGGCTGGGTGAGGGTTGTTGTGATGAGGCGTTGCTATGGGGGTTCTGCTTTTCTCATGCGTCTTGGGATCTTGGGAAAAGGTCGCATTGCTGGGTTGTTTCGGGACTTATTTCGGGGTTACGGTCTTGTGGACAGGGGACTGGCTGCACGGTTTGGGTAATGGGAAAAGGCTGGATTTCAAAGAGGCATAGCCAGGTACGCTTGGCTGGTCTGAATTGGCATTTTCGATGGATTTGATGTTACATTATTACTACCTAATTACGGTGTACAACTACGGATTTCTTATCTCAACAAGTGTTTGTATGTTTGGCACAGTTCTCTCTTTATCACTTCCATCTTACGTGTATTGGAACAATCACACATTGCGACCAATCGCCCAAGGATACTTGCTGTATAAAGTCGGGCAATCGACGGTATGGTGTAATAACGTTGACATTCTCATTTCTTTTCCCTGATTAATGCAACACAGACTCTTCAAACTCGGGATTCACCCAATCCGGACTCCCCGACTTCTTACGCATTGCAGGTCCAAACCTGTGCAACGCCGCAATCACCGGGATGAAGAAGAACACAGTGATGATGGCGTGCCCTGCGAATGTCCAGGTAAAGCCAACACTCTCGACCCATGGCACGATGAAGAAGGGGTCGACAAAAGCAGACATGTTGAGCAAGACGGCGTAAAAGGTGATGGTGGCCATGCTCTGCATCGGGTATGCGTCGACGATGTATGAGCAAATAGCTGTGTTTCCCATCTGGATGCCTGCGCCAACTACAACGAGAATCATTAGCTCTCACTCAGACAATATTTGACGAAATAGACAGTGACTTACAGAGAGCAAAAGCTACTTGTCCCACCATGAAGTGGTACCCCTGGTCGATGCTGACCCCCCAGAGGATCAAACCGACGGCAGTCAAGATGGCGGCGGGATAGGCGAGCCACAGACGCATCTCGGGCGTTTTCTGGTTGTTGTTCGACTTGGCCAGCTTAACAACGAGGCGGTCGCTCAGGTGACCGGAAAAGAAGACCTCCGAGATCAACGTGCCGACAATCAAGCCGATGTACAGAAGCCTGTTAATGGGAATTTGTCAGCAACAACTAAAAAACTCAAGACAGGATCAAACGGCAACTCACCCCTGAATGTGCGGCTCCGGATACGTCTCCGCATACGCAACCGGCACCAGCGTCACCACACTCAACACCCACCAATAAAACGCAAAGCAATACGCCATCACCGACACCGACACCACCGAGAACTTCCACGTCTTCGCAAACCTCACCAGAGTGTCCCACACCTTCGGATGCCCCATCCCCGGCAACGGCTTCACATTCGCCCATGCCAACCCCTTCGTCCTCCTCACCCCATTTTCATTACCGGCCTCCTTCCCCTCCGCCAGCATCAACCTTCTGGGATATAGCGTCTCCGGGAGAAACACCACCTCGGCCACCAAAATAACCCCCAGCATAATCGCACTCACCCACTGGATCCACTCATGCCCAGCCAGACTCACAAACCCGCCGATCAGCGGCCCAAACAATAGCCCCATATCAATCGCCAGCACCCACAGACCCAACTTCTGGCCGCGCTCATGCGCAAAGAACACGTCGTTGATGACAGCCAGTCCGACGTTCGACGCAGGAGAGACCCCCAGCCCCTGGAAGAACCGCGCGGCCATGTACCCCGGCAGAGTGGGCGCGAGGGCGGCGCCGATGGTGGCGACGAGGGAGATGAAGGTGCCGAGGATGAGGATGGGGCGCCGGCCGATGATGTCGGCGGGGGAGGCCCAGAGGAGCGGGCCGAGGGAGAGGCCGAGGGCGGGGATGGCGACGGTCCAGTTGGTTTGTTCGAGGGTGGCGGAGTAGAACTCTTGGAGGACGGGGAAGGAGGGAACAGTGGCTGTCGTAATCCACGTAAACATGAAGTATCTAGAAGAGGTTTTGAATTAGCCGGGAGTTTCTTCCATGTTTTGTCGTTTTTCTTTTTCTTTTTTCTTGACGCGCCCTTTTCCCCCTCTGGTGTTTCGGATGGAAAGGAGGAAGGAGAGGTAGGGAGAGCACGTACAGAGCCATGACAATCGCCAGGATGGTGTGCTTCTGCACTGAAGACCAGTTCAGGGGGTCGAGGTCGTCGGACAGCACGGGCTGCGGGAAGAGAGCGAAGCCATCTTTGCCGAGGACGAGCTCGTCTGTGATGGTGCCTTGGGTGACGTGAACAGAGTCGTGGAGCTCTGGCTTTGAGCTCGGCAGAGCAAGGGACTCGCTTGCGTCTTTCTTTTCGGGATCGGTTGCCATGGTGGAGTTGCTATCCGGGGAACCTGAGGAAGAGCGGGTTCGGTAGCCAGATCCTCAACATTTTCCCCTCGGCGGCGTCGACGCCGATATAAGACATCGCGGTCTTATCGCGCCGACGCGTCGAACGCATGGTACGGGGGTCTTATCTCTGCTGATTCCGTGGGAGGCTTTGTGGCGACAGCGCCAGGTGATAACCCCGCGATTAGAATCCCAATTGTCTGCCAAGATCAGCAGGCTTGCAGTGCCCCTTCCAGAGAGGTCGTGCGGGCATTTCACTGGCGGTCATTTTCTCGGGGCTCAGTCAAAGATTACGGCGCTGGGACACTAAGAAATAAGCAATATACGCGCCTTATCAGTGGGGTTTGCACCGTTGGAGGTCTTGTCTCCAACGTGTGGCTGGTTTCAGCAGTCTGGGCTCGCCGTTTCCAAATGGCCGATTGGGCGGAGATAGGGCCATTCGACCCCCACATGCACCCCATTGTTGCTAGGCTTGTTTTGATCTGATGTGCGAGCCACGAGATGGACCCTTGAAAAACAGCTCCACAGTTACATCACAAGTAACGGAGAAAATCGGCAGAGTTTCCCGTGGCACATGCTTCCGTCGGTCAATGAGTCTATTCGGAGTTGTCTTTAGTGCAAGTGCACTTATCGCGCAGGAGGGACGGACATACCTCCGTACTTCGCACTTCGCACTTCATTCCCCATTGGGCCAATTCAATGAGAATGTCTCTACACCAGATCCCACACATACCACCAGCTGCACCCAAGGCTGATGTCATAGGCCTTATCGTATTCTCGCAACGCCTTCCTGCATTCTCAAGAGGCCTATTCCATTGCAGCCAAGGGCCTCCCCTATTTGGGCGGTACACATGTCTCTATTGGTACAAGGCCGTTACCCACAATGCGAACTGGCAATGCATGTCATTGTTAGGCCTTGCCGCATTCTAGAAAGGCCGTTTTACATTCTCTAACCGCGTGTGTCAATGCAATTGAGGCCTCTTACGATGCGAGGAAGGCCTTGGACTTAACCACTCAGGCCTGACTTAAGGAACAATATGCCTATAGGATACCGCACCAATAGAGATAGCCTCTGTGCAAATAGACATTCTCATTCTCATTCATCATTCATCATTGAACCTCAACTCCACATTCCCCTCACCCAACTTCTTCACCTCTCCAACCTCCCCACCGCCCTCACAACCTCCTCCTCCCAATCACTCATCCCCACAATCACCCATTCCAAAACACCGACCAACCCCAGCGCAACACACTGTCCCAACCACAGCCCCCTCAACCCCATTCCGCCCGCAAACGCCAGCCATATCCCCGCCGGCAATGCTCCGCCATAATAACTAACGCTGTTAACGACTGCACCAACCCATTGCCTCCCCATCCCCCTCAGCGCTCCACCACAACTCCCATTCAGCCCATCCGCGATCTGAAACAGCGCCACATACGGAATCACCTCCGCGACCAGCCGCACAACCTCCAGATCCTCACTCACCCACCCGCCAATCCTGTTGCGGCCTGCCATCAGCAGCACTGAGATCCCTGTGCCCACCAGGACGGATAACATCGCCGCGCTGTGTGCGGAGCGTCTTGCCGCGAGAGGTTTTCCGGCCCCGAGCAAGTTAGCCAGGCGGGTGGACTCGGCGACGCCAAGGCCGAAGGGGATGGTGTTGATGATTTGGTCGGCAGTCATGACCACTGATTGTGCAGCTAGAGGGAGGGTCCCTAGGCGGCCGGCGGCGAGGGCGACGATTTCAAAGGCCCACCACTCGGTGCCGACGTGGATGATGCCCATGAAGGCGAGGTGGGCGAAAGGAGGGAGGGCGGAGGGGGCGAGGGCTTTGCGGGAGAGGCCGGTCCAGCAGGGGTGAACACCGCTGCTATTGCTGTTATTTTTGGAAGGGTGGATGAAGAAGGCGTAGTAGGCTACTAGGAGGAGGAAGGATAGCCAGTAGGAAATCCCCGTGGCGATGGGCGCGCCCGCGATGCCGAAGCCAAAGGTGTGCACGAGGAGGTGGTTGAGGAGTATGTTCAGCGGCGCCGTGATGAGCAGCGCATAAGTGCCCGCGCGGTAGAGCCCCTGGGCCTGCAGGAATTTCTTCATGCACTCGAACCACACGTAGCCGAGCCCGCCGGGGACGAGCAGCGCGAGGAACTGCGCCGAGCCAGTGCAGATGGCCTCGGGCTGGCCGAGGAGGCGGAACAGGGGCTCCGAGAGGAAGAGCCAGAGGATGGCGACGAGGGCGTAGAAGAGGGTCAGCACGAAGAGGCCGCGCTGCAGGAGGATACCGACGTGGGCCTTGGATTGCGGCGTGGACGGGAGGGCGAAGCTGGTGGAGGCGAGGGTATCGATGGCGGAGGTGCCGCCGAGGGCGATCAGCCAGGCCGTGGCCATGGCGAACATGTAGGAGAAGGCGGCGACGGCGAGGGCGTCGGAGGAGAGGCGGCCGGCGATGAGGACTGAGGTGGTTTGGAGGCTGTTTTGGAGCATGTAGGCTAGGATGATGGGGCCGGAGGCTTGTGATAGGAACCACATCTCAGATAGCCAGGAGAGGTATTCTGGACGCCGGGGCTTGAGCGGCCGCGAGGGGGAGAGGAGGGGTGAGGTTTCCGAGACATTGTGATAGGTGGCGTACTGCTCGTCGTCGACGTCGGTGATGGTCATCTTGTCCCGTTTGTTGGCTTCAAGTCAGCTTGTTCAAGGAGAACAAAGAAGCTGTAAAACAAAGGACACCCGGGGAGAGTGGTGGTCATCAACCTAGGCATTGTTAGTGGACTTTGGCACCTAACCTTATAGCGGGCTTCATCCTGGGACGTATCCGCATTTTCCGAACACAAGAAATCGTAACCATCAAATTTTGATCAGTATCGGCGGTCGGAATGATGCACTGAATTTTGTCAGATCGGTTGGTCCGTCGATTGTGCAGCCAATAGCAAAACGCGCGATGCGGATTGGCACTGGCGGCTATCAAGCCGATTTGGGAAATGCCGCTGCGAATCGTGCATGAGGTATCCTCTGAGATCTCGGGGCGCTAGTCGCGATCTGGCAATTTAGCCACCGCGATACCGGGCGTGGGGGGAGTCTAGGTCCGAAAACCGGGCCCGACACCGACTGCATGGTGAGCTGCATGTCGAGCGGAGCTGGAGACATGCGGGGAACGGAGACGGCCAGTGGGCTAAACCGAATATGGTGATTTACGCGCTCAATCGCCTGGTATCTTGAACGGTGTGCAATGGCTGGTATCTGGTATCCGCATCTGAGTTTGAAGATCTCGGCAGTCCTTGATTGTCCAGTCGTTTGTCGGGCGGTGACGAGAACACCGCACAGCATGCATGTGCCCACCAGACAAGTCGACCTCGTGTATAAGACATGACTGCAGGAAGTTTCCCTCGAAAATAACCCAGAGACCTTATCCTCCATTCCCATCTTCTCAAACCTCTAGACACACACCAAAATGCATACCGAGCTAGCACTCCTCGGCCTCTGCTGGGCAGTGGCCATCAAGGTGGCCATCGCCCACGGAGACCACTCCAAGCAGACGCCCATCTCCGGCCCTCACCAGTCCCTCTGGTACAGCACCCTCCCCGGCGACGGTGGCACCCAAGCCGACTCCGTCTTTTCCGGCATCTCCACCTTCGGCCGCCTCCCCTACCAGGACTGCCTCCGGACGCCATCCGCCGAGTACGACATCGCCTTCATCGGCGCCCCCTTCGATACCGGCACGTCATACCGGCCCGGCGCCCGCTTCGGGCCCTCCGGCATCCGCCAGGGCTCGCGCCGCCTCAACCTCTACGGCGGGTACAACGTGCCCCTGAAGACCAACCCCTTCAACAGCTGGGCCACGGTGCTTGACTGTGGAGACATTCCCGTAACTTCCTACGACAACACCTTCGCCCTGCGCCAGATCGAGGAGGGGCACTTCAACATCCTCTCCCGGACCCCCGTCACTGACGCGGACGAACCCGGCCCCGCTGTCTGCGGGGCCCTCAAGGGCAAGACCCTCCCGCGCGTGATCACCCTCGGCGGCGACCACACTATCACCCTGCCGCTGCTGCGCTCCATCAACCGCGCCTATGGGCCCGTGTCGGTCATCCACTTCGACAGCCATCTTGATACGTGGAAGCCCAAGGTCTTTGGAGGAAGCCCTTCTGCTGTCGCGGCCATCAACCACGGCACGTACTTCTACCACGCCGCTCAGGAGGGGCTGCTCCGCAACGATAGCAACATCCATGCTGGTATTCGCACGACGCTTTCCGGACCGAGTGATTATGACAACGATGGGTACTGCGGCTTTGAGATTGTCGAGGCGAGGGAAATTGACAGCATTGGCACCGCGGGGATCATCAAGCGGATTCTTGAGAGGGTTGGGACTGTGAACCCGGTGTATTTGTCGATTGATATTGACACGCTGGATCCAGCTTGTAAGTTTTTGATTTCTGATGGGGGGCGGTGGTAATGGGAAGGTGCTAATGACTCGCAGTTGCCCCGGCCACGGGAACCCCTGAGACGGGCGGGTGGTCGACGAGAGAGCTGAGGACGATTATTCGGGGGCTGGAGGACCTGAATTTGATCGCGGCTGACATTGTGGAGGTTGCGCCGGCGTACGATACGAACGCTGAGCTTACCACCATGGCTGCTGCAGATGTGCTTTATGAGGTTATGAGTATCATGGTCAAGAAGGGTCCTTTGAGCAAGATGATTGATGGTGGCAAGGACAGAAAGGATTTGTAAGCTGGGATGGTCGATTTGGTGGTGCTGTGTCCGGTAGCGTGATGATGTTATGAGCAGTGACAAGGTCACAAACCGCGAAGGTCAATGGCGCAATGTCTTTTCAGAATAGAATTATATCATATTCCAACTTTTCTACAATCACATCATATCAGTACTATTTTCCGATTGAGCTGAAAAAGAAGAAAGAGAAAGAGAACTCACCCAGCAACCCCCCAGCGCAAACCCTCCCCCCCATCTCTCCCTCATCCCTTATCCCCCTTCTAAGGCCCCACACATCTCCCAACGCCTGGCGGATGATCTTGGTGTGTAATGACCGAATGCACGCCTCCAACCGATCCATCTTGTCGAGCACGAAGGCCTGTTGGTCTAGCGTATACGCCTCGCAACCGAGCGTGAATACAGGCATCGCCATGGCGACCCACATTGATTCGCCCCCCCCAGGGCTAGACGTTAAGGGTGCAGAGGTAGAGGAGGTAGTGGTATTATAAGGCAGAGAGGCGAGCATCCCTTGCATGGTGGACACGGCCGCCTGTATTTGCGGGGAGCGCGATGGGAGGTGGTGCAGGCGTCGGTGGAGCTGGATGAGGGTGGCTTGTTGGAAGATTTGGTGGCACAGGGTAAACTCCCAGCAGGAGGATGTGAGCGATGAGGCAGAGGATGGTGAGAGAGAGGATGCGATAGATGACGGGGAGAGGATTACCGGTGGTGAAGAGATGGCGTCGCGGGCGATCATGGCCTGGACTTTTCCAAGGAGGACGTCGGCTTCGAAAGCTGACCCTGAGCCCGACAGGCGTGATGCGCGTGATAGCTGGTCGATCTGGCGCATGACGTCCAGCAGCTCGTCGCTGTAGCCGAGGAATCCGTCGATTGTGGGGCTGGTGGCTGGGCTGAGTTGGTGCATTGGTTGCGTCGGCTCGGGTACGGGACCCTCGGAAGCAGCAGGGGTGATGTACGGTAGTGTCTGAAGCGACAGGTAAAGCTGATGAAGGTGCTTCATCGCCATCTGCGTGCTTGTTCCTGTGCCTGTTGAAAGATGACGGCGGTGGGTCCCGTTCCGGTCCAGAAGCGCCCGCATACCCTGCAGATGAACCCGCCACGACGAGGACAAGGTGCCGTCAAACCGGCGATAAGTGAAAACATCGGCAAGACACCAGATCAGACAGGTCGCCAGTAGCGTGTCGTCCATCGCCTTTTGCCATGCATCGGTTGTTGTCGCCAAGGCGCTTCTCAACAGCGCTAAACCGGATGATTGCAGGTGTCCTAGGATCTTGACCATCTCGATGCCGTCCAGGTCCAGAACATTACGAGACAAAAAGCCGGCAGCTGACAGCGCGAGGCAGGCCGACATCAGCTGAGGCGATTCGAGCGCCGCGGGTACCAGACCGCGGCCAAGGTCGAGGTGGATCGACGGGTGGCATGACAGCGAGGCGAGGATGTCTTGTGTAAAGTGCAACAACAGTTTCTGGTATGGCGGGGTCAGCGGGATGCCGTTTGGAAGGCATCGCGGAAGCTCAAGCCATTTTGTGGTCATCACCGAGGTGCTGTTGTCTTGAGGTTGTTTTTGGCGAGCATCGCGCGCGGGGTTGGTGCCGCCCTGCAATACCAATCGGAGGGTGTATTCGCACGTCCTGCTGAAGTTGGAGCACTGACTGCAGCGGGGCTTCTGCTCGTCGCATTTCCTCCTTCGCCTTCGACACTCGTCGCACCCCTGTCGAGATCGTGCGCCTGGCATGTTGCGAAAAGTGCCGAAATTGCGTTGGTCGCGTGGCAACGCGATCGAAGGTGCATGTTTGAAGCAAGGTCGGCAAGTACAGGTGGAGGTGATGTGGAGACATGATGTCAATTGATACCGTCTTAATTCCCTTACAAAAGATAAGTAGCGCAATTCGTAAGATAAGACTGCGTGATAAGTACCCGAAGCACCGTAAACTCCTCATCCTGCATCATGACAAGAATGCGCTCTCCCCTTTACGTTTTAGCGCCCTATCAATGATTGGTTGTTGAGCAGTTTGAATCGGAGTTGCTCCGAGAGGTCGAGCATTCTCGACCTATCCCACTCTATTTGGCACTTGGCGGCAGAAGGTCGGACGCCGAAACCACCAGCACAACGCCTGTAACAACCTAGTTATCTGGGACGAATCTGGGCTCACGAATTTCCATTTTCGTTCGTAGTCCTGATCTGGGGTGAGCTGTTGATGATTTGTCCTGAGCTTTCCCTGATTTTTCCCTGAGCTAGGGTAATCCCATACTACGCCGCTTCGCAGCCTCAGAGGCCCGTTTTCAGTCCCTCCGGCTAAAGTTTCCTTTCGATCTCCCCCGCGGTGTCCACGTTTCTGGCATATACTAATTTGACGTCAGGGTTCTGATTGGTTACACGTGCGCACAAGCGCTCAAAGCTGCACTGACACGCATGTACATAAGCGTCAGTTCTTACTAGCTAGTTTTTGTCAGACAGAGAACAATCACCACTCTTCTCATGCCCACACCTCCTGGTAAAGCCGAAGGCTCTCACCATCCCATTTGCAGTTCTGATCATATGCCCATCTCATTGTTCTTTTATTAGGGGCACCATGCCCGAGATCAATACTAGTACATGTTGTGGGACAATACACAGCATCCTAGTCTAATTGCTATGATAGTACGTAGTATCCTGGTAAAAAAACTAGGATTGTATTTAGTATACTAGTATATTAGATAGGTAGGGTACATAATATACTATTACTTAGAATATACTAGAACATAATGTACTGCTCTGATTAGAGTATACTAGTACATAACATACCAGTTTATGTCAGAAACACTGCACACTGGAATCTGTGGAATTGAGGCCAATTGAACTGGGTTGCAACTGCTTGATTATTATAGTACTGCGTGGTGGCAATAGTGGTGGCAAACCATGGCCTTGACCAGCTGAACTGACTGCGTCAGTTCAGCTCCCCTAAGCTCCATTCAGCTCTGTTGCCCACACCATCTTTCTGCGCATTCCGGCCTTCGGCCGGAGTCCCGTTCTTCTGAGAGTTTAGAATATACTAGTGTATGATATCCTAGCTTAGAAAATCGTTGTTCCGACATTGGAGACGTTGAGAAGCCTCATGACTGCCGTCCTGGATGGTGGCTGTCAAAAAGAAGGGGTTCGGCTCCGAGGTCGAATCCAAGAGCTCTCGTCAGCTTGCGTGAGGATGCCTGGCACAGCCAGCAATCTAACCGCTGTGCCACTGAGCCAGCGTAAGCTGGTTCATGCAATAAGTGTATGAAAGAGAGCTTCCTAGCTCTGCCACAAAGCTCAACAGAACCAGAACACAATACAACTTCTATACACACAATTTGGATCAAAGGTGCCGTGCTTCTGACAGTACCCTCTTTCTTGTGTGAGGCCTAACGGCGCGAAAATCTTCAATTAGGCATACGATCTTGGCCTTTAAAGTAGCCCTCTATACGTTGCTAAGATTCAAAGCCTTCTCTACTTTCCTGAATAATTGTTGTACGGTTTAGTTGCTTGGCGAAGCGCGCCTTATAAGGCTATTTACAACCTAGCGAATATCGCTGGTCTTTTTAGGGGTCTTTACAACCGTTGGTTTAATTGTAGCAGCGAGTTCGGGGGTAAGGGTGCGTAGCTAGGGGGAAGGCGTATCTCCAACGATTGCCTCGGGGTTATTAAGGATCCTGGATGGATTGAATGGCCAGACACTAGTCTTTTTGAAGCCGCTCCTTACGTTCTTTACGCTGCAACTACGCCTCGAGGCATCTCAGTAGCAAAGAAGAAACCTTTGTTTGTTAGCTAGCGCTAAGGTACGGCAGCAAGCTAATAGCTTGTTGTTTTACCTGAAATAGTTCTTTAAAGGCGAAAAAACGCTTTGATTGAGTAGCTGGGTCTTGTGAGAGCTATAGGTAGGTAAATATAGTAGTTGAACACGGTTCGAGAAGTAAAGCCATATAAATTCCTTCCCATCGTAATTACTTGCCTCGTTAAGGATTAACAGGGGCTATTTAGTAGCCCTTAGCAGCTTAGTTTCCGGTAAATAGATCTCTTTTAGCCATTTAAGGGCTATTCTAGTATTGCTTTAGCCTATGGGAGAGTAATCGTACTTCCAATTGTGAAGTTCTTCTTAGCTTTCCATAAAGGGAGGGAACTATTGCCCATGCAACAAAGCCTTTGTAAAGACAACTACAAGTATTAGTATCCTTCCCTCTGTAGTTGCTACCTTGATTGTAGAAACCCAGGGTGTATTGTTAGCAGACGTGAGAAGTGCCTGGTTAGTAAGAGAATCGCTTATAACGATCTTATCGCGTGTCTCGACCTCCTGTATGCTATGTTCGTCCATATTAGTAATATTCTAGGGGAGGATGCCTTTAGTATTGAGATTTGTCTTTAGGCGGTTGTAGAAATCTTCGTATGCCTTCTTACTTAAACCCCGCGTTCGAGATATTTCTAATAAGACGCCTTTTTTCGTTTTTACGTGTGGATGGCAGCGTAGAAAGCGGTTTGCCCAGCGGTGGCCGATGGGCGTAAAAACTCGGGCTTGTGCTAGTACTTCTTGAGCTATTTGAGCTATTTTAACCTTGCTGAGAGCGCGCCTAGTAGTTTCTTGGCTGCGGTATTAGTTAGTTAGAAAGCGCTCTTGAACTGGCGATAGTTTTCTGGCTTCTACTTTACCTGCTGGAACTGAGGTTCTTCCGTAAAGGCGGTCAGAGAGCGTCGCCCTGAGAATACCGTACAATCGCGCGGCCTGGCGTAAAGACGAGCCATTTTCGACTGCATTAATCGTAGACTGGATATTTTGTTCCCGCACAGTATCCATGGCAAATTTGGTGTATTTTAGGCCAAAAATGGTGGTGTGGTGATGGTGGCAAGTGAGGTGGTTGTCAAAATGCGGTCGATCACAATGTCCGACCGTTAGGGGTGTCCGAGCATTGGGTCGCGCCTTCTACATATTGGCCACTGAAATCCTTCTAGATAGTAGATAACTAGTATTATTGCTAATATTCAATTATTAACTGCTTCTGCATGTCCACATGCATTCTAGCCGATGGCTAGCTGATCATTCCGTCATCTCCCACTCTTCATCGCCGACTGCACACGCCACAAAGTTGACTTCATGCGAACCTTCCAGTCCCTAGCATCGAGATACTCGGCCACCGTCTTGAAGTACTCAACGGCGGCTTCCGTGTGAGCTTGGCTCTTTGCATCCTGTCGTCCATATCCATACCGCGTCCCCGTCGGAGCCACAGGCCTGGCCAAGTCATGAACCACCGTCACCAAGTCGTTGGTTGGGGCGACGCCCTGGTCCAGGAGAAACTTTACGGTTTCGAGCCTTGCAGCATAGAACTCGCTGGGACTCGGGGCGCCGTCTTGGAGCACCACGGGAGGCATATAACGCTCGAACCCAAAAATGGCATTTTCGAGAAGGCCCACCGAGTGCTTGGTCTGTGACTGGTGTAGTAGGCTCCTTTCCGCCTCCGCCTTCGCTTTGATGTAGGGAAGGATAGAAAACTGGGCAACAAGTCCCAGAAAGGTGTTTGTTCGCGCCGAGCCCCTGTTCGATGTAAGCTGTCCATCTACCCAGTAGGCTATCTCCATGCGGAGGGGTCCAAGTGCCGTGGAGACGGTGATCTGGGGGATTAGCTTGTGGATCCGCCCCAGGGCTTTGTCGATGCCATCCAAGGCAGCGACGAATTCCTGGACAAGCTGCGCATCATCGGTGCTGACTTTTCTGGCATAGTTGAGCGTCCTAGCCACCGTTCGCCAAAGAGTGGTGTGGTTATACTCGCGCGCCGTTGTCTCATCTGACAAGATGTGGCGCTGTGCCTGGACCAGAGCCAGGAACGGGTCAAATGTTGCTGCTGATTCTGAGCAGATCCGCTGCCACACATGGGGCTGGGCGGCCCAGTCCCGAGCCGTGCGATGAATGAAGTCGACAAACATCTCCGGTCCCGAGGTTGTTTCCAGGATGCACTTTGTGCGCGCGGCAAGCTTCCTCCGGAGTGACTGTCGTGCCAGCGCTCGCCAGTTGCTATCCCGGTGGGCATCAGCCATCTCGACTAGGCCCCCTCCGGATTCTTCTATCAGCCACATGGTCCGCCACGGTACTGGCCCCGCCGTGGCATCGACCACGCGTATCATGATGGAGGCATGGCCACGATTTTGTGGCCGAATGCTTTCCCAGATGGCATCGTAGAGCATGGAAATGTCGTCGGGCAGGGCGTCCAGAACCGTCTGGGAAGCGGCAACAGAGCCCCCTTCGGTAAAGAGAACCATCAGGTGGGTGACCACGGCCGAAACCCAGAGAAAGACGCCGTTGGCCTTTTCGACAATGTTGCTCTGCAACTGAGCCGCAGCTTCGGGGTACAGCGCTGCTTGTTCCACAAAACCTTGGTTGCCCTGGAACGCGCGGGTAACAAAGGTGCGTATGTCCGCTTCGGTCAGGAGATGCATCTGGAGCATTGGGCCGTGTCCGAACCTGTCTCCAAACTCGGGCCATGGCCTGCTTGACACGCAGAGCTTCAAGCCGTTGGAGCACCTGGATGTTATGGTCTGAATCGCCGTTGCGACTTCGCCAGGTGGGACTGCAAATTCATCGAGGCCATCAATGAAGAGGGCGAGCCTGATAGATGTCCCGCACTCGGCAAGGACGAGATCGAACGACTCCTCAATTTCCCACGTTTCCCATGCCGGTAAAAACGACACGCTCCTGAGCACTTGTGCCTGCGACCACCGCCGAGGGGTGATTGTCGGAGCCGGGCTTTCCGGTAACCCAGTAGATGCTTGCTTCGTTGCTCTCGAGCCACTCTGTGAAGCTGTCCCATGCCGGTTCGTCCACGGCACCGGCCCTTTTTGCTCCCTGGAAGATCCAGGCGTACGTGTCCTTGAGATTTTGTGGAATAGCCTCTTCGCGCAGCTTGAGGGCGTCAAACTGCAAGCTGCGCACGATCGCCTTCCGCAGCGTCTCAGGGTGGAGATTGATCGAGATTCGATCTTTGGAGGTGGCTGGCTCTGGTGCCCACTCTTTGTCCCAGAGCAGTTGGGTGAGTTCGTCACGAACCGTTTCGCCTTCTCTCGACACGTCCTTTACACGGAGAGCTCTCACCATGGAACTACCAAGTAGGGAGAAGCTGGGGACCTCCTCTGCTTGCAATAGTGGCAGGATAGGATCCAATACCGCGCCTGGGCCACTCCCAGGTGCTCGTACGGGTGCACCTCCGGACGATTCCCAGGCCTCAACAAGTTTGTCGCCAAGGTTCTGATGTTGTGTAGTTGCAGCGAGTAAATCGCCAGACGCCCCAGGCTGCGTTTTGGCGTGGGTCATTTCTCGAAGTATCGTGTTGATGGCGTTCAATTGGTTGTTGAAATGAAGCTCCCAGCGTTTCGTCTGCTTCGAGTCATCCCTGTTTCGGTGATAATGACGGTAAGAATCAAGAAGCCACAAAAGTTTCAATTGCTAATCATTCACCAACATACCAGATGCATAGAATGAGACAATCAACGATTTGTCGTTTCACGTCCTCGAGTCGCTCCTGTGCATTTTCTGGACCGTTAGGTGTTGCTTTGCCAGCGTCGGATAAAGCATCATGGAATTCGACCGCGAGACTCTCGCAGTCTTTGCACAGCCGAAGCAGCAGGAGCTGGGCGGGCGTTGCTGCATGTGTGGTGCCCGAATTTGAATCGCGCAAGCCTTTGCAGGTTGCCTGGATACAGTCCAGCGAGGCCAGCAGCTCTTTGGAGAACTGCAGGTTTTCTTCAGTTTGCTTGTCTCTCGCGGTTCTTCGGAGGATCTGGCGCTTCGCCCAAGCCTTCGTGAGGACCCGGCTCCCAAGATCAACAAACTGGAATACAGCTGCCGCGATTGCTAAGGCGCTGAGCGGGTCCATGGCGAGTCTTGGCGAAGCGCGAAAGGAACAATCCCGACGCGAGAAAGAGATGGGGTGATACGGCCGATGAGACCTTCAGCATTAAGATACCGCTTTTCGTGGAAAGAAGCCAGAGATTTGTGAGGGGTAGCTGAATATCAGGTTTCGATTCAGCGGACATCACAGCTGATGCCCTTCTGGTCCGTGCACCACACTTTATGGGTTAGGGTTGTATAAGGGGAGATGTGCGTGACCCCCTCATGACGTTGGAGATATCTCAACAGACTCAACTCAGAGCCGCTCTCATTTGTCTACTTTGCGTCTGCCTTTCCGAGACCTATTGCACGAAGTATCATGCTCTCGTGGATATGAAAGACCTGCACTTCAATTCGGATGCACAAAGATGGTATTGTATTGTATTGCACAGTGACAACTTCAAACATACAGGGACCAAGATCAGATTGAGGAGTTTATGTATATACCTTCCCTTTCTCAAACAGATCTCGAAAGTTGAAGGGGCCCCTTACCTTATCTCAACATGAAGGCCGAGACTCAGAACGTAAGAGCTCTAGAGAAGAGAACCGTTTTTGGGTACCGGCTGTTAGCAGTAAGTAGGTGAGAATGAGTTTTCGAAACAGGGCGTCCGGATGATGAGGTGCAACTGGAGTTCCGCTTTTCTCTCCTGAACTGGTCCAAAGACTCCCCGCGAATCCACCAGAAGGCCACCACATCAAGGCAAGAACAAGCAAAGGACGCCAACGCAAATTTTCGCGCCCAGGTAACCGATCGCGCGCAATTGCAGCCCTACAATCTGAGCGGTGCCAGTCTGACGCGAACACCTGGTCAAAGAGTTACACCTCGGAACGCGCTATCAAGCTTGACTGACTGACCTTGGCGGAGCAGCAGCGACCGGCAGTCCGCCTCATCTCATTTGATGAGTTGTTCGATTGGGTCGAATGCAGGGAGAGGGTTTTTTACTGGAGGATTATTATTTAGCTGCAGCGTAACCACACCCTGGGCCAAAAAAACCATGCCCAACGGCCCTGTCTGCTGATTGGCATGCGAGCTCGTCGGTCCGCAAGCTGCAGAGAGCAAGGTTCTGCCATTGGCAACTTAGCAGGCCTCGTGCAGTCAAGGGACGTATCAGCCGTCGCGTGCAAGCGCTGTGCCACTGCAGCTTCGGGCCAATTAACTGCATCTTTCCCCAGAAGCGCAAAATTTGGCCCCAGCTCGCAGTGCATTTGCGCTGCAGCTTCTGGGATTTTGACCGACATTGATTGACAGTTTATTAGCCGATGATGACCGCCTGCACTGCGCCATGTGCAATAACCTGAACGAGTCATATCTAGGACCTATCCGCGCGCTGCAGAATATCCTTCCCTGCCTCTCTCTCTCAAAAAAAAAACTTCCAGTCAGCTGATAGAGGGGAGAGATATGGAAGTCGATTTCAAAAGTTTTATCGCCCCGTTTATTAGATACATGCTTATAACTGCTTATCCTTCCCCCGCCCCTCTTTATATTCATTTCCCCCTTCAAGCTTGATAACCTCTTGAATATGTACTATAATACGCTTAATCTAGACCTGAATTTACATCTGTTCCAGATTATTTCAAGCCTTTTGTCAGAAAGAAGGGGGTTCTGGCTAGAGGCCACAACTGTCAGAAAGAAGAGTCTGGAAACCACCAGAACAATAGATTTGTAACCATTGCCACAGACGCGCAATTGTAGCCGCGCGGCTTTGCCACACAGCTTGCCACTATTCACAGCTATAAGGAAGGTTCTCTAGCTGAGCTAGAGAGCCGAACAAGCAATACAATCACGCAGTTACAACTCCTTCAATTCCATAGAATCCAGATTGCAGTACTTCTAACACTTTTTCCTAAGCTCGAACTGCATCTTTACTATTCTTCGAAGCCCTTTTCTTTATCGTCCTTCTCTTCATCTACTACTAACAATGCTCAATCATATTAAGATCTAGAGAGTTAGTATATTAAATTAGCTGTCAAATCTTATAAAGATCTTATACTACTTGTTAGTAGCGATGAGCAAAAGCTAGTGCGTTATCTTTCTAAATAAGAGTCCTTAAATGTTTTTCCTTATACTTTTTATAAACAGAAATAGTTTAAGAAGAAGGATCGTCTTCTAGTATCAATACCAGTTAATCCCCCCCCTTAATATTATCCTAGGAAAGTTTTCTTGTTTCTTTATTCTATCTCTATTATAGCTTCCTTTTAAGTAAATTTCAAAGAGAAAGTCAGTTTAAAGCATTTTAAAGCTCTTACTGTTCTTTTATTAACGGTTCCAACTCTGTATTCATTCGTTCAATCTCTTTTCCTTTACAATTTCTTTCTCCTTTACCGTTTCTGGTTCTTAACAGTAATATAATTATTACAACCTGCACCCGACACAGGCCTCGAGAGGACTGGCGCGGGTTAAGACAGAACGTATAGCAGGACGCCAACAGGTAAGGGGCGTTCCGAAGACGGCTTGTTAAGCTAGCACTCCTAGACGGGGGTTCAATGTCACTGTAGGTCGCTGTCACTATAATACACAGAGGTGAGTCTGAACAGTAGGACACAAATGAACAATTGAATACTAGCGTGAGGAACCAGAGTCCCTCACAGTGGTTATGGGCACAACCATGGCTATCTATACTAGCTAACTAGGAGGTACTTCGTACCTTGCTTAGTCCGTTATGCTTAGTGGTGCACCACGCAGTTACAGCCAAGCAGTTAACTGAGTGGTGCTTGGTGTTATCAGTCCTTGTGGACCACCAAGCTCTTTCTTACTGGTCGTAGGGGCTTCGGGTCTTTGCACCCCTGGCCCAGTGCGCCTGGACGGTGTACACCGTTTCCTCGCACTGTTCCTTCTGCGGGGGATTCGTCAGGCCGCCCCGGCCCAAGTGACGGCCTGCAGGGTCGTCACAATAATCCTTTTGTTAAACTTCAGGAACCCACAGGGCTGTAGTACAGCAGCTGTAGCTTAGAGGAAGAAGTGCGTACTGGTCCAAGCCGTACTACAATACCTATAGCACTGTAGGAAGCAAACAAAGGCCTGACTTACAGGGCAGTGCTACTGTAAATAAGGGTGTTACAGCAAATATTAACGCTGGAAACAAGAGGATCTGGAAGGCAGTGCCTTATGCAATGACTGGAATTGAGTAGAGTTGCTTGCTCGAAGAAGACTATATACAGGAGAGTTTAAGGCCTATTATAGGCTGTGGGAGGCTCAACAGGAGCCCTGTGGGCCCTAGAGCCTTCTAAAAGGTTCGGCTCCGCAGTGCGAGCCGTAGCTGCAGGGTACGCAGCAGTGGAGGGCAACTGCTTACAGCAGTTGCCCACAGGGCAGCTGGGGCTAAAAATTAACACCTTTTATATTATAAGAAAAATGTTACAATCTGCTCCTAACGAGGACCCAAGGGGGCACCGGACAGGATAAGACAAAGCGTATGGCAGGACGCCAAGGTTAAAAGGCAATCCAAAGACAGCTTATTAAGTTAACACTTTTAGACGAGAGTACACTATCACTATAAGTTACTGTCACTATAATACACAGAGGGAAGTCTAAACAGTGGGATACAAATGAATAATGTAATATTAATGTAAGGAACTAAAAGTCCCTTACAGCCATTATAGTTACAATGATAACTATTTATATTAGCTACTTAAAGGTACTTTATACCTTACTTAATCTGTTCTACTTAGTAGTACACTATATAATTCCTACTAAGCAGTGAACTAATTAATACTTAATGTTATTAGTTAAAGTGGATTACTAAGTATCTTCTAAGTAGTTATAAGAATTTTAAGTCTTTACACCCCTAGCCCAGTATATAGCACTGTACTTACAGTCTTCCACACTGTTCCTTTTACAGGGGATACATCAGACTGTGCCAGCTTAAGTGATGGCCTGTAGGGTCGTCACATAATTCCTTCTCTTTAACATTCTTTTTCCATAAAGAATTACAGGGTTAGTTTTTCTTCCTTCTTCTATTTTCTATTATATCTTCTAATTACGTTAAAGAGTGTAAGACGTAAAGGAAATAAGAAAAAGCTCCTTATAACCACTATCTCTATCTTATTAAATCTCTTAACGCCTTTAAATCACAAACATCCTTCTATTTCCGCTGTTAGACTAAATCCTTAATATGCTAAGTCTTAGCATAATTAAATAGCTATAAGGAGTGCCAGTCTATAGATATACCTTCATTATACAACGCGTTTAATTACTTTAATAAGTTTATTAAGAGTTTAATAAATAAGAAGAAAAATTTAAACACTCTTTATAATTAGGCAGTTACAGAACACCATAACTCTCTTATAAAGTTACAGTGTGTTAAAACTTAACAGTATGTTATTAAGGCGAAGATAATAAAGGTATTTTCTTAAGAAGCTAATGTGTTATTATCGAACTGCAGCAGCAGTTCTTAGCGCTTAGGCGCGCAGGCGTATTACCGCTCTAGGCTAGGTTGGAGCGCAGGAGCCTTTAGTTATGTGCTCTCCTCACATAGAGAGCTTTCTTTTATCCTATCCGGAGGACAATTTGTTATAAGGGTGGTTCAAAAAAAATTACTATGGGAAATCCAGTTAAAACTAATAAGGAAATTCAACTCGACCTAGGACTACTACGACCTGCACCCAACACAGGCCTTGAGAGGACTGGCGCGGGTTAAGACAGAACGTATGGCAGGACGTTAAAGACTAAGTGGGCGTTCCGAAAACAGCTTGTTAAGCTAGCACTCCTAGACGGGGGGTTTAATGTCACTGTAGGTCGTTGTCACTATAATGCACAGAGGTGAGTCTGAACAGTAAGACACAAATGAACAATTAAATACTAGCGTGAGGAACCAGGAGTCCCCCACGGTGGTTGTGGTCGCAACCACGGCTATCTATACTAGCTAACTAAGAGGTACTTTGTACCTTGCTTGGTCCATTGTGCTTGGTGGTGCACCACGCAGTTGCGGCCAAGCAGTCAACTGAACGGTGCTTGGTGTTGTCAGTCCTTGTGGGCCACCAAGCTCTTTCTTACTGGTCGTAGGGGCTTCGGGTCTTTGCACCCCTGGCCCAGTTTTCGGGACAGTGTACACCGTCCTCCTGCACTGTTCCTTTCGCGGGGGGTCCGTCGGGCCGCCCCGGCCCAGGTGACGGCCTGCAGGGTCGTCACAGTTGGGGCCGGCCTTAGGGTTCTTTGCCCCGTGGTAGAGGTGACTCCCATATGGCATTATCGTTACTATTAGCACCTAGGATTGTTACTCTAGATAGTGGGCTTGTCGGGCTGGTCTGGCCATGGCGGGGGACATAGTTGAGTAACTCGATGGCGTCCCGGATCCAGCTTTAGAATTATCGTGCTGTTTTCCCCACCTGTAACAAGTGGTCACCATGTTAAATGCCCTTCTCCTCGGCTGACCGGAATATTCTCAGGTCGCTTAACTCCGTAATGCGCTGCCGTAGCAGAGCGGTGGTGGGGACCAGACTGCACATGAGAGCAGTGAAGATCTGCTCCATGGCCATTTCAGACCCGTTAAGGGCCCTAGATACACGGCGCTCGAGCAGCGAGCAGAGATATTGGTCAAGGTAAGACGATGGCCTGGTTTTGCCCACGTTGGGGGTCGACGATGATCGCCATCCAGACAGCGTGCCCATCGTCCCGACTCTGGTCCGCGCAGGCCTACCCAAGCCGTCGTAGACCGGCTTTGGTGGTGGGTAATGCAGTAATACCACTATCACGTCCGCAGGTGGAATACTGGTTCTGCAGTAGTTGTGGTTATAGTGGTGCAGGGGCGCGTAGAGGAGAAAAGATTCTAGAAAGAAAGCCCCGCTATTATATCGTAGAAGATAGTGGCTACACTACATATAAACCACCCTAATGTGAGGTTAATGGCCCTTATTAATACACTGATGCCAGGCGGGCTACCCTTGAACAAACGATCGAGGCCGAGAGGGAGAAAGGCACATTCCAGGTTCTGAAGAAACGGACGGGAGAACGGTTTCCCATCGTTGGGCCAGACCGGCAGGTCGTTGTCGATTTCGAGCGCTCCGCCGCTGGTCTGTTCGGCGTTGTCACATATGGAGTTCAGCTCTTCGTCTACCGCGACGAGCCCAGTGGGTTGTTCCTAGCTGGCCCGGCATGCGCCCAACAGACCGCTTCTCCTTCGAAGACGTGAGCGACGCGGGGACAAAGACAGCAGAAACGGAGCGCCACAGACGAATTGATAGAAATTAGCGGAAGGCCTCAGTTTTCCGCTCATTCGGGCGTTCCCAGCTTGCATCTCTATCGTGAAGAGTATTTCGTGGTGGATGGAGAGTTGGTGGTTGAGGAGCAGTCAACCCCTGACGATGGTGAAACTGGAGGTGGGGAAGGTGGGGCCGCCATGTTTTCTACTGGCCTGGATGTTGTCCCTGTCTAAGTGGCGCCATGCATGTTTTTTGCTCCACGTTGAGGCCCTAGGACATACGCGTTCACCCACATGGCCGTCCCATCCTCGTACCGGTGAGCCACAAGTTGCTGCCTAGGGAGGTGCTCTATTTCTGGGCATGGACAGCAGCGTTTCGCATCAAAGCCTATTCAGAAAATCTTGCGAGTTCGCAGCATGTACTTATGTAGGCAGTGCAATACCATCCCATTGCAGAAAAAAAGACGGCTGGAAAAAAAGATCTTCTCCCTCTCGATTTGCCCCCGGGCCGAGCGCACACCCTTTCGCGTAGGCGCAGCGTAGGACTGCTGGACAGATCCCATATTAATATGCGCTAAAATCACTTTCACCATGCCTGCCTTGCGCTTTCCCGATACCTAGGACCTCGTTCAAAGGCTCGCCGAGACCGGCCATATCATCGTCCGAAAAGGTGTAGACCATACAGTCCTTGAGACGCTGGCAGTCGGTAGGTGCATAACCCTTTCACGTAACACTTGAACTTTCACTGACGAAACCAGTCGCTACCATCATCATGAGTTTCGTGCTGTACTGGGGCATCGTCAAACAAGGATCCTGTGTATAGAGAAGGAAAGCCAAATAGTTGAAGGTAGTTGGGTCAAGGCATTGCGAGGCGAACGGAGTACGGGACCATCTGAATTATGCTCCACGGCATCAACTGCATCATCAAACGGGGAGTTCATTATCCTCTGTCAATACCAACTCACTTCAGAACCTTTCCTGACCGAATGGAGTCCAAGACATCTGCGTTTCCTTGCACGACTGCCCAACAGAACCAGCCAAGCGGACTAATTTTCAGACGAGTATCATGCACCATGAAATACTGGCAGTGCAAACAGAATTCAAACCAGCCAATCGGAACATCCTTTCGCTCTCAGATATGCCGTGCGTTCTGCTGCTCAAGCGTGGCACATGGGCGCTCATGACGACTTCGACAGTGGCTGCGCCGCCCACTGCGATGGATCGGAAAGTTGCTACGGAGAGAATCCGATCGCCAAAGCCTTTCAATGGCCTGTCCGCTCTGCCTGAGGTCGCACAAGGAGACGTGGGCTCGGGCAGCCGGGCTGTTCAAGGAGCGCCGTACAGCTGGCCACAGCTGTGGCCACCTTGCCTGGCAGGTGAATTCCGGCCCCCAATCGGACTTCGGGCAGATTCCGGACACTTGGTTGCGCACACCACGGGCCCGGATCTCAAGAAAAGGTGGGGGGCTCCTCGGACTTCGACGGCGGTAAGCATTGACACTGGCACAAGGCCAGCATGACTGTGAAAGTCAACCAATCAGAACCCTCTAAAAGCGACTGGGCCAATCATCTTGCACGTTGCATCCCAGGTCGACCCACCATGATATCGTCCTACCCTGGTCGACTCCCTCAACATCAAGCCGTCTGGTCGACGGGACGCCCGATCCCTCACACAGAAATTCAACTATAATTGCCGCGTAAATCCTCTCTCTGACAACATGAAACCTCTTTTCAAAATCACCAAACGCAAGCTTGCAGCATCAAAATACCTCCTCCTTCCCAACCTCCAACCTCCAACCTCCAACTTCCAACTTCCAACCTCCATCCCAACCACCACCCACCACCCTTAAAATGAGCCTCCGTTTCGCCCGCGAATACTTGAGCGGCCAACTCTGCACCTCCGTCGAATACCCCACGCACCTCTTCACCTCCCAAACCATCATCGTCACCGGCTCCAACACGGGCATGGGCCTCGAAGCCGCTCGCCATTTCGTCCGTCTCGACGCTGCCAAGGTCATTCTGGCCGTGCGCTCCGTTGAAAAAGGCCTCAAAGCCGCGCAAGACATTTCCGCTTCCACCGGCCGTGAAGGGGTAGTCGAGGTATGGGAGCTCGATTTGGCGCGGTATGCATCTGTTGAAGCCTTCGCGAAGCGTGCGCTGGGGTTACAGAGGTTGGATGTCATTGTGGCAAATGCGGGGGTGTTTATGTTTGAGTATACCGAGGCGGAGGGGAGCGAGACGACGGTGACGGTGAATGTGGTGAGTCATATGTTGTTGGTGATGTTGGTGTTGCCGAAGATGAGGGAGACGGCGAAGACGACGGGCAAGGCGGGGGTGGTTACGTTTTGTGGATCATTCACGCATTGGTTGACGGCGTTTCCGGAGAGGAAGGAGGAGAATATTTTGGAGGGGTTGGATGTCAAGGGGAAGGCGAGGATGGGGAGGGTGGGGGAGAGGTATTATGTGTCGAAGCTTATTCAGCTGTTGACGGTGAGGGAGTTTGCGAGTGAGTTGGGAAAGTCGAGGAAGGAGGGGAGGGTGGTTGCGTCGGTTACTAACCCGGGATTCTGCAAGACGGAGATTATGAGGCATGGGAGTGCGCTGTTTGAGGTTTATATGAAGGTTACGTGGAAGGCGCTGGCGCGTACGGCTGAGGAGGGCGCAAGGACGCTGGTGCTTCCCGCTGGGGCTGATGAGTCGAGCAATGGGCAGTATTTTGACAGTGGGAAGGTTGCGAAGTAAGTCTCGATTCTTCTGGTGATTTGCGTATGGGCATCTTTGCTAACTTGGCTTAGACCTTCGGACTTTGTGTTGAGCGATGAGGGGTTGCAGACGCAGAGGAAGCTGTGGGGAGAGCTGACGGCGAGGTTGGAGAAGATTCACCCTGGGATAATGCAGACCCTCTGATAGTTTCATGGGTTGGAAGATTGGTAGAATGTTGGGGTCATTTTCCTGGTGTTGTCTTTTTTGGCTTTGTCCTCGAATTCATCAACGAAATTATATGGTGCAGTTTGTAATAAAACGTCTCTTGAGTGCTTCAGAAGTCACGTTGAGGTTGATAGTCCAAACTGTACTGCCCCGACCGCTCTTCGCCGTCAGGCAGAAGCATCCTAAAACCTCCAACCTCTTCAGAGTCCAGACTTGAACCGATCGCTCTAACCCTCCCTCCAGCCAACCAAACTCTCTCCACTCATCAAAATGGAACACCCACAACCATGGATCGACAAAAACACATCCCTTCAAAAGCGGCATATCCTACCAACCCCTCACCCACCCCTCATCCATCCGCAGATGGGAGTAACGAGCTGCTACAAGACATAGAAACTTTCTCGCTGTTAGATATCCCACAGGGTGATGGACCCTCTTTTTCCCCTCAGGTGTTACAAGCCTTCCTATCCAGGGAGTGGTGGAACCGCATGTGGATATGGCAGGAGTTTATGGTACCTTGCTGTATGGTCTGGTTTGTTCGTGGGAGGGTGTACACGCACTCGTATCAACTTGGAAGTATGTTAGATGCGGTGTTGGCGTACTTGGATAGGGTGGAGTATTATATTGTTAAGACGCCGCTAAGGGGTGTATTAACTTAGCGGATGTACTTGCTGTTACACCAGCCGTGCATGTAATACGACGGCGCGCCAGTGCGCCTAACATTCAAGCCCCCCTAGTTACACCCACCTTCTTTTAGATTCGACACGTTTCCTGCTCCTAATTAAGCGATAGTGAAAATCCGTATTCGGTTCTAAAGGATTCTACCTGTTTACATTCAGCTATGTGGTATCGGCGTCTATTATTAGCATATTAGCCGTAGCGCCGATCGATTACGCCTTAATGTATTCACGTTAAGTTAAATAGAGTTGTAATTTTTAATCCTAATTTACGTCAAAAAAATACTCCTTGTCCTGCAAACTGAATTTTATAAACGGACAGATTAAGCTGAATTCCAGGCTATGAATAACAGTATTAAAATCTTACCTATAATCCCCTACAGCTATATATAAAATTTAAACTAGCAGTAAGGAAGCTATATAGATTTATTTTAAAATTTACCCACCATTAAAATAATGTAATGCTTAATACCTAATAATAACCTTAATACTAAAATTAACACTATTTAAGAGATATTTCAAGGTTACCATAAATTTAAGTGTAATTATATTTTTAGATTTTTCTTAATATAAATTCATTTCTATATACTTTAAGTAATATAAGTATAAAGAATTATATAAGCTTACAGTGACAAGAGTTAATAAAGATGGGTAACTTTTACCTAACTTATTCTCCAATAGTTTGAATAGTAAGAAGTATATTAATTTCTAACTACTAAGTGCCCTATATACTCCCTGTATTACAGGGGCTTCTAGCAAGCAACAGCTTATTACTGTTACGTAGTTACGTACCCTGTAACCGCTAGTCGAATCTTCTAGAACCACAGAAGGTTCTATATAAGGCGTATATTAATAAGTTATTACACTATTTAATAAAGCTTTAATAAACTTAAGTTTTCATTTCTTCTTAAAGAACTGCTTATTATAATACGTAACGTAACTCTAAAGTTAGATACTGAAGACTCTAGTTAAATAATATCTCCTTTAAAGTAAGTAAGAGGTAGAAGCTTTACCTGTTTCTTTTAAGAACTGCGTAAATCGTTATTTTCCAGTTTAATAGTATCTAAACGCTGTTAAAGCTGTCTAATAAAGTTAATACAGCTTTTAGTATCTATAAAAAGGTATTGTTAAGTTACTAAACTAAGCTATCCTAATAAAAGGATAACTTTTTTAACTGTGCAGTTAACTCTTTAATAGTTAAGATTATTAAGACTTATTACTTAACTTATTTTCCTTTCTTAACAGAAGATATATTAGTAATAAGAAGAGAGGTATATTTAAAAGTTTAATAAACAGCGTTTAGTTTAAAACGCTAATATTATATTATAACTTACTCTTAACGTAGGCTTAAGAGGGGTTTAGATAAGATAAGACAGAGCGTATAACAAGATATTAAGCTTAAAGGGTAATCTAAAAACAGTTTATTAAGTTAACACTCTTAAATAAGAGTATACTGTTACTGTAAGTCGCTATCACTATAATGTATAAAGGGAAGTCTAAATAGTAAGACATAAATAAATAATGTAATACTAACGTGAGGAACTAGAGTTCCTTACAGCTATTATAAATATAATGATAACTATCTATACATAACTATCTAAGTGTTCTGATGTTTTCTTAATATATTCCTAGAATACTATCCCAACCTCTATTATCCCAAGGCCCGGGACGTTCCCAGCTGGGACACTCCTGACTGGTCGTAAGGGCTTCGGGTCTTTACACCCCTTACCCAGTGCGCAGTACTGTGCGTACTGTCTTCTTGCACTGTTCCTGCTGCGGGGGATACGTTGTGCTGCTCCGGCCCAGGTGACGGCCTGCAAGGTCGTCACATTAGGGAGAGCTCAGGACACATCAGCCACCACTTACCCCAGCTCACTCCAGCTTAGGATTGCGAACGAAAAAGGAAATTTCGTGTGCCCAGATTCGTCTCAGATAACCAGGCTGTTATTTAATCTGACACATTAAGGTAGCTGAAACCGGTACGTAATTTGCAGAGAAACGACATTACAACGCAAAGGTGATTCTCCCTCTTTTCCTTCCAAGCCACAGCTGACCACCGAAAAGTCTCGCCTCGCCACGGCAAATCAACCATGAATCATCTTCCCCGGTGTCCTCGATAACCGAAGTGAGAACAACGATAGTCTACACTAGCACGGCGACGGCGACGTGGTTTGCCACCACAGGATGCGAAGTTGCATAGCAGCGAAAACTGCATTGCCGACCGTACGTTCATTCTACTCCTTCGAACCAGGCTCTTTCGCTGATTCAGGAGGCCCAGATGCTATAACCGTCCCCTGCGGTTGCGACCGGGTTAGTGTCACTGTTACGACGAAGACAATTTGCCCAACAAGGTTGCCCTGCTATCAATGCCGCACTGGCTGGGGAATTGCCACTATTCGACAATCGTGCCCTGCAACGCCGGTGGTACCAGCACCAACGGTCACATTCTGGTGAACCAGACCCTGGGGCCACATCAGGTAACTGGGACACGATCGACGAAACAAACAAACAAACATTCTCCCAACTATTGATTATCCGTAGACATAGTAACGACATGGTACACATAGGAGATAATTACTTTTCCGCCCCGTTCCGCTGTTGTTTCAGTCTTGTCCCGACCTATCCAAAACCCTGGAGTCAATCTTTCTCATCCCACCACTCACACAAATGCAGCCCCCATGCCTAACGAAAGTCAGACCGCACATTCGCAACATCATACCTCACCTTCATGGTGGTCGGCATGATCCAATACGACTTCTGGTCGGGCGTCATGTAGACGCGCAGTCCACTCCAAGCCGAATCCGTAGCCCTCCCAATCTGTCCGTTCCACCTCGAAGCAGGAAAGTTCTTCATCTCGCCCCGCGGGCCATCGGCTCGCTCCAAGCCCTGCAGGCGCACGACGCCCTTGAACATCTCGGTCAACACCACCCTGCTCATCTGCATGCCCAAGCATCTGTGGGGCCCAAAACCATAATGGATGTAGTTGTCGATATCCCGGTCCAGCCTGACCTTCTCTGGGTCCTTGAACTCGCACGGGTCATGCGATGCTGCCGTCAGGTCCAACAGAATGCGTGTGCCGGCCTTCATCTGGTGCGTCCGCCGCTGCGGGACATTGACCGGGATAGGGTCATGGCTACCCCTCGAGTCCCACATGCACGGGGCGTGGTCCTTGACCGTCTGGTCAGACATCACATCCCGCATCAGCGCAACCGTGCCTCGCAATCGGGAACCCTCCAGCATGCTATCAACTCCAGTCAGCACTGCCCCTTTACTCAACAACAAACCCAAACGAGAAAAAAACACTCACTACCGCGTCAACTTCTCATCCGCCTCCTTAGTATCCAGCGTCGCCAGCCGCCTCAGCTCAACTAGATGCTCACTCCCCGCCGGGCCCAGATAATAATCCAGCGCCTGCGCCAACACATGCATCTGAATCGACGTGCCACTCGCCACGATCGTGACCACACTCCCCAGCACCGCCTCCTCCACGCCCCCGTCCAACTGACTCGCCACCCTCGCAATCATCGCCGTCCCAAAGCTCTTCAGCGCCCCCTGCCCCTTCACCTCGCCATGATGCGCCGGCCCATTCGCGCTCCCATTCCCCTCCGGATGCGGACACCCCCCTTCCTTCCCCTTCCCTTTCTGCCCTCCCCCACCTCCTCCTCCACCAATCTTCAACCGCTCCACCCACCCATTCAACA
>Ga0247770_1000395_pt1 | contig 42774 bp, 50 predicted proteins | sample UWRJL136409B6_FD_179943 | JGI IMG/M metagenome (GOLD analysis project Ga0247770, IMG submission 179943) | Plant litter microbial communities from Arlington Agricultural Research Station in Wisconsin, United States - UWRJ-L136-409B-6 | ecosystem: Environmental > Terrestrial > Plant litter >... | reverse complement strand
TGGCCGGCAGCGAGGTTGATCAGAATCTTGGGGACGAACAGCGGCGACACTTTCTTGTAGCCCTACATCGCCAGCAACACAAAGCAGCGTTCATCTTAGCGTTGCACTCTCTACACGTCTGGGCCGCTGGACCCTTACGTCTTTCTCATAGGCCACGCTGGTGGCGTAGAAGTCGTCCAGGTTCCCAATGCCGCTGCCGAGACACACGCCCGTGGCCTCGAGGTCGGCGGCGGCCGAGGGCTGCCAGCCGGCGTCGCAGAGGGCCATGTCGGTAGCGGCCATGGCATACTGCGAGAATCTGGACATGCGGCGCTGATCGGCGGGCGTGAGCCAGTCCGTTGCATTCCAAGCATCATGCGGGACGAGGCCGGCGATGGGGCTCGGTAGGGCGCGCCACTTGCTCTGCGGCTCGAGGTGCGCTGCGCTGATAATGCCCGAGTCTCCCGCGATCAGACGCCGCCATGTCGGACGAACGCCGACGCCCAGCGGCGTGATAGCGCCAAGACCGGTCACCACAACTCGTCGCATGGTTTTGATCCCATGTTATTGGGAAGCGTCGTAAAAGAGAGTGTTTTGCACCAAGGCAGGGCTGAAAAGCTGGAGTGCCGTTGGTCAACCAGATGTGGATTGGATGCTGGCAGCAGCTCCCCGTTTCAAGCCAAGCGTAGTGTGGATCAGCAGCCCGTTGTTAAACGCAGATGCTAGAGCAGGTTACACCAGACACGATACACAAAGCACGAGTCAATGGGCAAATACATCCCTGACGTTCAAAGAGAACCAGTACTCAAAAACCGTTCCCGCAAACTCATGATCTAGTCTGTGGTGCTCGATGCATATACTTTCAAGTGTTTCGTTGCCTAGCACTCCTCAGAAGAGGCTGGGCGCTTGCAGGGTCTACAACGACTATGTATTTTTGAAACATGGGAGATGTGGATACGTATTATTACCTGCCCAGGGGCTCCCGTCCTTTCCAACGACGGGAGAAGAGCCTCCAAGACAAGGATGTGTCCAAACGCCACCTGGCATTGAATCCCCAACTCATCAACACAAGGCTGATTGGCCTCGATCAATTCACACCCTTTTTGAGCCTCTGCAGGCACAAAGGCCAGAAAGACATCTTTTAGTTTACGGCAGACGCTGTAGAATACCGTCCCGACGCGGACATTCCTTAACCAGGCCACAAAGAAGCAACATCATCCGCCGTCTGTCCCTCTGCACATTATTTTATAAGCTGCTTGCTCCAATGAAGGAATAACTGAGGGGCCGCGTTCTGTCTTTTCTGCCCGGCGTCAGTTGACAAATCGGCATCATCACCACATCTCTTGATCTGCATCACAATTTCAGAAACCTTACCGCATCCATGCGAGTAGACGGGGGCTCAACCAGAGACACGTCGTCTTGGACAATTGGAGCCGGCAACAATGGTCCAATCGACGAAGTCCAATCCGTTTGACACGGCACCCATACAAGAAAGGATGGCGGACGACTCGGAAGCAGCCGCATCAGAGGCATTACTCGCAACTGCCGTCTCCGAGGATGGTGACGTTTCTCGTGGGCGTCACCGCACCTCCGCAGAGAACTTGAAGGAGGAGGAAAATTTACCACGGCGAAGCGAGTCGGGCATTCGTCGGGCTTCCCTTGATGATGACGACGATGACGAGGGTTCGGAATATGAGCTCCTCTTAGATCCCAACCTTCCAGAAGAATATGCTCATCGCATGCATACACTCCCACGACACTCGTCCAACTTGGATGACGAGGACCCCCTAAAGCCAGCGACCCCGGGAGGCGAGGAGGACTCACCTTACCCAGAGGTCCGCGCCGCAGTCCGCAACTACGATGAGGACGTACCCTGCAACACTGTTCGCGCGTGGACTATCGGCCTCCTGCTTATCCTCCTTGGCGCGTCTATGAACACGCTCTTCTCGCTACGCTCGCCCTCCATCAGCCTTGGCTCACTCATCGCGCAGGTCATTGCTTGGCCAATGGGCCACGGTTGGACACGCTTTATGCCCGAAAAGACATTCGAGACCTTTGGCATCAGGTGGAGTCTAAACCCAGGACCATTTAACATCAAGGAGCACGCCATCATCGTCGTCATGGCAAACGTCTCATTTTCGGTAGCATATGCTACCGATATTATCCTTGCCCAGGTGGTATTCTACAGGCAGGACTTCGGGCTCCTCTTTCAGATGCTCCTCACCATCTCGACGCAGTCGCTGGGATATGGAATTGCTGGTATGATGAGGAAGTTTCTGGGTGAGTTTTGTGTCAGTATGGTTTGTGATTCTTGAGATACTAACTACGTTGAAGTGTACCCGGCTGCCATGATCTGGCCTGGAAACCTCGTTGCGGTAACCCTGATGAATGCCATGTACGAAAAGCGCGATGTTAAAGACCCTAGTATCATAGGCGGTTCTATGCCCCGATACAGGTGGTTTGCAATCGTCACCTTCGGCGCCTTTGTCTACTACTTCATTCCTGGCTTTCTGGCCCAGTTCCTGAGCTCGTTTGCATTCATGACTTGGATGGCCCCCAACAGCCCTGTCATCAACCAGCTATTCGGAGCCACCAGTGGACTTTCCCTTATCCCCATCACCTTTGACTGGACTCAAATATCAGGCTATATTGGCTCTCCATTAGTTCCGCCATGGCATGCCATTGCCAACACCATGATTGGTGTCGTCGTCTTCTTCATCTTCCTCGCCTCCGCGCTTCACTACAGCGGAACCTGGTACTCACAATTTCTACCAATGAGTGACTCAAGTACCTACGACAACACCGGGAAGAAATATGATGTCCATCGTGTCCTTACCCCCGAATTTACTCTAGACGAGGAAGCTTATAAGAATTACTCACCCCTGTTTTTGAGGTAATGACTCCACAATTTGTTTTGTTGTCTGTGTTTGAATGTCGCTGGCTAACAAAGTTAGCACAACCTTTGCCATCTCATACGGATTGTCCTTTGCCGCCATTTCCGCCTTGGTCGTCTATACATTCTTGAATCATGGCAAGACTATCTGGAGGCAATATAAGAGTAGTACGAGCGAGAAGCCCGATATTCATATGAAGCTCATGAGGAAGTACAAAGAGGCGCCGACATGGTGGTATATGTCTTTGTTTTCTGTTGTGAGTTGACCTGGCTTGATCCGTTGTGTCTTACTGGAGGTCGGGGCTGACTGAGATCGATCAGATGCTTGGACTAGGCTTCATCACCATCCTTTGGTGGCCTACTAATCTTTCCTGGTGGGGGTTTTTACTGGCTGTCTTCATCTCTTTCAGCTTCTCGCTGCCGATTGGAATTATCCAGGCCGTCACGAACAACCAGATTGGGCTGAACGTCTTGACCGAGTTCATATATGGCTACTTGGAACCCGGCCGGCCACTAGCCTTGATGATGTGAGCCTCCTCTTGACGCCGACTCAACAGAGATAACGTGGTGCTAACTACGGGCTCCAGCTTCAAGACTTTCGGCTACATTACAATGTCCCAGGCACTTACTTTTGTCTCGGATCTCAAGTTCGGCCATTACATGAAGATACCTCCTCGGACAATGTTCATGGCCCAGGTGGTGGCCACTACGTTTTCGTGCTTCATCCAGATCTTGTCACTGAACTATGCGTTGAAGAACATCCCAGGGGTCTGCACGCCGGAGCAGCCTGAGCATTTCACCTGTCCTGGAGGGCAGGTTTTCTTTTCGGGTGAGATTCTCCACATCTGCTACTTCAGAAATATACATTGGCTAACACTTCACCCAAAAGCCTCAGTAATATGGGGCCTCATCGGACCCGCACGCATGTTCTCACCGGGGCAGATCTATTCCGGCCTTCTATTCTTCTTCATTCTCGGCGCCGTCGTCCCTGTCATCATCTATCTATACGTCAAGAAACGACCCAAGTCACTGGCGCGATACCTCATGGCGCCTCTTATATTTGGTGGCGCTGGGTACATCCCTCCTGCTACGCCACTAAACTATCTATCCTGGGGGATCGTCGGGTACGTGTTCCAATACCGCATCCGCCACCGTCATTTTGCATGGTGGAGTCGCCTGAACTTCCTCACGTCCTCCGGCCTCGACCTGGGACTCGCACTTTGTACATTGGTGATATTCTTCGCCTTTACTCTCAACAATATCAACCCACCGAAGTGGTGGGGAAATGATGTTGTCAGCGGGACCATGGACTCCAAGGGAACGGCTGTGCAAGTTATTCTGCCAGAGGGAAGCACATTTGGCCCTGGTACGTGGTAAAGGGAAGGGCGTGTTTGATAGCCCGGCGTTTGACTCATTGCAAGGGTCCTTCTTTCGGTTTTTTTCCTCCTGGCAATAGACGGGTGGACGGCAGCACGATCTCGACATGATGGGCCCGTATGAGGACAGTATGGCGAAGATCCACGCACGACAGGGGACTCAAGCATATTGGTTGCCAACGCATCTTGGCCATGCACCGGGACACGATAGTCTCGCCTCTGGTATATTGCGCCGCTGCGTATATATGTGAAAACCTGCTCCGGTTTGGCAGGATAGGCCAGGTGAGCCAATCGGTGAGCGGAGACGCTGCTCACACCGTCTTACCAGACACCAACGCTGCATCTCGCCCCTGGCTCGTCTTGACCGCTACAAAGGATTATTTATCACAAACGGCACGATTGGGGCCGATACCGCCACCGCTAGGTGGTTTAGCTTTTGTTTGCCCCGCCGAGGGACCAAACCAAGAAGCCAGTTAGAAGCCAGACAGGGGTGAGGACATGGGCTTCCAGAAGGCAGGAAGGGTGTCAACGGGTTCGCAAAAGAGAGCTGTCAGAATTCAGATCCCGAGCCATGCATACGCTACTGCCGCTGCGACTCGCTTTGGCCGCTAACTCATGCACACTGCCTGGTTCTTTGGGACACTTGGGCTGTACGTTTTCTGTCCGCTTTTGCAGCAAACACGTGTTCTTGCCCCAAAGCGTTGGGAGTCCATTGAACATTTTTTCTATCGTTCTTCGATGACAGGCCTCCTCACAAGCCAAGCTAAAACCTCGCCGGCAGAGGCAAGAAGGACTCGGACTTATCTCCGCTAGGCCACTCAGCACCCGCTGGTCGGTCCGTAACCCCCCGGCACATCAATTCGTCCGTCATGTACGAACTGGATTTGCTCCCAAACCAACCAATCCCCATCTGTTTTCTGCCTTCTCATCATAATCGCACCGAAAAGAGAACCTATAAAAAAAAACATACTCATGTATCATCGGTCATATCGCGACACCAAAACCATCATCACAAGCGTTTCGCTCCTCTAGGTAGATGTGACGAAATGCGGATGCCTCGTGGTCTAAGCCTCATGCTTGACAAGCTTGCAACCCCCAAACCACTGCAGCGCTGCAATAAATTAGTTAAGCAAAGAAACTCGCCTCTCTAGACTCTCCACCTTCCAGATGTTTTCCAGAAGCCACAACAACGATACCGACAGAGAGGACACACCTAAAAGAAAATTAGCCCTTCTTCGAGCAGCAGACACTAGAGCAAGGTAAGCAAACCACGTTTCTGGGCAAAACAGAGACTCGCAAGAAGCCAATGAGCTCTGCACACTCGGACAGGAAAGAGGGTAAATAGATGCCTAGCGCCAGGCTAGCATATCCGCAGTCCAAAAATCAGGCAACACATCAAATAAGTGGGCAAAATTCACCCTTTCTGCATATAAATTTCTGGCGGTTTGAGCATGAAGCATGAGACGCGACCTATCGGAGACACGGATGAGTAACCTCACCAACAATGGCGCTGGATATGTGGTGTGTGGGATGTGGTATGTGTGTGGTTTGCATGAGCACCGTCTTGTTACTCGCCCAGTTACTTTTCTCTGTCGCAAAGCGGGAACTCTAAATCTTGTGCGAGTCTCGTTTTGGGTATTATTTGCCCATCCACCAAGATATTGCCCGGGGATGATGACCGCGTATTCCCAAAGCGTAAAACATTACCCAAAGCTGGGTCGCTTTCGTCCGGGCCGTATCTAAACGCAGCCACACGGCTTCCACCATCTCTGCTCTCTAGCTTTTTTCCCCTTTGTGGCTAAGCCTCCCTCTAGCTAACCCCTTTCTTCCCCCCTTCTGAATATGAACTGTAACTTTTGAGCCAAATTCCACGCCGTGCGACAAAGCATCTACATTGATGAGGAAACCCGCATGCTCCGAACCCGTATGTTAAATTTAGTTTTTTGTGAGCGTATTTCGCCGTGTTGCCTTAGGACCATACCTCTTCCGTACCACCAACCGGAACCACCCGAACCCCGCTGCACCCGGCATCGGAGAAGTGCCGTCCTCCTGCAGACCTCAGGCCGGGATCCTCTCAAACTCTCTCCCCCCCTACACGATCGGCCGTTGCCAGATCTCCCTTTCCTTGCAGCACGCCCAATCGCAGTCGGTGAAGCCCTGCTTGGCAAGGCGGTCTGGGAAGCTCGGCAACGCGCAGCCAAGGTGCGGTGGCGGCGTTTGACTTGACCCTCGTCCTCTAGCCCCTCGGCCGTGGTCGTTGTTCAGCCAGCCCACGACACACCTGTCTTGCGTTGGTTTGCGCGCGCCGCCGCCCGTGATGCGATATCTCTCCTGTTCGCACCACACCGTGTCCCACGCAGTGAACACAGTGAGTACAGTGGGTGGTTGAGCGTGTTTGGGTCCCTGACTGCGGCATCCCGGCCGCCCGGAATCCGGGATTAGCGGCCGGACCCCACTCGGAGGTATGTAACCTAACATCCCAGCGGTCGAAACTCAAGTCGGCGGAGTCGCCATGTTGCTGCTGCAGCCTAGCTACATCAATCAGCACCTGTTAATTCTGCATCCATTGCATCTCCGTGCACACCCCGTTGCAATCGGCATAGCTCCGAGTGCTTAACTGAGCTGGACATGCGTAGCGTGGCCGTAGGGCAGCGTGATCAGCGCACGCCCAACGCCTCCTCGCGACTCATTGGACCAAACCCACTTACACGGACGGAGCCCGGGCGTTTGCATATCCACCACCAAAAACCGAAGAAGCGGTGTTCGTTCGACAGTTCATTCACTTTCGCTGCCCTGCCAATGCCCTGCCAACGCCCTTGTTCGTCTCGTTGCGCTTAACACATGTAGTCAGGAATAGTCGCCGCCAGGCAAGCAGTGAATGCAGCGTTGCCTTATCGCGATGCCAGTGGGGGCCGAGGGTGTACTGAAGCCGTTGCCGTCTTTGTGCATCGATGACCATGTGTGTCACCTCCACTCCCGACGAAATGCTGTGTGCTGTGCTGGCAAGCGGCACCCAAGTCGTGTCGTCTCGAAACTCATAAAGAGAAGCTGCATCCTGCCGAGTTTAGTGTCGACTCACACAAACAATTCCATCCCACCTTCCCTTGGGTACTCACTCTCTTCTGCCTCCCTCACTTGCCTATAAAAACCCCACCAAGCGCCTTCCTCGAGACACCACCTCTCCTAGCCAACCCAACTCTCCCATCATATTCTATCTTCGACATTCTTCGATATCTTTGGCGCTGTGCTCCCACCACGTTTCGGCTCCCAGTACCAAAAATGGGTCAGACACAACCCCGCATGTCATCATCTGACTCGGCCGTCGATGTCAGCACGATCTGCGAATCCGAGAACAATTTCGGCGGTAACGAGAAGGGCTATGATCTCACCTTGACTGACAAGGTCATCGCGGCGACGGGGCCCAAAGCTCACCCGCGCCTGGCCGAGATAATGCCGAGTCTGGTACGCCATCTCCACGACTTCACCCGGGAGGTCAACCTCACCGTCGACGAGTGGACCGTCGCCATCGAGCTGGTAAGCTTCTTCCCTCCCCAACTTCTCGTGTCGTGTGGCCCTAATAGTCCCGCCAGATCAACGAATGCGGACGCATGTCCGATGACCGCCGCAATGAGACCCAGCTCCTCTGTGACATCCTCGGCCTCGAAACACTGGTCGACGAGATCACCGCCAACATGGTAGCCGACGCCTCGGCAGCAGGCGCAGCTACGCCCTCGGCTATTCTCGGACCCTTTTACCGCCACGACGCACCCGTGCTTCCCAACGGCAGCTCCATCGTCCGGGAACTCACCCCTGCCGTAACGTGGTATGAGACCGCCATCGCCGACTCAGCACTGATCACGGGCCGTGTGCTCTCGTCTGCATCGCCAACCATGCCCATCTGCAACGCGGTCGTTGACGTCTGGCACACCGCACCCAATGGACTGTACGAGCAGCAAGACCCGGACCAGCCCGACATGAACCTGCGCGGAAAGTTCATCACAGATGACGAGGGTCGCTTTTCCTTCTACTGCCTGCGGCCAGTGGCATACCCAATTCCCGACGACGGGCCGGCTGGCAAGTTCCTCACCATGCTGGATCGCCACCCTTACCGTCCTGGCCACATCCATTTCGTCGTGTCGGCCGCTGAGCACAGGACGCTGACAACGCAAATCTTTGATGATCGCGACGAGTACATCGCCAAGGACTCCGTGTTTGCCGTGAAGGATGAGCTCATCGTCAGCTTCGTACCGCGGGAGGGTGACCCCAACGGCAAATGGCTCCTCGAGTACGACTTTGTTCTGGACGTGGTCGCTTAGTGTGATATTCGGCTTGCTTTCGGATGGGGGTGAAGGTTATTTCATTTCTGTCACAGGTGCTATCGGACGGCGTTTGGTACGGTGTTGGCTGGGTATGGTTAAGGCATGCTTCGACATGACCCAGGGGTTGCTTTTGGGCCGATTGATTTCCCTCCATCCAAGTGGACGGGCCGGCCAATCAGGCGACCCGTCTCATAATCCATAATAGATGTTGATTCTCTCAGAGACTCGTATCCGTGCCACTCATTATCTATCCCGTGCTGTTCCATTGTTGAACCACCAAAAGTTAACTGAGATGCACTTAGATTGCCAAGGAAACCATCCACACCATTTCAGTATCACGCTCACTGTGTGCTCCAAGCCTTGTCGTGTATGATGATCTCGGTCCCTTACTTCTTGGTTCTCCTTCAGCGTTGCTAAGTTCCGTTGCAGTCCGATGAAAGCTGTAGAGCACTATCCTGCCAAGCAATCTGACAAGGTGAAGTCGTCATCCATTTCGATCCTGGTATTTGTAGCTGCCTAGACGGCGGCAAGTCGGGATGACTTTGGTGCTGAGAGACGCAAGTCTGCCTCTTTGTCGTCCTCAATCCTAGTTGGAAACCACGCCTCGTGCCCTGTTCACCTCATCCCATCCGGCCCGGACGTCGATGTCACGCGGGATCCCGACGCTAGACTCGTGCGCAGTCACCTAAACCTTAGGCTTCCCTCCACGATCACGAATGAATGTCGTCAATCGTCCACGGCATACCCGTGATGCGGTCATTTACGCAGGACGGCGTGGTTTTTTTCATCCGAAGTTGGTAGAATGATAGAGGGGTATCGTTCCGCTGATTACCGCTGCTGGGGATATTCTTGACTCGGGAGGCAGAGTGAACGTACCAAAGGGTTCGGGGGCTGCGTGGGGTAATGCTGGTGAGAAATGGGGCGCCAGAGGGGATATCCCGGGAGCCATAGCGGACACTGGCACGACGTGATTTATCCAGTTATTCCACAGGCCGTCAAAATCGAACTCAATGTCCTCATTCATCGGGTCGTGGTCGACCATTGGGTGGGAAGAGACCCCGGCACGAGGATCAATCGGAGGATTCAGAGACTGCGCAGGGCCGTGTGATGGCGATATACCATTCATCCGGGTGTCCACGATAGAGTTTGACGGATGCGGAATAAGCAGTTCGGAAAGCGAAGGCAGAGGCACCGCCGGCCCAGGGAGCGAGGTCTGGTGCAACGCGTTGAGAATCCTTGGTGTCTCTGGCTCGGCGGGACTAGGCATGCTACCCAACGAGCCGCTGTGCTCATGAGAAAGGTGGGGGCTAGGCATATGACTATACAGGCCACTAAGATCTCCAGCTAGGTCTGGGGCGTGGTAGGTATGATCCTTCGTCCACTTTGCCACGACTTTGGCAAACTTCTCCATGATCTCTAGGACCCGGCTGGCTTGTGGGTCAGTCTCGGCGCAGAACTTCATGATGGCTATTGCATCAGTGACGGTCTGAGCATATGCATTTGTGCGATATAGCGACGCAAACTCGTTCATGAACACGACAAGGCTCGCGGCAAAGAGAAAGTATCTAAAAGCAGTTAGCAAGCGCAAGGTAGGCCAAGCGGCGAGTCTCACATGATGAAAGGGTTCCTCCGGGGAAGGTATCCAGCCTCTCGAGCTCTCTGGAGTAGGTGGATAGTATGATAAGAAGCAATCACGCAGGCCTCCGAGTATCTAGCCATCGGCGAGCCGTACATCGGGGACGGCTCGGTGAGCCCCGAGCGCTGTTCTTCGAGCTTCCAGTTGTGCATAATAAAGAGCTGTCGGGTGAGAAGAATCAAGGAGTGTAGCGAAAGGAGATCCTGGTGGAGGTTTGCAATTCCCGCTGCAGGATGTATCGAAGGCCCTTTCGCCTGCCGCCGCTGCAAGGTTGTGTGCGGGCCTTGACCACCGGCATTCGAGAGATCCACAATCCCCTGGACCATTGAGGTCGAGATCTTCCTGGATGAAAAGACTTTGAGCGTAACACCGATGACATGACATGACCGAACGCAGGAGTCGAGGCTCCTAGCATGAACGGACCCAAGAGACGGCTCCCCGGAGGCCAGGGGGCTTGCGATGTCATTGTCCGACATAATCTTACATGAGCAGTCATCTTCAGAAATGGCAGTAGGTCTTCCAAGCGATGCTGCCAGGAATCGGTCCAGAATGAACAGCGTCTTCCACAAATTTCGTCGGACGGTCATTTGAACAGAGGTGAAGATGAAGTCGTTCATGGTCTCCTCTCGGTGCAATCCTAATGCATAGGCAGATCTAACAGCCATGCCTAAAGTATGCAAGTTAGTCGTTGAGAAGTTAGAGGTAGTGTGCCAGATTCTGGTGGTCTTACCAAGATATGCATATGCTCTATTCCTCTTGGAGACCGCGAGCATATACACAGTCATCAGTGACAAGGCTTGGACCGACCAAAAGTCGGCATCTTCAAAGCCGCTGTCGGGATCGCACATGGACCTGGCGCTTCGGAAGAAGAGCTCGGCTCTGTTCTCCTTCGCCGACAGCTGCTTTTGAATGATCATCTCCTGCCTGCTCCCCGGGGTGGGGGCTGCCAGAAGCAGACCGAGAGCCAAAACGAGGAACAGATGACACAAGAAATGGTGGCCAGCCGACAGCGGATCTCTGTAGACAGATTCTACTCCATCGATGAATGCCTTTCTGTCAAAAACTTCGATGAGGCCACAGGTCTAATCAAAATCAGCAAATGCCAAACCAGCGGGGGCGGGTAGTCTAACATTGATGAAATATGATTCGATGAGGATATCTGCAGTTTGCTTGTCTGGCAAGATACTGGGCAACCGTGCGTTTTCTGGAAAGTCTATGATTTTTTCCAGAATACGGTGCCTCTTTGGGTCATTGATAAAGGGGGAGCCCATGTCCGTTCCAGCAGTGTTTTCCACGATGATGCGGATCAGCTGCAGGATGGAGAGGGTGGAAGCATCCCCGATGTACACTAGACATGATGGTTAGGCGGACTCGAGCAGGCGGGTCGGCATTGAGAGGGCACGTACGAAGCCGCCCTGTCTGATCTTGCAACATCCTGGTCTCTGTGTAAATGGTGGCTTCCTCGGCTTGACCATGTGTGTGACTGGTTTCCGGCTGGGTACCATGCTCACTCATCGAGCCCTTTCGAGCGTGGTCATAGCCAGAAGAGGTTGGCGGATGCGGTCCCGTGGACGTCGACACCGAGGACGCCCCCTTTCTGGACTGCCCGATTGGAACTTCGTCCCAGAGAGTCTTTGTCTCGTGGGCCAGGCGCTGCGGGGGCGATGCTACAGAGGACTCCAGCGCAGCGGGAATTGACTGCGGGGAGGTTTCAATATGCCGACGTTTGGTAGGCGACCCGGCAGACTCGCCAACGCTATGGTCGGCGGAGGAGTTTGGCGTGTAGGCGCACGTCAACCGCCTCTTGACACATGTTTGGCAGGGGTTCAGGCCATTGCACTAGAAGCAATCAGCATCCGCGCCAACGCACGTCGTGATGGACCCGAGACGCTCATGATGGCCGGAGGGTGGGAGACACTGGATCATCGGGTCGTGCCCCAGCCATGTGCTCGGGAGAGGAACGCAATCAACGAGAACCCAAGACCAAGACAAGACATGGACCCGAGAGGATCGGGAGGGTATAGTGGTCGGCAATGGTTCGATACAGTGGCCGATCAACACACTTGTGACACTCTCAAGCCGCCTCGGTCTCTCAAGAGCTTGTGCTTCGTAGCAGGCAGACACGGGGGCGCACTTGCCTCTTGGTTGGAAGTGGGTATAATCCCCCGAGCGACATGCACATGGGTTGCAGCAACGATGCGGCAGACAGGCAGATATTGAAGGCCATTACGGCCCACAGGACGGGTGGTGGCCGAGACATCTCAAGAAGGCGGCGGATGTTGAAGATTCAGGGTGGAGAGGGAAGTTTGGATTGGGGGTCCATGTGGTGGAGAGAAGGGGTAGAAAAGGAGACGGCCGCGCCACACAGAGGCGCGCAGACAGAAAATGGGACGAGCTAGCTAACCTTTTGCTTCCGGCGCTTGCAAGAATCACAGGCCTGCGCGGTGCGCTGGCGCTTGTCGTCGGGGACTCTGGGGCGCGTCATGTTGGGCGAGGGGCAGAGGGGGGCGCGAGTGGGCGCCCCGCCATCGGGTAGCAAACTGGTCACTGGTCCTGGCGCGGACGACAGCAGCCCCTAAAGTGTGCAACGGCACAGCAGGCTGCTGGGGCACTGAAGGGGAAGCAACGGGTCCTCTTAGCGACTGACTGGCGGCGCGTGGGCTGCTACCGTGGAGGTGGTCGGAAGCGACGCCGCCGGGCGCGTGGGCAGCGGAGCGGATGATGCACGACGAGACACGTCGGCAGCAGGGCCGGGAATAGTGAGGTGGATTGTCGGAAGAAGGACTCGGGGACCCGGGGCTCGGCAGTGTTTCTGGAGCTAGTGCCGCAGCGGGAGGCTCGTGACACGATCCGACGTGCCGTGCCTCTTCTCCGAATCGACACCTGCTGAGGTCGGGAGGGCGAGAGACAGGCGCTATCGAGGCAGTGTGGACATCGACTCGGCCGGCAGGCGGAGCGGTTATGCAGATACCGTGGTGGAGACCATAGCCGGGGCCGCGCTCGACGACCGGAGAAGCAGAGAGGAGAGAGAGAGGAACAGACGACACTGGGGATGGGGGAGGACGCGGTCGTCGGATATGGGGCGAGGGGCCGTGAGGAGAGCGAGCGGGAAGAGCCTCTAATACCCCCTGCCTGCTGAGTCTGGATGCTGGCACATTGGGACAATCAACCGCTGCCGAGCGGTTGTCGCCTTTGGGCGCAAATCGACCGACCCAAGATCTCCTCCGCACGGGCGCGGTAGGCAGTGACGCCGCAGTGACCAGCCTGTGCGCGTCTCCCGCACGTGGCGCCGAAGTATCTGCATAACGCGCGCGACCAGCACGGCCGGGGCCTTGCGGGGGGCCTTGCCATGTCCCATCGGCAGCCGCGTCTCGCCAGCAGCCAAAAGCGGCCGAGAGCAGGCTCCTGCAGGAAGGAGTGGGATGGTCCAGCCCAACCTGCCTCCATCGATGTGTGATGGCGGCAAGTAATTGATCCCCCGCCTCCCGGCCCGCATGCCGGGCGTCGAGCTTTCCCCGAGCGGGCGCTGGCTCTGGCCTCACCACCTACGCCTTTGGGCTCGCCTGTGGTCGTATCAGCGTCCCGAAGAGGGGCATCCGCGAATGCGAGCGCCTGGCGAGAGCTTGCCACATATCCGTGCCGTGGAGGTTGAACCACGAAGCCGTGCACCACAGGCACCAGAGACACCAGTGCAGCAGTGCAGCGACACGATCCATCGCATGAGCTGCGTCGCCGGCCTTGTTCTGCATGACGTTTGGACGGGAGTGGCAGGAAAGGGTCCTTCCTCCCTGTGTTGCGTGATACATCGCCTCAATGCACCCCATCGTGAGAACCACCTGAGGGGAAGAACTCCGCTCGCTTATTCCCCGACTGCCCGCGTCAGCAGCATCGGCTACACCCTAGCTCGCGGGGCAGTTCGAGAGATACGAGTGCGAGGCCGGCCGGCGCGGGTCAGATCATCTGGGACTTGCAAGTTCCAGGTTCTAAGTTGAACGTGGGAGAACGAACGGCCTTGGACACCAACCAACGAGAGCCGCCCGCCCGTAGGTGGTGTCCAGGTGGCCCGAGTTCCGTCGGGCATCCGATGGAGCGTCCCTGCCAACCCACCTCAGCACTGTAGGCGAGGAGGCTTCCCGCGGAGCAAAGGCGTCTTGAACCACCGGGAACCCGCAGCTCGGCGCCCAAAGCCATCGGATAACGCACCTAACCACGCCATCTCAGTGGGGAGCTCCTCCCTCCGTGGGGGAGACATAGCGGCCTAGGAAGGCAGCTAAGGCCGGTCCCGTCCTGCCCGTCCCGTCTGGACTGAGCAGCTAGGTAGCTGCACAGCATTCCACGGTAATTTTCGCAACTGAGGTACCTGCTCTCAATCATGGTAGAACATCCAAGGGCCCTGGTGTTTTATAACTGGGATTTCCAATTCAACTGTGAAAGAACCATGCAATAACTGTCTTGACCCTGGGGAAGAGGCGTTAGGAAAGTCACAAATACGCCCCTGTCAAGTCAGCCAGTTGCGAAAATTACCATGGAATGCTGTACGACCAAACCCCGAAGCTCGGCATAATTTGCTTTTTGAATAAATGAACTGGCTCCATCTTTCGAAGCTCAGCTTCGATGCGATGCATGGCCCGGATTACGGCTGGCGCAGCTCAGGCCTTTTCTCGGCATCTCCCACTGTGGCACGTCGGCGCCAGCTCTGCCCTCCTTTGTCCGAGACACCCGCATCACCACAAGACCTCGCCGATAGGGCTTTTCCCGCTCCGGACCTCTCCTCGGCCATTGGCAAATGGGACTTGACGGAGCAGTCCCCTCCCCTCGCGGTAGCGGCATCGCACCCCCCCGGCCGACGAGAAACCAAAGCTGTGATACCAGCCACTGACAGGCCTCCGAGACCATACCATGCGAGGCCCTCGCAGCTAGGCCCTCGCAGCAATGGATTATCAATTAGGCAGATGACTTATTCGCAAGAAGTGCCGGCAGGGCGGGGGACGGGGCAGCTTGAATGGACGGGATTTGTCGCTGCGGAAAGGCGATAGTTGATGCGAAGGGGTGGAGGAGCGAGACAAGAGGGAATAACATTCAACCTCGGCCCAGGCAGTCGACAACGCCCAACGCCACCCCCGACCGAAGCAGCACCCCAGTGGTGGTCTCCCGTCTCCCGCCTGCTCTTTACGTCTGCCGCCGCCCGCATCCCGGCATCCCTGACCCGCATGTCCGGCCTCCACTCGCCGCCTCTGACAGGCTTCCCCCCGTCCAAAGCTCTTGGTGCCGTAAACCTGGCAGCACATCGGCCTTCGAGTGGATCAATTCAGCTTTCCCCCGCCTTTCGCAGCACCTGCATGGTAATGCCGCCCCCGCGGAACGACCCCCCAAGATCGAGTTGCTGCGCGCTGCAAGTGTCCAGTTTCCGGTTCAGACAGGGGGGTCTTCGCAAACTGCCCCAAAACCCTCAACTCAGACGCACCTCCAGCGGCCCCACATGTGTGATGGGAGAGCGAGGCGTGCCTGAGAGCGTCCGGAGTGCAGCTCTCCCCGCATGTTCGCGACGTGATGAGGACTGTGGAACGAGGCCTTCCAATGGGTACCTCCGAGACGAATTGGTTACGCCATGTCCTTCCATCTCAACTAACTTCGGTCACAGGGATCAACCAGCCGCTGCGTCCAGCCGCTTGCCCGCGTGATCACGCTCCGGGTGTCGACGCTCGATGACATTGCTCTCCACCACGAATCCCTCTCCGCGGAGCCGCCATGCTGCCAGGTCCCGACTTCAGTCGGCGGGCCGGGCCATCCCCCACCTCTCGCTCTCGCTTGTGTCTCGTTGATATTTGGGCACGTGGTGTCTGTCTTAAACGTCCCCGGCGAATTATCAGCCTCGTCAAACCCGGCTAGCGATGTAGAGCTCGGAAGGAAGCCAGGATCTCGTCTTTGCCCCCATCACCAACTCCAATCACGTCCCATCTTGGTGTCGCCCCCGCTCCCTTCGGCCAATTTCTCCCGATCAAGCAGGGAATTCCTCGGGATGGTGAGGAGGGACTGGCAATTTGAGATGGATGCCGGGAGGCGCTCTCGATCCGGCAGTCATCATCCCCGTTTACGCTTGCCATTCACTTCCCTGGCTGATCCCCCAACTTCTCCACTGGTCAAGCTAGCCCGGAATGACGCGCAGGAGAGACATATTCACCTGACTAGGGGGGGAGCGCCTCATTTTGATTCACTCGCGCCTCTTAGCTGCCAACTCCAATTCACAGATAGCTCCTTCCGAGCCTATACAATGAGTGCCCTTCTCACTAGCAACGCCATGAGGTAGTCACCTGCACATGAGAGGCGAACGATCATCCATCTCATCTCATCTCAGTTCGTTAGGGGATGTGTATAAAAGGCCACCCTTGTACACGACTTTCTCTCTGCCTGGCCAGAGCACCACTCTTTTCCTTCTCGGTCCACTGCCAATAAACACTCGACACCTTCAGAATGGCCATCACTCGTACTCCTGGGGCTTCCCCATCCCCAGCACCTTACTCTGTCACCCGGGGAGCGTTGCAGGCTCTCAAAAATCTGATCGAGTCCTGCGAATACAACATCCCAGTCGAGTTTCTGCGGCATGTTGAGTACATTTCCTTCACTGCGGCATCTCCAGGCAGCGACATGGTGCACTTTCCGACTCCCCTCCGAGAACAGGATACTATGCTAGCCATTAAAGCCCTGGAGGCTTGTGCTGCCGCCGCAATCGCCGATCTTCGGTGTGGCGACGAGACCCCTTCAGAGAGCGAAGACGGACGCCAGATTACCGTTGATGTCGACAAGACCTCCTGTTTTCTCATGTCAGCATATCTCACTACCGTTGACGGAATGGGCAAACAAGATGCCAGAGTCAAGACCAAAGTACCAGGTACGTTGATAAGAAGGCCCTGCGGTTACTAAGGCCAAGCATGCTAACCCCCTCATGCAGACACGGACTTGAATCGGGCCCAGTCCATTCTGTACCGTCGTCTATCCGCCAATCTGTACGAGACCAAGAACCCTGGCGAGTACTATCACATACACGGGTCTCTTGAAGCCACCAAGACGCTCAAGATGATTGGCCTGCCACCGTTCAACCCCGCAATGACAGACTACCGCACTTGCATCAACACCATTGAGAACGCAGTCAAGAAGTTCACCAGTAAGGAGCTCGACAAGCTGAATGTGCGGCATGGACAGGCTGGCATCCCCGCATTGACATGGGGGCAATTTCTCAATACGCCGCATGGTGAGGTCCTCTCGAAGATGGCGCCCCTATCAGTCAGTGCCGCGGAGCTCTGGACGCCACCTGTCCCATTTAGCCCATCCGAAAACCTGTCGGGCCCTCAGTACACTCTGTGTGGCATCAAGGTCCTTGAGTTGTGCCGAGTCATTGCCGGACCGACAATCGGACGCTCGCTCGCCGCGCATGGCGCCACGGTATTGAAGGTCACATCTCCCAACCTGCCAGACGTCCCTTTCTTCCAAGTCGACGTCAACGCGGGCAAGCATACGACCGCACTGGACCTTCGCAACGAATCAGATCGAGCGACGTTCGACAAACTCCTCGCTGACGCCGACGTGCTCATCGACGGTTACCGTCCCGGCGCTCTCGCCCGCCTCGGCTACAGTGAATCCGCGTTGATCCAAATGGCAGATCGCCGCGGCCGCGGGATCGTATACGTTGCTGAGGACTGCTTTGGCGGAACAAACGGTACGGGCACAAGTAGCGAACCAGGGGCCGAATGGGCATACCGCCCAGGCTGGCAGCAGATTGCAGACTGCGTGACAGGTGTAGCATATGCCCAGGGCAAGTTTATGGGGATCGACGCGCCCGTGGTGCCACCTTTTCCCATGTCGGACTATGGTACAGGTGCATTGGGCTGCGTGGCGGCTATGGCTGGCCTGTACCATCGCGCGACTAAGGGAGGCTCCTGGATCTGCCGCACAAGTCTGTGCCAGTATGATGTCTTTCTCATGAGCTTGGGGCTCCTGCCAGAGACCGAGCAGCGACGTCTGCGTAAGGTGCATGACGATACATTCTTCGAACTCAGGCATCACGACTCAGTCGACGAGGTCGGTCGCCGTGCCCTAGCTAGCATGCGCCGTGCCGTGCCACATCTATTTGACCAGGCGCTGATGCAGCGAGCCTGGAGCGTTGGATTCGACGGGGTTATCGCCTGGCCAAAGGAACCGATACGCGTGGAGGGCCTGCGCGTTGGGCACGTCCGCGCGGCGAGGCCGAACGGCTTCGATCAGCCCAGCTGGGAAGACTGGGAGGAGGACATGAGCTTGTAGCGGATCGACTAAGCGTAGGCTCGGATCGTTGAGCTTAGTGCCTCGGCGACCTACTACGAGCAAGGGATGTGGGCTGGGGACACGATGCTCTTATGAATTTATGAAAAAAATACCCGCATAGCAGAGCGATAGGAAGGCGGCATTCTGGTTTTCTGCTTCGCGTAAGCATATATCTCCTTAGATCGCCACGTTGATGCTTACATACAGCTCTTTTTGTACCATTATCTCTCTGGCACGGCGGGCTATCTTGCTCAGTGTGGTTAGCGAGCGAGCGGTTTTCTGACCCAGGTGGTCTGTTGCATTTCTTTAAGGTGGCTGTCTATATTCTCTTACCACATGATGAGGATAGCACGTCGCATCCCCTCCCGGAGTAGCGCTGGTGATATTCGCGAATATTTTGTAGTGTGACAGTTTCGGTATCTTGGTTGATGACTACCTATATATACACTCGGCCAGTACGGTATCAGTGGTGATTACATGGTATTGGTAGCAAAGTATCCTTTCCAAACCCGTCTGCGATAACTCGGGACCACCCCATCTTCGCATTTTCGGTGACGGGACCATATTACAAGCCACCACTACTTCCACACTATTCCCCTCCCCCTCGCTGATATATACGGGTATTGCCTGAATACCGAGTTGCCACATATCTCATACTGATGATCTGTATACTATTTAGTTCACAACATAAACAGATTCAAGGAGCGCTTTGTACAATAAGAATACAACGTATATGTACAGGATATCTGGAAGATATAACCGCCGGGGTGGAGCTTGATACGCTATACTTTAATCTGCTTGATGGGAAACAACCGGTCCATTGCCCGCCCGTTGTCCATTGCCCATCCTCCGCTCACGTCAATCTTGTATTGGACTCCATCGAGGTCGATCTTGGCGAACCCATCTCGGTAAAATGCCCGCGATATACCGTCCCACACAACCTTAAACCCCTTCTTCGCATCGCGGAACGGTATCGTCATGCGGTGCTCGACGTCGTACTTGTACGCCTTAGCCTTGGCATCCTTCTCGGCGCGCGCTGCCTCCACTTGCGCTTTGAGGGTCATAGGGGGCTTGTTTGGTGCCCCGCCGCTGATGCCTCGTGCTGCGACAGCGTCGGCCATGCGGAATGGGAGCAGGACCTGATCTGGCCAGAGGAGGACCTTTTTCCTCGGTAGGAACGGAACCATTCGCTGTGTCTGAACCTCAATGTAGATCGGGCTCTGGGCGGCGGCGGCGGGCGCGCGGGCCAGAGCGCGCGGGAGCTTGCGCTTGGTATTGACGAGCAGCGAGGCAACGGAAACAGCGTCGATAGAGCGCACGATGCGCAGCGTCCCCATGGCGAAGTAAACACCGGCTGAGGCCATGAACACGCAGATGAGTCCATAGGCGTGAGGCACCCACCAGGCCAGGTCCGCCGGCGGGGTCAAGTAGATGGACCAGTACTGGTATGTTGTGTAGCTGATGCAGAAGACTGCAGCTGATATGCTTGAAAAGCGATACCAGAAGTGGGAGGGCGCTTCGTAGAGAGTGACGCGGTTCTTGAGGGCTAGCTGGGAGGCGTATGATATGATACGAGACGACGGCAGCGAGGCGGCCGGGGTGGGGGTGAGGAGGGGGGCGCCATTGTTGCGTGCAGTCTTCGGGACGGGCGCGGTTTTCGGTACGCTCGCGCGCGCTGCTGTCTGGAGGAAGCGGGAGCGAGTATGTTGTTGCAATGGAAGTGGAAGTCGTAAAAGGCGGAAGAGAATGTGTGCCGTTGGATGTGGTGTTGGGGAGCACTTGAAGGGTGCTTGCTGACGCGCTAGGACGAGGAACGGGGACCCAAACCCTCGAGAAAAGGAGGCCATATTGGCGACGGTCTAGGGAGAGAAAGAGGGAAAGTCAGCAAGACGCTGCATGATAGGTATGCCAGGGGACTCACCGAAGCCAATTGAGGTGTACGGACTAGACTCCGTGAACCGGCAACCTTGAAGCTGATGACGACAGTGAAAGTGCTGTCGGTAAAAAAGTTCAGACACCGGGCTTGGCGCGGCTGGCCCGACAAGGCGGCGCGCCGACAGGTCGGGACCCACTTGGCCGTGCTTCTAATCCCTGTCGTCCCGTCTGATGATAGGCTGTGGCCCAAGCTTTTTTTTTTGCTGAGTGGTCCCCAACGGACTCCAACTACGGACTCCAGGCGAGCTCACCTCCAAGCTCTCGACTCGCCGAGATCCACCACGTCCCTGCATTTCAACCCACAGTCACCCATACGGCGCCAATATGGCTTCTATTGCGGCGGCGGCATACCGTACCTCTCTGAGGCTGGCTCGGAATCGATTGCACCGCGATGCCACTGCCAGAGGTCAGTTTCAATTGCTCCGGGAAAGGAGCCAAAAAAACCCCCCCAAAAACCAGGGCAAAAAAAGACGCGCTGCTGACAGTTGGCTTCTATCACAGGCTTCAAGACAACAGCTGCAGCGCTGGCGGCCCAGAACTTCACTATGCCTGCGCTCTCGCCCACGATGACCGAGGGCAATATCGCAAAGTGGCAGGTTAAGGAGGGCGAGAAGTTCTCAGCCGGCGATGTTCTGCTCGAGATCGAGACCGACAAGGCGACGATGGATGTTGAGGCTCAGGAAGACGGCATTCTGATGAAGGTCATGCAGGGAGACGGCACCAAGGCCATTAAGGTCGGCACACGGATCGCCGTTATTGCGGAGGAAGGTGATGATATCAGCGCCCTCCAGATTCCCGCCGAGGAGAATCCGCAGTCACAGGCAGAAGCCGAGCCGGTCAAGTCGGAGCAGTCTCATGCCGCCGAAGATTCTCAACCTGCAGTACCTACATCTTCAACCCCTAATACCACATCAAAATTCAACGGGAAGGCACCAAGGAGGGTCTTCCCGATGCTCCCGTCGGTGCTTCACCTCCTCAAAGAGAACGGCCTCGACGAGTCGGCCATCAGCAACGTCACCCCAACCGGGCCCAACGGCCGAATTCTCAAGGGCGACGTTCTCGCTTTCCTAGGAAAGATCGACGCTAAGACACCGTCTGATGTCTCCACTCGGTTCGAGACAGCCTCGCACTTGGATCTGAGCAATATTAAGGTGGCAAAGGCTCCCGAGCCCAAGAAGACTGGAAAGGCCGCTGCCCCTGTTCCCGAACAGCCAAAGATCTCGACAGTGAAAGTATCAGTCTCGGTCGAGGCTGTCTCTGCTCTCCAGAGGACACTCAATAAAAAGCTCACACTTGACGTGCCCTTCTCATCTTTCGTCTTCCGTGCCGCCGATCTTGCCAACGAGCGGCTGCCGCGCGCGAAGGCCACGCCAGACCTTTTGTTCAATGAACTATTGGGATTGGAGAAAGAGTCCGACTATGTCTCCCGAGGCGCGTATCTCCCAGACGTCGGCACCGTGAGGTCGATCTCGACTGCTCCTGCCGCCAAGCCCCGTCAATCTGGAGCGTTGGATATCATTGATGTGCTTTCTGGGGCGTCTCTACCGCGCACGGCCAAGCAGAATGCCCAGGTCAGCATTTCTTCCGGGCCCGCTACGACGTTCAGTCTCACGGTCCCGAGCGCTGAGGCTGAGAGGGCATCAGTTTTTCTGCACAGAATGAAGGTGCTATTGGAAGAGGAGCCTGATAAGCTTGTACTGTGACGGAATGGGAATGGTATGCTTTGTAAATTAGTTTTAGCGATAGAATATATGGCGTTCGATTTTGTTTATATGCTGAACTCCTGAGTTAAAATATAGTGTATGGAGCTGTGATCAGTATGGTTCCCCAACTCACCGATATCAGCTTAGCCGGGAACTTGAGATTCCAGTTCCCCGAGTCCCTTACCCTCGTGATGTTGAAAATCAATGAAGTCCCTCTGTGGGGGCATAACGGAAGGCAGTGCGGTTTTCCCTCGAGCATTCCACCTTAAAGGTCACGAGGTTATGTCCCAGCGACATGTTGGTTTTGGTCAATCTTGTTCAGCTCCTCTTACAGCTAGCTAGTTGGCCCCGAAAGCCTTCCTTCACAATGTTTAGGGTACCACGACTTTCATTCTGAGAAGGATCGTTCGCATGACAAGTCAAGATTTCGCTCAAAATGATACATGATATATAGGTAGGTAGAACTACCTGCCCTTCGCCCGTGTAAATAGGGTGCTATAAAGGGAAGAGGCTCATTAAAACTACAGGTAACGAGAAACCTTGACTGTTGGCTTGTAGGTATGCTGGATAGGCACTAATCTTCTCGCCATGTTTGTCATGTTGCACACCCCTTTTTTAACACTCTCCGAGTCATATGACGTCTGTCTCAGTTGCACCCAAACGTGTTCTCCCAGACCGGGGGAAGACAGCAAAGAGGGAGAGAGGGGGAAGCCATATTAGTTGAATACACGGCTTCAAGATCTGCCATATGTACTGATGATCTCTGCGGGCATCTAGATATCTGATGCAGTTTAACGAAAAGCAACCACAACTGCGGCCAGAGCGGCTCTGACGTCTTGTAGAAACTCGTCCCGGATGAAAGACCACAGCTATGAGTCAGACGAGTTCAACATCTTATATGAACAGCGAGTATGAATACCACGAATTTATTGACCAAAACGGCTCACCACTACGACTCAAGCCCTCCAACATCAGAATAGAACCACAAACATTGGTCTTCCCTCTCATGAGAACCCCTCGGGATCCCCCAGCCAATGGTTTTATAGCTGCAGGAAGTTCTTCTCCTCAACCCCATCCTCCAGAGTCGCTAGATGGTATTGCGGCCCTACAATCTATCTCAACCCTTCATACACGAACGATGCTATGGATGAGAAAAGGGCATGGCTGCCTAGGAGCCGAGACGCCCCTCTGTGATCCAGCCTCACAGCCCCCAGGAGCCCAGACATATCACCAGACTATGAGCCATTCGCCTGCTCGGCTCGTGCTGATATTGCCATGTGGTGAGCACATTTCTCCAGCATATCCGAGCTACAGTCCAGTTCATCTTGGATCCTGCGCAGCTGCATCCCCGGTTCCCCAGAACCGGATAGTTGGCGTCCTGTCTGCTGAGAATCCCCTGTCAACGTCCCAAAGAATTCATTACTTCACACGAGGAAGGCTGGCTGGCCGCTGTATGCCAACCCCTAACGTCACATCGAACCAGATGAACCGACCCTGTCCATCGAAGAAGCAAAAACTGAGGACCTTGAGCCCGAATATCGCCGATGTCGACCAACGGCCCAAGGTGAAAGCCAGTACACCACAGCAACCAAAGGCAGTATGTTATGTTCATCTCGTGTTGCGACCAGTGCCGTCCCGCGAGAACTCTTTTTACAAAAGTTTTGGCGCCCTCCTCCCGCGCCCAATCAACCCACGGCTCAGATGAGCCGGAGCAGCGTCCATGTAAGCCAGAGGCTAAAGCCAAAACAGACGGCATCGCTGAGCTAAACCCAAGCAAACTCTCCTCGCCTTGCTAGACCAGTCATCATGCCTGGGTTGAACTTGACCGGGGTATATGATCGGCGGCACAGTTTTTTGTGCATAAAACTCCGCGGCCTTGTTGCGGGAAACCGAGCGTGAGCCGGCGCCGACTTCGGCAGCTTCATTGTCTGCATTGGAATATTGTCATCTGTCCCATCAACATTTCCTCGTCTCTACATCCCCAGACGAACACCGACTGAGACCCGCCAGATTGGGAAAAAACAGTTTGCCCCTTTACGACAATGTATCATGTCACAATCTGGAGAGGGGTTATGGGATTTTATTAAGAAGAACCTGTTGGACTTGTATCCACCCGGTTCCAGCTCGAGCTTTCCACCACGTACTACAAGATACCGTGTACGGTAGTGTCGCGATCGTCGAGGACGGGCTGCCAGAGAGATCGAGGCGGTGACCACTTTGCGAGATCGAAGTAAAACCGCGAACTGGAGCAAAGTAGGATGTACGATGCACGAGAAAGAGGCTGATCCCTGCCGTCGACACCAGCACTATTTCGGCAAGCCGAAGGGCAGATCGCTTGCCGGCCTGACCCCTTTCATAGCTCACCCCGCCTTTCCCACACCACGACCCCTCCATCAAGGGAGGATCAAGGTGGGAGGAGGTCGGTCAGTGAGGAGAACGACGGGGCCGGGGGGCAAAGTGTAAAACGAAACGACAACAGGAAAAAAAGACCAAAGACGAAACGAGGGGGGGCGCCACTAATGCCCGGGGGTCTTTGCCTGCATTGAACATGGCTCTACTGCAATGCGAGGGCAAAACCCGCCTGCTTCTGCATACTGCACACAATATTTTCCCCAAACCCTTCTTCCACACATCTGCATCCGCATATTACCCAAGATGAGCGGTGAACAGAGATCGTTGAAAGGAATTGACATATCACCGTCTAGACATAGATAGCCGGACATCCTCCACCAAGCCATGTCATTTATACCTGCAAGCAAGTGTGTGTGTGTGTGGTTGAGCGGAGCAAAGAACTGTTCAATTCGGCCAGCGTTGCATCGGGAAGTGTGGGGGTCCCCTCCTCGCCAAAGGCCAGATCCTCGATCCCGGAGACGAAACGGGAAAGCAAAAAAAAAGTCTGAACTGTGGTCACCGAATGAGGTGACTCGTAGACCACTTCTCTCGGAATGGAGAGGTGAGGAGCGCGGCAAGGGGGTCCGTTCGTCAATACCCTCGCTTCTAGCCTTTCTCTTGTGTCCGCGACATCCTTGTAACTCAAGAGCCGCGGTTGACGCGATACCTTCGGGATGTATGCTGTTGTTGCCCATACCATTCATTGCCTTCGGGTCCGAGTTCCGTACTTCGTCTCGGGGGCAGACAGCCTCGACCGAGGTGTGGGAACACGTTCTGGTTACACGCCCCGTGCTCACCTCGTTCAACCTGCATGTCTCCAAGAGTGGTGATGATCTCTACTGCAGCGAGCTGAAATATATCGCCAGTTCGCTGCTCAAATGGCGACCAGAACCAGTGGCCTGCGAGTAGCAATGTGGGCTCACGAAAGGCATTGCTTGATCATCTGTCAAATGGCCTCTTTGACACCCAGGTTCGAGACGCCAGTGGATGCTGGATTGAGGAAGCGGTGAGGCTGCAGCATGCAGGATCACACACTGATCTTATCAGCTTGCCACTCACCCCACCTCTTTATCGATCGGATTGGTAGGTGAGTCGTTGGCTTGGGGCGTTGGTCATGCCCTAGCTAAAACTTCGAGTTCTGAATGCCGTCGTACTTCTGACCGTGTGCTGCGTACACTCGTACCTCTGTTCTCGGCGTGCTGGTACTATTTGCTCGTATGTGGCTTGGTCTATCGCCTCAGGTGCACTGAAGCATCAGCCGTTGGTCACTTGCACCACACAGCTTGGCGTGAAACGCTTGCTGGCGGGACCTTCGGTACACAGGAATGATGCGATGGGAGGTCCCATGCCATGAGCGAACTTGACCCGTCATGTTGGGGCAACGCAAGTCAGCCCTTTAGCGCATTCCTTGGTCAGACAGTGGGCTGTCGTCAGCGCCTATGGCCTCCTATAGCAGGTCTACTGGACCACGGAGCCGTCCTTTCCTAACGTGGTGAGATCGCCCCTGATTTCGAGATCGGACACGATAGTCTCCTCGAGGAGGACCAGGTCGGTAGGAGTGTTTTGTACCACAAAGGTCGCATAAGGATGAGAGCCCGTGAAGATGCGGGGAGGCTAGTTCTGTACAGCCAAGACGACTGGAGAGATACTCTAAAGCAGCCTGCATGGTTAGCCTGGGCTGGCACGCCATCCCGGATGCTATTCCCAATCACAGGACGTTGCGACCTGAGGTATGACATAATTGAACACCCCGTCTGTGCAGAGGGTCTTGGTTATGGCCGTCCTGGCTGGTAATATTACCACCGTATTAGTGGTCGTCTGTGATTTCGAATATGCGTCAAACACTCTATCTTTATAGAAAGAATGGAACCCACGTACCTGCCTGCTATATTGCCGTCCTTCGGGGTGGATGGCATTGGCGATGGAGTTTAGAAGGAGCGCCTCGCTGTAGCGGGTAGTGCTGTCCGCTCGAATCTTTCGCATACACGGCCCTAAGAAGTAGGCGGGGTGATACAAAAACTGGTGCTCCGGCCTGTCCAGATCTCGAAACTTGGTTGTCTCAGCGGCTGTGATTTATCGTCGCCAGGAATTGGGGAATCGTGCACGGCCTTCCGCTAGGCTCCCCAGTATGCTTGGCGTGCAGCCACGGCAGCTGCCTGCCCCCATTCCTTCAAGATCCTGGACGGGACGGTGGACCGGTCACCGCCCCAAGTAAATCCACCTTTGAGACCTCACTAAAATGGAGGGAGACATAATCGACATGGGCACCGGAGCGTCGGCATTGCCAATGGACGTCGTTCGACCGCGCTGAGATATATTGCCTCATATCATAGGAGGTGCGCGCCGTCTTGTGTGGAATGTGTGGCTTGGGCTGGACGCACATGCAGCAACAAAGCGCACGGCCAGCTCCGGCGCGTTGGGCGCTTCAGCGGCAACAACCCTGGGATTAGGCCTGGTTCAGCCTCTCAGTGCTTCTCCACAATCGACCAGCCGTCCCAATTCGTCCGCACGAGCGCGATGGTGGAAATGACCGTGCTCATGGCTGACGCCAGTCAAGCAACGGATTACCGGCCGCCTGTAATTTGGGTAATAGCCACTAGCAACAACGCATGAGATGCTAATTACCGATTTAGGGGCAAAAGCGTTGTATTTCCTTGAGCCGATGTAAACAAATGTGCCGTGGGATGGGAGTAAACAGAGGACTGACCCGCGAGTTCTGCGTCGTATGTGTGGAGGGGTTGTGTGCGAAAAGAGGTAACTTGACTCAGGTAATGGATGGATTTGTGGAAGATCGTAGAGGGTCGGCTTAAAGAAGCTTGATGACGGAAAGATCATCACCGTCAGACGAGAAGCGGCTGGCTTCGAAACTTCTTGGGCGATTTACACGATGATCTGCCGTGGCCGACGGGTTTGTAGGGACAGCCCCGTACAGTGCGATACACTGTGGCTGTCGTCGAGAGGCCGAATGAGTCTGGCATCGCGGGGTCGGCCAGCTGAGACTGCCACACAATCCTCTTTCGAATCTTCCTCGTGGGTTCCTTGATCAATCTCAACAGCACTGGCTTCGTATCACCAAATTCCACCTCCTCCGTCGCTTGCCCAGCCAGCAACGTGAGGTTGCCGTCCTCTGACCAATTCGCATCCAGTTCTGAGACATGCAGCGTCCTACGGGAGTGCTGTGCTGCAGTGCTAAAATGCAGCTTGGTTGAAAGCCGTTATTGGCTGAAGCACAGGGACTGGTTCCATCTTGGAGGTAGCCCACAGAGGGAACCGAGTGGCAGCCATGCCCTCGAAGTTTCTCTGTATGTCGTTAGTTCTACGGGGTTCCACGGCGCATGTCTCGCAGTCTGCGGTCTGTTGCCGCTATGCCGCTCGAGCGTATGCTTTTTTGTATGCCGTACGAGTACGTGTATGGACGATGGAGGTGCTGTGAATGGTGGTATTTTGATGCCGATAATATGCTTCACTTGAGAGGACAAGCGAAATGACGGTGAGGGTGCGTGTGCTGCCGCTTGCCAAATGTCCGCCGAATGTGAAGGGCAGGTGTGCAGATATCACGTAGATGCTTCCTCCGTTGTAGACAAATATATCGAAACACTTCGGGTTGTAACTTGTCTGCCGAGGGTGAGGTGTCGGGATGATGGACAGGCCGCTACGGGGTGACTTGCAACTTCTGACGCAGCCGATGATCAGAACGGGACCCTGAACTAAACAAGCTGGGATTGCCAGAGAACAGTGCGAAAACTTGAGAGGTGGGTTCAGTATGGCGGCAAACCGTCCATCGAGTTGGTGGCTCGAGGGGGTAACAACGGCAGGACCGAACAGAGCGGTTTCCCACAGCTTTCTAGGCCTTCCAGGTTTCTATATCCGCTGCCACCCCCGCTCCTTCACCATTGGGCTCCACATCGACCCCCAATCCACTCGTCGTATTTTAATTTAGTCGCTGGCCACCCACCCCCGATATCGAAAGACCCTTTCTTTTCCCTCCCTTTCCCGTCCCTCGGTGGTTGTGACGGAAAGCAGCAGCCTGTGTGAGCGAGAGTGTGCGAGTTGTGAAGTGAGAGCGGGAAGGCTTCGTCATCTCCATCAAACCTCCTCCTCCTCAGCCTCCTCCGCCTTCCAGGTTCTCTTCTCGCCCTTCATTCCTTTTTTCTCGGGCTGGGTTGACTTGGAACTGTGCTTATCCTGGAGCACGTTTCGCGAGCGCCTCCTTCCGCCAACCTTCCTGACAATATTAGGTTGGACCTAAGGCCCTCCGCCGCCTGCTGGTGTCTCTGGTGTCGAGCCAGAGCCGAGTATTCGGACGTTACAGCTGTCTAGGTAAGTTGGAATCGTCTTTCTTTGGCCTGTTTGCCGCCAGCTACCGGCTGTGTTTCGCGCCGTCCCTGTGGGTTCCCCAGACCTGGATTCTGCAAGTTGTGATGTTGGTCCGACCGACCTGTCCTCCATCAAGACATAGCACCGTTGAGCATTCTTTTGTGGTTATCCGGTGACTTGCCCGCCAAACCTGAGCTGGCCGGGGCTTTCCAATAGCCTTGTGCTGCTCCTGTGTCCAGCCTGACCGCGCGTGACCTGTTGCTCATTCCTGGCCTGCCCACCATTAAAACCGATCGCCTCGGGTACCACCTAAACCTGTCGTCTCCGCCCCGATCCTCAGGTTTATCTTGCCGTTAGCGTTGGCTTGGGCGTGGCTCTCGATGGTCCGGAATTCCCGACGACGCCCGCTGTTACGAACATCAGCACAAGGACGCCGGCGCGCGGGGCACTGGCTACAGCAAGACCAGACGACAACGAGGACCGACAGGCTCTTGGTTTCGCCAAAGACACATCGTCCAGCCGTCAAGCTACACGTTATACCGCCTACGCGCCGCGTTGTCTTCCACCCCCACCGCTCTCGGGCGCCCTAGTTCGAGTTTCTTTGCGACTTGATTTAGCACGCCTCAGCCGAACCCCGCCACGCCTGCCACGCCCGAATTTCCATCTGGCCGCCATACATGGTTCTGTTCACTTATCGTTGCATACGATCCGATTGCCTTTCTGTCTGGCACAAGCACCTGGGCTGGGAAATCCACCGCAGGGACATAACACCGAAAGCTGTGCGAGGGCGAGTGCGAGGTGACAGGTCAACTAACATATGACACTGCTCAGGCTGCTGTCCCACATTTGCCACAGAACCCGCGTCCAGTGCGGCTCGAAGTCCCAGATAAACTCCTGGAACCAGCGGGGTCGTTCATTATCATCCCTCGCCCGTCAGGCTTGGGATTTACAACACTTCGCTCCTTAGAACACCGCATGCTGATGCATCCCCAACTGTGAAAAATGGATTCGGAAGACGGGGAGTTCTTCATAAAGGTATGTAGCCGGCACGCATTCTATGTGACTCAGTCGCTCCTGCTGTGGACGCAAGAACCTGACCAACTTGTCTCAACAGCAACTTGCCACATTCGTGCGCACACACGAAAAGGCGCTTGCGAACGCGCTTCAATTCCGGAGACAGAACGCGCCTCGTCATGGACCCTCCCAAAGCGTTTCGTCGGTTACGCCGATAGTTGTCCCCTCGTCGCCGACGGTGCCTGAGCGTCCGTCGACGTCGGCATCGACGTCAAGCACGCTGGCAGCTGCGCTCTCCCTCGGATCCCTCAGTTTTACCTCGCATAGCGTCAAGTCAGCAAAGTTGGCCCTTACCCCTCACCACCTGTTTTATCTGCTCTCGCGTTTCGAAGAACTGGGAATACCTGTCGGGCCGATGAAGGTTCGTCTCGAGAACTTGCACGACAGCACGACCTCGGCAAACTATGTCTCCTTCCTTGGCCAAACTCAGCGCTCAAAGAGCCGCGGCTCCGATGTGGGCTCCATCCGCTCCGTCTCGAGCATCCGGAGTGTCATGTCAGGCATGTCCGCGCTGTGGGCCAGCTTCGGGCTCGGCTCTGGCATATCTGCTGCTAGGACGGAGAGGCAGAAGGCCGCAATACAGGCTGATCTGAAATATCTGTACTCCGCCTTTACTAAGATTCCATGTCTACGACTGTCTCCGGACTGGCGCGCCCGCCTAATCAGAGGTTACGAGGAGTTTCCCTTTGACTCGGCCGTGCCATTGTATGTTTTCAAAAACGTCCAGGCCCTTGAAGTGAGCGACATTGACTTTCGGCAATTTTTCGGCTGGGACAAGCTCGCCGACCAGCTGAGGTCCCTTACGGTCAAGCGTGCCAGCCTTGATGACCCTGCAGATATCTTGATTGATATTGTGCTGGATGACATGGATAAGCGTCGGCGTCGCACCTCGAAGTCCCAGGGATCGCCGACCACACCTTGGGCCGGAGCCCCGAGCCCGAGGAGGAGCCCAACTGTTTCTCATGCCGAACTTCATAAGTCTACATCCGCTCCCGGATCCCCCGAGGCCCGGAAGTCGACCACGGACTTGCCAGTTGGATCACTCAATAGCGAACTTGGTACCGACCAGGATGGATCCAATGACCCGGACAGCAGACGGCCATCTCTAGCTCGGGCCGACAGTGACGAGCCACGGAAGTCTCCCACCAAGGAGAGCCGCCCGCGTAGCCACTCTCCACGCCGACCTTCCAGCTCCAGAAATGGATCGGCCAACATGCGTGGGTCATATAAGATCAGGCGATCGGGATCTGGCAGCTCGCACTCCAGCCTCTCTGACTCTTGGCACAATTCACGCGGGAGCTCTTCAAATCTACTGGCCATGGGTATCCTCCCAGCTTCCAAGTGGCGGTTCCTCAAGCACCTCAGTCTTGCTGACAACTCTCTGACGTCGATTCCTGCCTCGAGTCTCTCCCCGCTCTCTAACACACTGCACTCGCTGGACCTCTCGTCCAATTTGTTTACGCAGGTTCCTGACAGCTTGGCCGGCCTCACTGCACTACGTGCACTGAATTTGGCGTCGTGCATGATTGATTCGCTGCACTCGCTCACCCGCAACCCACTGCCTGCCATTACGGCCCTCAACCTACGAGGAAACCGCCTGCAGTCCATCGCAGGAATCGAGAAGCTGTATCCACTTGAAAGACTTGACCTCCGGGACAACCGCTTGACAGACCCAACGGAACTTGCACGTCTCACTGGGATCCCGGAGATACGCGAAATCTACGTAGAAGGAAATCCTTTCACTCGTACCCACCGTGAATACCGGATCACCATTTTCAACTTATTCCGAAGGACGCCGGGCTACACCGAGGATATCACTATTGATGCCACGGGACCAACATACTCGGAAAAGCGTTTCCTAGTAGAGCGGGAGGCTCTGCCACCACCAGTCCCCGTAGTCAAACCCATACCGCAGGAGACTCCCGCAATTGATGTGAGCAAGCCTGCCATCATATATGACGCACCGCCCAAGGAACCAGCTGTGCTTCGAAAGGAGCGACCCGTGCCTAAGAATACCTCGAGCGAGGTCAACACAAGCTCAACACGTCGGCGACGGGCACCCAAACGACGTATCGTTGATCTCGCTACTAACGACAGCCCGATCCCCCATCCCCAGCCAGTTGAGCGATACGCATCCCATGATGCTGGGCTCGGTATCAACAACAACTACCGCATCTCTCGACCTGAAAACGTCCTTGCGGAGAGCCCCATGCCTAATACACAGGGAGGCACCGATGTTCCGCGAATAGACACCAGCGTTGCCCCTCAACTACCACCCATATATGCGTCTCATGACAGTCCACCTTCTAACCACAATTGGAATGAGAACCCGGACTGGGATGCAGGCGGTGAACTTTATCGCCGCAAGATCGAAGCACTCCGCGACAAAGTCGGGACTGGCTATCTCAGCGTTCTGAGCGAAGAAGGTTGGGATCCATCTTCCCGCCCACCGGATTACCATGATGCAGAGTTCGGTGCTGCCTCCCCTATACATACGAATCCTACAACCCCTCGAGCTGCGAGCGTACAAGCGATCCACAGTGGTCGTACTCTCGGCTGAATCTTGTATGAGATACCCCAGCTTTTGAGCATATTTCTGTCTTCGGTATATCTGTAGGCTATACGTTGGAAGGATGTTGGAATACCCATCTCTCGCTGCTGGTGGTGCAGTTATCATTTTCATTTTGGGTTTGTTTTTCCCTTAAGATATCATTGGCGGGAGCATAGCGTACTGGCGTTTTGTTTTCGTTGTTTTTTGGACAGGGGGAGGGAGGCGTTGGTCGGCATGTGTCATCTTTAGTGCAGAGGGCGGTCTTTGTCTCAACAGGGTGCGAAACCAAGTCAATCTAGACGCTTGGGGAGCTCTCGGGTTTAGCTCTTCTGGCACTGATATGTGTTCGGTGCGCGCATGTGTCTGTTCAGCTGTTTTGTCTGGCATGGGGTGGTCGTCAAAGCATTCCCCTGGTACCCCTTTTCTGGACGAAAAAACTCACTTGCATCCATGGGTGTTTCTCTAGTAGTTCTTCTTCTGATGCATGACATATTGAACATTGGGGGACATAGTGATCTCATTTGGGTCCTCGTACTTTAATTCTTGCTGTGGGCGGAGTTGGAGAGAAGGTGTTTTCCTGATTTGAACGGGCCCTAGGCTCTCACTGTAGCCCACTCCTCTCACCCTAGGGGACAACAGGGGCCTCGCTACGCCCGTAGATCGGTAGTGGAAATAGCGCGCATTTAGAAGTAGTTCTTGGCCGGCATTTCTATGACCAAGTGATGTGATCAGATCATGTTGGTGCTACCGGGACTGGACACAGAGGTCGGTAGAACGTATGCTGCCTGGCTTCTCAAGTAAAGCTTGTTTCATAGTGAGCTTGTATGACATGGGAATAAATCCTGTTTACATTGTGATGGGCCATACGAGGATACATATAGTATGGCTGCTCAAGAGTGCAACACGGCCTGTGAGTGTGAACTCCGTGACTTGCTTTAGAGTGAACGGACACCTTCCGCATTGCTTTCAGGAGCACTTCATTTGGCCGGAGTACTTATAGTTCTTGGCCCTCTTTGCATCTTGACCTTACTCTCTGGTGGAATTGCTGGTCACTGGAAACACCCCACGAATTGGCGTGAAGTTTCGTAGTTGTCTTTTAAGGGTAACGCTGAATCTTCACTTCGGTAGGTAGTTGAGGGCGGCATTTCTAATTGTGATGCCTGCAGGTCGTAGGATACTTTTTGGTGTATTGAAGGTGGTGTTCTGGCGCGATCGTCATTCCGTCTGCCGAGAGTCGGGGTTGCTCCTCACCGTCCGGTGGAAAGCTCAATTTAATTTTGAGCAGTAATTCCGGGCCTCAAGTGATTTAGTGAAATAGTCAAGCCGGATTCTTGTTAAGCTAGACTCAGAGAGGAGTTCCGAAAAATGAGGGAATTGGGTGTAGGTGCCCAACAGTGCGGAGTGAGCTGGTGAAGATACGCCTGACTTCCTCTTGGGTTGTGGGATTTGGGCGGCGTCTGAGTCTCAACAATCAGTTCCAGTATCCGTTCATCGTCGGAGAGTGGGAACAGGTCGACCGCCAAAATATGAGAGCGGACGACGACTCAGGTAATGTGGGAGGCAGGCGTTCTGGGGGCACAAATAATGCTGCTTTCTTTCCGAAATAAGGCGACTCGCTTCAAGCCATTGGCCAATTCGAATAACTGGGATGGGTGCGTGGAGAAAGAGCAGCGCTGTGATGTAATCCGACATGGGGGTACGTGTCGCGCAACGGGAGGCTTCCATTGTCTTGGGAAAGCTGAACTCTACTGGAATGCGCTCGCTTTCTGATTGGTTCAGATGTTCAAGACATTAGGGCCCAGTTGCAACCCCATCAAACATTAGTTCGGCATGACGGCGACCACAATGGTTTTAGGCCCAATCGAGGGGTTTCTAACCTTTCTCAAATTACCAGACGATTGATGCGAGATGGGTGCGAAGGCAGTCTGGAGTAGTCGACTTCGTGAACGAGACAGGCTTTGAATTATTGGCTGCGAGTATGGCTGAGCATCTCGTTGTGCTCATGGCCCGGGGCCAAGGGGCCATGTCGGGAAGGTAGGGGCTGAGTGGGTGTTGATGCCTGCCGCTACCTTGGCAGGTGAACGGGTGGCTGTTACACAGTAAGTGTGTGTATCGCATCTCTAGGAAGGAAATCTTGCTCATCAGAGCCCAGTAAATGGGATAGCGATGCTGAGATTTTGCGTGGTTGTAACATTCTAGCTGCTGTTTGCGCTGAGAGACAAAAAAAACAACCTGGTCTGACTGTTTTGAAGTGACAAAACATCCAGGTTGACAGCTTGACAGCTTGACCCGCAAAGCTCTAGGACACAGCGTTTGGAAACCAAATCCACAGCGAAGCTCTCTGAGTGGAGGATCCACTTTGGGAGTGTGGGGCGGGCAGGGATTTTGATTGGGGGCGGATTTATGGGGCAAATTCAGCCAATGAGAAGAGGAAGACCGCCAGCCGCGACAGGAGAGATGCAGTTTCCGTGAACGTCACGTCGTCGAAAGCACCAAAACTCCTCAAGACAATTCTGCGCTCTCCAGCATCCACTAACCATCCTACCGGCCGCTGGCTCACGGTCGCGTCTCCGACGGCGCATTTCAAGGCTCGCGACAAATGTGCGAAATTATTTGCCGCCTGCCGAACGTGACCCCGCACCCAGCAGCCCCAACACGGTGATCATTTTCGCTTTCCAACAACCCATCACGCATCACTTTTTCCGAATCCCGACAGCCTTGATCTTCACATCCGTCGCAAAACCCGTCGCCAGCCATGGCTCCTGCGCCCACGACACCCAGGCGCGCTCCCAGGCTGGGAGTTCGCCCTCGTGGCCGTCCGAAGGGCTCCACATCGACGAGCGCGTCTCGCGTCAGGAAGCTCGCCACCGACGTGGCTGCCTCGGAACCCCCCCCTAAAAAGCGGCGCTATATTCCTGGCGGTCCTGGAGGTGGCGGTCGCTTTGTAGACGAAGATGGCATCGAGACTCCTGCCGAACCTGCGGCCACGACGGTGTCGCGACCACGGGCTACTGGGGCGAGCATCTCCAACGCCTCGCCAACCGTCTATCCGCGCAGAGAACGAAGCACCCGCATCCGGACCGCGGTAAACCGAGATGAACTCGACGAGATGCAGTACAGCTCCGCAGCTGCTGTGGCCGCTGCTGTCGTACAGAGTGAGGGATACAAGCCCAGAGAGGAGCGCGGATGGGAGGAGTTCCACCCGCATCTGGATATAGAAGCGACATTCATGGTTTTCCCCGCCAATAAGGTTGATGGTATCTACAAATCATCACCAAATTCCCCAGCTGCCGTCCCGGGGCCAAGCACCCCGTTGAATGGCGCAAGCACGCCAACGAAGGAGGCGCAGGTGGCGCCAGAGAGCGCGGTGAACGTGACGCCCAATGGGCAGGGCAAGCCGTCGCTCCTGGCGCCGCTTACAGACACGCCTAGCAGGCGCCGAGTTGGACGGCCGTCTCGGGACTCTGTTTCGCTCTATGCGTCACGGACCTTGGATTTTGGCATGCCGCCCAAGGTACCAAAGGTTCTTCCAATTCACAACCAGACCCCCAAGGAGCGTCTCGACCTCAAGCTCCCCTCATATCGAAGAACGAACCGCATATCCCTTTTTGAGAGCAAGACATTTGGGCAGGCCAGATACGTGGACAAGTCGATGATGAACGTCGGATACCAGGAGAGCGACAACTTTATTCGACCAGACCGTAAGCTTATCAAGGCTATGGATGCCAATGTCGAAGAGGACATGGAGCAATCGGCTGTGCTAAACACCGACGGCGACCCAATTCAGCACACGGCTGGTGGCGTGGGCCGTGTCGAGTACGACATGGATGAGCAAGATGACATGTGGCTTGAAAAGCTCAACGACCAGCGGAAGACCGGCGAGCTTGACCCTATAACTCGCGAGATCTTCGAAATAACGATAACGAAGATTGAAAAAGAGTGGCATGCTCTTGAGAAGAGGATCCCGAAGCCAAACCCAAAGCCCCCGCAGACCCATAGGCCGAGGTCTAGCTCGGCGGCCGCGGTGAATGGCGAACCTCAAGTGGGTGAAGAGCAAGACAGCAAATGCGCCATCTGCGATGACGGTGATTGCGAAAATACCAACGCGATCGTCTTCTGCGATGGTTGCGATCTTGCGGTCCACCAGGAGTGCTACGGCGTTCCCTTCATCCCTGAAGGGCAGTGGCTATGTCGAAAGTGTCAGCTAATTGGACGTGGCATTCCAGTAAGTCTGCGAACCCTTGCTGGGATCATTTTTTTTCTCTTTTCAACAACTCCGTACTGACATTGATCTACAGACCTGCATATTCTGCCCTAATACAGATGGCGCTTTCAAACAAACCAACTCGTCCAAATGGGCCCACTTGCTGTGTGCGATGTGGGTTCCTGAGGTGAGTCTTGGGAACTCGACCTTCATGGAGCCTGTCATGGATGTCGAGAAGATCCCGAAAACAAGGTGGAGGCTGTCGTGCTATATTTGCAATCAGCGCATGGGAGCTTGCATACAGTGCTCTAACAAAAGCTGTTACCAAGCCTTCCATGTAACATGCGCCCGACGATGCAGGCTTTTTTTGAAGATGAAAAACAGCCAGGGTGCCCTCACCACTGTCGATGGGAGTCATTCATTGAGAGCGTTTTGCGACAAGCACTGCCCTCAGGACTATGCGAAGGAGAATGCGGTCACACAGGCCACGAAGGAGGCGAAGCGCTTCTACAAGCGAACTATGAAGAGGCGCATCTGGGCAGACAGCCAAGCATCCGCCCTCCAGATAGCTGCCACCCACCGCCACGCCATCACCGAGCACCCGCCCGACGAATCACAAATGACAGGTGCCAAAGTGTCAGCTGTCCTCGGAGATAAGAAGAAGGGACTGCCAGGCAAACCTATCTGGAAGCTACCCTCTGGCGCGCCCATCATTCCTCAAGCGGTATACGACATTGTTGAGTGCTCTCTTGCAAGGTTCTCCATCAGAAAGCGCAAAGAGTTCGTCGCGGAGGCATGCCGGTACTGGACACTGAAGCGGGAAGCCCGCCGCGGCGCTGCACTACTGAAGCGGCTTCAGCTGCAGATGGAAACGTTTTCCTCCATGGAACTGACACGCCGGAATTTCGCTGCTATGGGGCCATCGGGAAAGGCGCGGTTGATAAGGCGAATCGAGTTTGCCCGGAGTCTCATCAAGGACCTTGAACAGCTCAAGGCGCTCAGTGAGGGTGTTGTCAAACGCGAAGCCAACAAACTTGAAGCGGCCGAAATGGAACAGGACTTTGTGGATAGCTGTTACTTCCCCATTTACAGGATGCTTGTGCCGGTTTTGGAGAAGGCATTTTTGTAAGTCATCGCACCCAACAGCTGTCGACTGGAATTCCGCGTTCTCGCTAACATATCCCCAGGCTCGACAAGGACGTGTTCAAAAAAGGCTTGACGAAGCTGCAGGATAAACTTGATGTGCGGTTCTACACCACCAGTCTTCAATTTGCCCATGACCTTTGTCAGGCCATCAATTTGGGCATCAACACAACGTCCTCGCCGCCATCTACGGAGACAAATGGACCCGAACCCATAGAGGCATCTCCCGCCAAGCAGAGTAACTATGCGGATGTCAGGGATCGTCGGCGCCTCGGCAAACGAATCCTGAAGACAGTCCAGCCACAGCTTGAGGCCGCACTGAAGGCCGAGTCTGATATTTGCAGCAAGCCGATTGACGCGCTGCTTAAAGAGTTGGAGGGGATGTTAGATTCCAGCCTTGAGATCAAGCAACATACCATTGAAGCCCCCCATGACCAAGTCACTGCAGGCCCCGAACAGGCCCAGGACGTTGAGATGGTCGATGCACCGGAGGAAGCTCAGATCATTGTCGCCGACCAGTCCGACGGCGATGTAGCTGTCAAGATTGATGGCGAGGCGGGGCCCTACGACCCAATGGACACAGATGTTGTCCCACGCACACAGGGCAACATTGAGGTCAATACGTCCGACCGTGAAAACGCCTCCCTTTCCAGGCCGACCGGTGTTATCTCTTCGGGCGGTTCTCCCTTGGGGGAGCGACAGCTCGCGTCTACAGTTGTGCAGGTGAACGGTGCCTCACACAAGGCAGTCAATGGGTTCAAGAAGGTCGACTCAGGCTCCCCACCTTCACTATCCGCCTTCGGCTCCAGTGGCCTTCAGCCTCCGCAGCATTCGGGCCCACTCACGCCGCCACAGTCTAATGGCAGCTTCGGCCGTGATCCAGCCAACATGCTGTCGGAAGGTGGCGTGCCCTGGTATTTACAGGGCTTCGACCTCAAGGGCACATCGGCCGTTGAAGAACAGTGGACTGGTCGCGATGCTGTCCGTAGCCTCAGCGAGGAGCTGACAGACATGGACGACGACGCGCTTAAGGACCTTGAGTTTGATGTAGACGATGACACTATCACAGCGTCACCGGTCAACGCTGGCGCGGATGGTGAGCTGGTGGATGGTAATAGCGGCTCTGCAAAGGCGGTGAGAAAGAGGGAAAGAGCCAACCCTGCCAAATTTAGGAAGGGAGTCAGGTCGTCGGCGAGGAGGCGATGACCTCTTTTCTTCTCACTTTAGTTCCTCGTGAGGACGCTGGCTCGGTTCTTGACGGGTTTGTTGTATTAACTCTTTGATTAAGTGTTTCGGGGTATTGGTTTTCATTCACACGTTCGGGTGTTCGGGAACGTCGGTTTCAGTCACGACTGATATTGGGGGTGTTTTATGTTTCTAGATGGAAGAAGCGATACCAAACCCCCTTTGTTACCACTTAGTTGGTTTTGTTCTTTTTCATCATTTGGGTTTTTTGCTATCGCTGCTTTTCAGGGGTTCATGGCGTAGCCGACATACCTTGTTTTAGTCTTCCAGTACGCGCAAACTCACCTTGGCCATGCCATTTGGGTTTTTTTTCCCTGCAAGACACAAAATCAGATATCTTGCCAAAGATCTTGACTCTGTTTTACTCTTCCCTAGTCTTGCTCATGATATTTCGTGTAGTTCGAGGTTTCGATCCATACCCACCTGTGTTATCGTCCGTTGTCATCGATGCGAAAGTCAAATTAGATTACTCAGGAAATGGGACTATGGCCTCTGTGGATGAGTGCGAGAATGGTTGAAGTGCTAGCTTTATTTGTTGATGGAGTGAGAAATGGCGGACAGGTCATAAAGTTGAACAGTTTCTGCAGAAGAGGGGGGATATATAGCTCATCAATCAAGTCTTCTGAGAATTTCTGGGGGCCATTGGGTGGCTTGGACTCATGCTATCCGGTTTCTGGGAGTGCGAAATCCCGTCCAGTTGAGGCCAGGAACTGACCACCCCACACTTGCCCCTTTCCCTATAAAACGAACAAGACCTCAAGTTGCCGTCAAATCAGCTGCGGGGATCATGAGAGGCCATTGCCTCATTCATTGCTTACCCTCTCCACACATGTTGATGTGAAGCAGATATGTAATGTGGGCTATACAACCGCCTGTCATTCAATTTCTTATGAGCATCCCAAGGTGGCAAGCTTTGGGCTTGGAGGTTGAGACGGTGTAATTTTCTAAAATAATAGAGAATGTCTCCTTGCACTGTGGCCTCGGTCTCATTTACACCATGATCAAAGCCCAATTCTAATACCTTTAGCCTCTTACGATGCGTGAATGGCCTGTTATGTGGCTACCTAGGCCTTATGGCCCAAGCTGTAAGGTTGCTAATAGGACCGAGTACGCCTTGTGGGTAGGTAGTTGTTGAGATCATAGTGCAAGTGAGACGGAGGCATAGTGCAAAGAGACGTTCTCAGAGAATATTCGTGGGATGGGCTCACGGAGCTGGACAGGGCATTGCGACTTCATGGTCCAGACCTAGTAATGACCTGTTATGAGTCTGCCCTCTGTATCTATACACCGTGTAAGGATCATTGACTATCGAGATCCAAGTATGGCATCTCAATTTGACCAAGTGGGCATGTTTGAACCGCTGGTCTTGAAACCATACTGTACCTACATCTCATCAAAAACACAGGCGGTATTCCAAACTTGAAGCCCAGCACAAGATGCTGGTGGCCGGGCTGGGCTCGCGTGTTCATGCCTATCAGTGGAGAGAAACGACGCAGCCCAGTGGGGGGAAATATAATGCGCACATGAGGATTAAAAACAGACAAAGATCAGACCAATGCGAGGTTTCAACTTTATCCGCCCAAGGAATTTTGACAGTTGCACAGGGGTGGATTTTGCGGCTTCTCTGGGACCGCCATGTGACCGTTCGACTCGATTCGTGAGGAGGTTCGCGTCGCCGGTTGATCCAGATCAGCCAGCCTCACCCAATTGGCGACAGACTCGCGCACGATGACGAAGTAATGGAGGGGATGTATGGAGGGGGATGGAGGGGCAGGTAACACCAGAGCCCAAGAAAGCCCCGCGTTTTCCGGTCAGAGGGCGGATGACCTCAGGTGCCCTGGAAAATCCCAGGCGGGGCAGATGGGGAGTTTGGAAAGCAAAATAGAGGGGCAGCTTCTGGACCGCGATAAGAGGCGGCGCAGCCCAGGCCAAGGTGAGCTGGAGGCGGAATGGATAGAGGTGTCGACATCAATTCGATTCTTGGATCCTCGGGCGCAACACACCTCCTCGCCTGCATACTGTCCCGTTCACACGCCCTCTGTAGTTGCTCGAATTTTGGCCGTGGAGGATTAACCACGATTTTTTTGGACGATGTGCCAGGGCAGTTTCCATGGTGTCCGGGTGCTCTCCTCTTCCCCTGAATGCGCAGCCAGAACCTAGCCGGCGCCAAGGAGGCAATGCGAAAGTTTGCATGGGGCAAACCCTCGAGCTTAATGAGTTGGCAGTATCGACGGTTTTTGTATGGATGTACGGATTAGAACTAGAGGTGAGCGCGCGACCGTGAATCCCAGGGGGGCGAACACCCCCTGGTTCAGGGGCAGTGCAACGCGCGAATTCTCCTCTCTACCCAACCTGTTCGTACATGCTTTTTGAAGGGAGTCCAACCATAAGAGGGTATGGAGATGCTCTTGAGCCCAGGTGTCGTGAAGCCTCGACGCCGCGCTACATTCTTGGTTCACCCCGCACACACCTCTTGATGCTGGCATCCCTCCTCAGGAAACAACTCCCAAGGCGGCGAAAGCGAGGAAAGGCAGAAGTGCGACCGAGGATATTGAGCAGGATTTCCTTTGCCCATGTTTGATGGCGAAGACTAGTTACCGTTTGGCCGTAATGCTGGTGTACGTGACAGCGGAAGCCGATAGAGGGATAGAGGGAGTTCAACATCCGGGACTGGTATTGTTAGGTACATTGCCGCGGGAGGATCGGTAACACAGACCGCGGCAGCAAGCGGAAGGCAGTCACGAGAGCAAGCCCGACTTGCCGGTCAAAATGGAGAGTCGCTGGCATTTGTTGATGCTTCATGAGAAAAGCCCGGTCATCAGCTTCTCATGGCTGAGCGCCTGGTGGAGAGACGACATCCCACCAGGAGGACCGCCCAGAACCAGCCAGACGGTCGATGCGACGTGCGTGCATTGGCTCACTAACAGTGTGCAAGCCAGTGCGGGCTGAATGATGTTAGTGGGCGCAACATCTTTTTCGAAGTGACTTCTCGGTCTTGGCCCCCTAGCCGCCGGCAGGAGGACGGTGCACTGGGACTGGGCCGCCCGCCCGACCAATGCCTTCCTTCCTTGTCGCTGTGCTCCCTGTGCATCAGTGCTGCTTTAGTAACCCCCCCGGTGTGTGCCGTGGACCTCCTCCAACCTAAGTCTCAAACGCCTACCACCAACTTCGATTTTTTCCGACCTTCTGTCCCAAACTCCCCACGGCGATTTCTCTGTCAACCAAGACGCAGAACCTCCACCAACAAAAAAGGCGATCAAAGTCCTCTATCAGGCATCTACGCGGCATCTGCTCTGTCTCGCTGAAATTGAGACAATCCCCGCGAATTCCTGTCGATTGCGAGTTTACAACCGCACGCCCCGACTGTGTTTTCCGACCGTGGCAGCCTTCCCAAAACACGGAACACCCACCCTTGCCCCCTCGCGAGACCTCATCGACGACGGCTCCTGCCTTGATCATCGACGACGCCAGTCTCTTTCGACCGGCATCTGCTTGTTAGCCCCCGCGTTACCTAACGACAACGCAACTTCGCGTTTTTTTTTGGCGACTGACACCAGGATTGCCTGCGCTCCCTGAAAAGAGTCAGCAACTCCACCAAACCCCGGTGACGATAACCACATCCCCATCCGCCGACAACCGAGAAGATTTTCTTCTGGACACCCCATAAATCAACAAAGCCCTGGTTCTTCGGTAGACCTTGTGTCAGACGG
>Ga0247770_1000394_pt1 | contig 42842 bp, 29 predicted proteins | sample UWRJL136409B6_FD_179943 | JGI IMG/M metagenome (GOLD analysis project Ga0247770, IMG submission 179943) | Plant litter microbial communities from Arlington Agricultural Research Station in Wisconsin, United States - UWRJ-L136-409B-6 | ecosystem: Environmental > Terrestrial > Plant litter >... | reverse complement strand
AACTTTCTGTTTCTTGAGTTGGTACTGGGGAAGGTTTTGATTGGATTAAATTGGCAGAAATGGGGGCCGCATCTACTTCTCCATCAGTTTTAGCAGTTAAACTTTCTGTTTCTTGAGCTGGTATTGGAGAAGGTTTTGATTGGATTAAATTGGCAGTAATGGGGGCCGCATCTACTTCTGGTTCTGTTTTAGCCGTTAAACTTTCTGTTTCTTGAGTTGGTACTGGGGAAGGTTTTGATTGGATTAAATTGGCAGAAATGGGGGCCGCATCTACTTCTGGTTCTGTTTTAGCCGTTAAACTTTCTGTTTCTTGAGTTGGTACTGGGGAAGGTTTTGATTGGATTAAATTGGCAGAAATGGGGGCCGCATCTACTTCTGGTTCTGTTTTAGCCGTTAAACTTTCTGTTTCTTGAGTTGGTACTGGGGAAGGTTTTGATTGGATTAAATTTGCAGAAATTGGTGCTGTATCTACTTCTACTTCACTTTGAGCCGTTAAATTTTTTGGTTGGTCTCGACTTATTTCTAGTTGTGACGCTACAGTTTCTTGAGATGATACTGGAGAAGGTTTGGGTTGGATTAAGTTGGGTAAAGCTGGTGCGATCGCATCTATCTCTACCTCAGTTTTATTAGTTAAATTTTCTGTTTGTTTTCCAATTGACTCTAGTTGTAGCGATCGAGATCCTTGAGATGATACTGGATTAGCTTGAGCTTGGATTAAGTTGGAAGAAGTTGGTGCGATCGCGTCCACTTCTCCCTCCACTTTTGCAGTTAAATCTTCGGTTTTTGCTGCCGTTATTTCTGGCTGTAGTGATACAGATTCTTGAGGTAGTCCTGAAGAAAATTTAGATTGGATTAAGTTAGGTGAGGTGGGTGCGATCGCATTTACCTTTCCCATATTAGTAGCAGATGAAGAAGGCAAACTTTCTCTATCTAAACTTAGCTTTCCCGAAAAACTTGTTGGCGTTTGGGGTAAAGGCTTAGTTATAGATTGAGAGCTTAACTGGTTGTTAAAACCTAGAAAAGTATCGTTAAATCTGCTTATTTGAGGTAAATCTAAGGAGTCAGCACTAGAGATATTATTGGCTGGCTTTGCCGAAACTATTGGCGATACGTTGTTGGATATATCAACCGTACTCGTTGGCATCGAATTATATAAACTAGAAGTTTCTCCAGAAGTAGAAACCCGATTTTCAGAACTCGATGTACTTTGCCTTTGTGTAAATTGAGGCAAGCCTGATAAACTAGAAATCTCAGAAACAGATGCTTGAACTAAAGGTTTTGAAATTGCCAAAGGTTTAAGTTGAGCGATATTTTCCGTTGCAGCGTTAGCACTATTCAATGCGGCTGTATTTGGAGATAAAGGCTCATTTTTTGAGCGGTAATTTGTAGGAAAATTTCCTACAATATCTTGTGTATCAGGTATCTCGCCTACATTTGAGTTAATCTCAGATCGAGCTTGAATAGGTAATTGATTATCGAAAAACTGAGGAATTCCTCCAGCAAAATTTTCCCCATCTTCCCTTATTTGCGTCCCCGCGTCTAATTGCCAGTTGCCAATTTCCCCATCTTTATTTACCTCTCCTAATGGCTGAAGCACAGAATTACTAAATGGCTGCAAGCTTTGCCCTAGGGGATTTAAAGGCTGACATAAAGGAGATAGCGATCGCTGGAGTTTAAAGTCATTTCCCAGAGAAGTGGGTTGAATTAAAGAATCTTTCAACCCTAGAGGCTTTAAAGTCATAATCATTGCCTCCCAAGCGGAGTTTTACATTAATTTCCTATAAGAAATAACCAGATGCGTGGCGTCCCGATTGCAGTTTTATCGCGCCTCCTCCTTCTGATTTGGCTATCTTCAATCCCTCATAAGCTAGGGTCAATTCTTCTATCGCCACCGTGTTAGAATTGCCTTGGAGTGCTGGCGCTTTCCAACCAATTGGAATGGCTGCTACTAACGTCCAGCATTGCATGGTTACCCCTGCTTGGTTAAAGAGCAAAATATTTACATTCCGCCGTTCTTTTTTGCCATTGCTTAAGGTATTACTTACCCAATCCCAAAAAACAAAATCATCGGTAATACCGCGTTTTAGAGTTACATCTGAAAACTCAGCTTGACCTAAAACAATCCGTTGGTGGTCGTTGACACCACCTTCAAAATAAGTTTCTTTTTTGATTGTGACTCCTAATCCAGAACACTCGCTAAACGAAGCCGTAATACTACTTTCTATTTCCACGTAAAAGCGATTAGCAGTTACGTAGTTCAGTGCGTGCGTGTCTTGACCGTTTTTAGACATCAGACCATCCCTCTATAGTTTCCAGCGCGATCGCGAGTATTTCTCAAGTCTTCCAGTATCAATTCATAAACTCTATCACTGAGTTTCCTCATCAATATTGGATCTACAAGAACTTTATCAATTAACTGAGCCATTTCATCTTTTTTGTTTACATCCATCTTTTAATTCCTCTTAGGTAAAGTTCGCAGTGATACCAGTCCTGCTTCGCTCAGCAAACGTTGCCCCTCATCCGTTTTTAGCAGTTCTGCAATTTTTTTTCCTGCAACCGCTCGCGTTTTATCTTTGGGATAAACTACTACCAAACGGTAAATTAATGGATAGCTAGCAGACTTGAATGCTTCAATATTAGGCCAATAATTTCCTTTATCATTGCATAAATCAATCGTCGGTTCTATGGGTTTTATTTGGTTACCAAGCTGTTGAACTAATGGCTGAACTTCTTCTCCATTTTTTCCTAGTGCCAAGGGATAAACAGCACATTGATTAAAGACACGACTGAGTAAACCAAAACCAACTCCCACCGTTTGATTCTGCTCGAAATCTTTGAGGATTTCTCCTAAAATATAACTTTCATTAATTGGTTGTTGATTTATTTTCTGCCGCGCATCTCTAATCAGTTTTTCCGGCAAATCTTTAAACTCTTGAGGTGGATCTCCTTTAAACACTAACTCTTCAAAAAGTTTAACAGCCAGACGATTCTCAACTGGCATATAAACTTTGATCTTCTGGTTAATCCCTTCTGGAGGAGACCAGTTGGTCAAGGTTTCTGTTGTGTAAATTTCTCGTAATTGGTCAAGCGTAATTTTGCCGTTCAAGGCATTCGGAACACTCTGGTGTCTTTTGTTATCGCTGAAAGCTACAAATACCACCAATCCATCATAGGCAACTTCCACCTGCTCCATATCATCGGGTAAATCTTTTATAAAAGTAGTAAGGGCAAAGTCTGCTCTCTTCAATCTAATTGCTTCTATTATGTTTTCGTTTGAAATATTGAGCGTATACGTTTTTAATCTCGGCTCGCGAATGGTTAGTTCTTCTACAAACGTTTTATTGTAAGAAACCAAACTAACTGTATTAAGAATATAACTCCAAATTCCATCAGCCTCAGTTATGTACGTAACTGTTCCAGTTGGAACTTGATCGATCTGGGCAAGGCAGCAGGGTTCAGAAGAATTAAAAACAAGCCCTTCAACTTGAGACAAAGGCTGACGCAATCTTAGCATAATTTGCCACAACAATGCCGCCAGTAAACCAAAGATCATAATCGTTAATACCAGTCGAAACAACGAAGATCTCTGAGTATCTTCTTCCAAACTGTCCGCTTCTGCTGTTACGTCTAGTGGCGTTTCAACTTCCCTTGACAGGGGTGCTAACAACTCTTTTCTTGCTTCAAAAGCTGTTTTAAATGGCTGGTCAATTCCTAATAGACGATGAATAAATTTATTCAGCCTAGCATCTTTAAATTCAGGCCAATGTTGTTCAAACTTGGGGTTAAGCGGTTGAGTGGTATCGGGGTCTACTGTTGTTCCCCATAACAAGTAAAAACTTACATATCCCAGATCGATTAAATCTTGTTTGGGTGAGCGATCGCTAAATTTAGCAGTGGGTGGTTTAAATAAATCTTCCCAGAGGGCTAAATCGGCTACGTAGATAAAAAATTGCGGTTGATCTAGGGCAGATGGCTGACTGCTACTCGCGATTAAAAGGCTATCAAGACTGAGATAACCGTGGGGCAACCCTTGCTCGATCTCGTCATCCAAAGTTCGCAATCTGTAACTGTGGAGAAACCAAAGTGTTTGCAGTACCTGATCCAGAACTCCGCGCACCTGGTGGGGAGTCATAGCCCCGCTTTTGAGCAGATACTCTCTCAAAGTTAGGCTATTGTGAATCGGTTGCTCGAAAATTAGGTAGCAGCGTTTTTCATTGCTAGGTGCGATCGCATCCCAAGGACTAATCAAACGAAAATCCTGTCCTACTCCATTCTTGAGGTTCAAACTCGCTAGCTTTTCAAACTTTTCTTTGCGCTCTTTTGCTTCTTTTTGATTAAAATCCCGGTCGGTTAACAGATATTCTTTAATTAAAATAGGCTTGTTATTTTCAACCTGAATTCCTTGATACAACCGCACGCTTTCCCCATCTTTTAACCATTTTTCAACTCGATACTTACCGCGACGACCCCCGCGAATTTCTATATCTGTTGGTAAAATGGGTAGAGTTTTTGCACTGCGAGATGTTTTTCTCGCTAATCGATCTGCTGTTGCAATCGTTACCGCATTTGCTATTTCACTTAAACTACTACTTGCTACTTTTACTTCCGATCTTCTAGAATTAGATTCGCTCAATAACTCTTGGGGGGAGTAGGGGTTAAGCATTCTGTCTGCTTGTGAGTTTCTTTGTTCCACAGGTAGATTAGATTGCTCAACGGAATTTCCCCGCGTTTCAGTCTTTTTACCCCAGGGTAACTCAACGTTTTCATACTCTTGTTGCGCGTGGCGGGTCGCTATCCGAGATAAGTTTTGAAATGGGTAGCGAATAAAGTTTGCTACCTCCCTAAAATTGCTGCCAACTGAATTTACTAAATCGGCGAGTCTCACAGCACCCCTCCCATATTAGATAGAAATAATACGCAGAATTTTTAATAACAGGACCTACGTACAGGAACAGAAAAACCGGGGGGTTTTATTAAATGTACGGGTCACAACAGAGTATTTTTGTTCGTAAACAACCCAGTTTCTGGGCTAGTGCACGAATTCCTAAATAACTTAAACCTCAGCGATAAAATTAATAATGGGTGATTGGTAACTACCAATTGGTAAGTGCTAATTGCTAACTGTTAATTAGAAGGCGTTGTAGGTTCTTTTGATTCTACGTCTTCTTCTAACTCGTTAATGCGACGATAAAATTGGTACAAATAATTTAGATCGCAAGCAAAAAGATCCTCAATTATCGTCGGAGTTACTTCTTCTAATGCACCCAATCTAGTAATTACCCTCGATAAAATAATCACCGTAGAATAGGCAGGATTAGACTTAACGCGGGGGTCACGCAATGGCAAAATTTCATCGATCGCTTTGGCTAAACGCATCACACCTTTGCGGTGTAAATTTCCATCTGCATCTAAAAAGCCCTTGGGTAAAGTAAATTCAAATTCAATTTGAAACATCTTGAAACATTACGGCTTATTGTTGCCGAGTAAACATTTCTACAGCAATTTCCATTTCTTCAATTTCCGACTCCCCACCAGCAGAACTTAAATCAGAAACAATGTAACTAATAGGCCAAGCTCCTTGAAATTGGAATATTGCCTGTGAGCTATTACTTTGGTCATAAATAGTTAAAGAACCATCTCGACGTTGTTTAGCCCAATTTCCTTCTTGAACTGCTTCAAACCACTTCCACAAAGTTGTGGAGTTAGTCATGCCCCGACGTAGGGTTATATTATTAGTTTTAACATTCCCAGGAACCTTTGTGCAAACAACCTGACCCATTTTCGCTTCACCCCAGCGGTTGGGTGTAACCTCGGTAACTTCTATCACATCTTGAGTGCGTTTAAACCCTTTGCAATCCATAAAATAAGCATCAACTGGTTCTTGGCTTCCCTCTAGTTTTAATTCGATATAAAATCGGCAATTTGTGAGGATTTCTGGAAAAGCGTTAATCAGGTTTGGCATTTTACCTTCTGGCTAATTTTAGATTTCCGAGGTCAGATTTCCGATTTAAATTCAAGCACGGCTTAAAGAAACCGGATTTCTGTAGAAGAAAAATAGTTGCACAAGCTAGAAATCTCAGCAAAAAACATGGTTTCTAGCTTGCGCAAACATAAGTCCTGTTCAATCTCAAATGTCGAATCTCAAATTACCTATTGTACTCGTTTGATATCTTCGTGTACTAGGGTTATGGTTTCATTAGCCACATCACCCGAGCCAGCTTCCAGTTTAGGTCCTTCATATTTGGTAGGATAAGCATTTTGCAACTCCCAACGCGCTTTCATCTCTCCTGCTTGGTCGTAAACAGTAACCGAAGCGGCTTTCCGATTTGAGGACCATTCCGACTTACCGCCAGCATTTTTGTTGCAATCTTCGTACCATTTGTAAAGGTCTTTGTTAGTAGTAGCAACAACTTTGACGACAACCGGAGTATATTTGACTTGGGTGGGAGCAGCCTGACGCATGTTCATTGCGTTTTTACTCGATCCCATTACCTTGTCAGCCCCGGCGGCTGGGCTTTCGGCACTTAAACCCGAGACTTCCATAATTTGCTTATCTGTCAGACCGTCAGCTTCAAAATAAAACCTACAGCTGACTAATACTTCATCCGTGTTTCCGGGTGCCATAATTTAACTCCTTTTGATTTGGTAATTGATGATTAGTAATGGGTAATTGGTAATTTTTGTTTCCATTACCATTCCCTCGTTTCACTCGGCCGTTACCTAATTTTATTGTTCATCTTGAGCGTTCCACTGACTGATGCGGAAGATGACAAATTCTGCTGGTCGGACTGGGCAAACCCCAACTTCAATATACAACCGACCTAGAATCATCGTTTCAGGGGGGTTGATTTCTTCATCGCACTTGACGAAAAACGCTTGTTCGGGGCTGCTACCAAACAATGCGCCTTCCCGCCACAGTCGTTCGAGGAAATTGCTAACCGTCCGCCGTACTCTTGCCCACAAATCTTGATCGTTTGGCTCAAATACAACCCATTGAGTGCCTAATTCGATCGATTTATTGATATAGCTCATCAAGCGACGGACGCTGATATAACGCCACTCGGTTTTTTCCGGTTCTACTAATGTTCTTGCGCCCCAAATCTTAATGCCTCGATTCGGGAAGGTGCGCAGGCAATTAATCCCTTTGGGGTTCAATAATTCTTGTTCCCGGAAGTTGCAATCGTAAGATAATCCGATGACGCCGCGCGGAGTTTCATTTGCTGGTGCTTTGTAGACCCCTCGCGTTTCATCTGTGCGCGACCATACCCCCATCATGTGACCGGAAGGCGGGATTAAAATCGGTTTTCCAGCATTACGGGGATTGGGGACTTTAATCCACGGATAGTAAAGCGCTGCAAACATGGAACGTCGGTTAAATTCATTATCCAACCAGTTAGTTACGTGTTGCGGTTTGACGCAGTCATGGGGAACATCCAAAACCACCATGCGATTGGGAGGATTGGGTGCGGCGTTTTCGCACAGACTTACCATCAAGTCCATCAGTCCGTGCAGTTGGTCGCGATCGATCAAGCCCTGTTTGTGCGCCAGCATTAAATCTGGACAGGCGACGATCGTGATTTCGTCAATCTCGAATAACCCTTGTATCCCGCTACGATCGTCGCGCACCCCTCGCACGTATCCGTACAAGTTTTCCTGCGTCGGTAAAAGAGGGGGAGGGCTGACTTCGTATTGACCGTCTACGGGACGGCGGGTAAGGGGCAGCCCGCGTTGGGTCAAGTCTATGACGGTGACGTACTGGGATGCTTCTTCGAGTTTGGTCACTACATAGTCGCCTACCTCTGGTTGCACGTTCCGATCCATCGTCAGTTGTTCGTGCCTTTCGAGTTCTTGCCCATCGCGCTTGATGACTACGGTGAAGAATTCAGCGGGGACAGGGGCTGGGGTGTTTGGATCTTCGGGATAAGCTCTCGGTTCGCTGGGTAAGATTTCTACGTTGACTGCGGTACTATCTGTTTCTTCTTCTCCCTGCTTGAGGATAAATTGCAAAGATTCGCGTTTGGCAGAGGTTTTCACCGTCAGTGCGGTGGATTCTGGGCCTGGTTGAGTGGTTCTTTCTGCAGGTTTTGGGAGTTCGGTACCGATGCTAACAATCCAACACCTAGCGCCTCCGTTTAAGAACCAACCGTTAACGGCAAAGGGTAAATAGGCACCAAAATCTGTGAATCCGTCGGAGTTTTCTTTAGCAAAGTATTCTAAATATTGATTCCAACTGGTGACTAGCATCGGTTTACCGATTTCGGCACCATTGCGAATCGCTTCGGTAAAGCCAATAAAGCCAGCGATGTTGGTTTGTACGCCCTCTATGGGGCGACTACCTCGGTCAATTTCTTCGACGTATACACCAGGGGCAAAGTAATCCAGTCTTGCCATATCTTTCTTCCTTAAAGGGAAAAATTTACCAGTTACCGCATACCATGCTCACTTATCATATTTCATCTACCAGTTATCCTTGTTACTATCTTTAAGCTGGTGACTTGCTCATTCAAATTCTTATATGTAAATTTTCATGAAGTTGAAGCACCACTTTTTGTTAATAACCGATCGCTGTTAATGGTTAAGTGAGTCTGATTTTTGGAGTCGTGTTCTGATCAATCATAGATGCCTTATCTGATTTACACCATTTTTTAGCTAAGCTAAAGTGGCAAATCGAATAATTGACATCGACGATTATAGTACAATAAACTTTGTTAGCAAGACATTTGCATAAATTGTGTTTTTTCTTAATAACTTTCATCAATATTTAAATTCAATCTGGATTAACTTTTAGAGAAGATGAGTAACTATCTAGCGATCGCCACCGTCACAGCCACCCTGCAAAGGCTTTTGCAATCGGCGATCCAACTCGATCTACCAGGAGCCAAGGTTACCACGGTGCGCCCTGAAGGAAGTGGGGGTAAAACGCCAGAAGTAGGAGTGAATATTTATCTGTATCAAGCGACACCCAGTCCGGCTTGGCAGAATTACGACTTACGCAGCCGTCGCCCCAAGGGAGAATTAGTTAAACAGGCCCAAGCGGCATTAGACCTATACTACATCATGACGTTTTACGGCAATGACATAGAGTTGGAACCCCAACGTTTGCTCGGTAGCGCTGTGCGTACCATTGCTGACAACCCGATATTGACCCCTGACATGATTCGAGCGACGCTGAATAACTCGAATTTTAGATATTTGGCAGATTCTACCTTGGAACAGCAAGTCGATCGGGTGACGATTGTTCCCAGCAAGATGAATGCCGACGAACTATCGAAAATTTGGTCAGCGTTTTTCCAAACACCCTATATGCTATCTTTTGCTTGCCAAGGCGGTGCAGTTTTGATTGAAGGCAACAAACACAGCCCCAGAGCTTTGCCAGTAAAGAGCGTGCAATTTTATACAACGCCCAACCAGCCGATGGTTGACGAAGCGATCTCAGAAGCGGGGGCAAATCAACCGATTCTAGCGGGTAGTATATTGATGATGCGTGGCAAGCAGTTGCAGGCCGATCGAGTACAGGTGAGAATCGGCGACACGAGGGTAACGCCGCAAAAGGTGAGCGAAAAAGAGCTGCAGTTGAATTTATCTTTGCTACCAGAAGAAGAAAAGCAAAGTTTGCGGGCGGGGGTACAGCAGTTGTGCGTGTTGCATCCGATAGTGAAGCGGACGCCCATGGAACCCGATCGGGCAATAGCGTCGAATGTACTTCCTTTTGTCTTGTGTCCGCAGATTGTAGGAAAGCCAGAAGTATTGGATTTATGGGGAAACGAGGAGGATCTGTATGGGGCAGAATTCCAGGTGCAAGTTGATTTAACCATTGGTCGCGACCAGCGGGTACTATTGTTTTTGAACGAGCGATCGAGTAACAATCCGGTGGGTTACATTTTTACAGCCAAACCCCGTGATGAGCCTATCGACACGGTGGTGTTTCCGATTTTCGATGTGAAGGGGGGAGAATATTTGGTACGCGTGCAGATCGATGGTGCCGAGAGTCCTCTCGAAGTAGAGGCGGATAGTGGGTATATGGGTCCCTGCGTCGAAATTGGGTAAACTACCCACCTGCCCCGTGCTGAGTACAGTAGGGTGCGCAGTACCACCTCGCGACAGGCGTGCGATCGAGGTATTTACGTCATCATAGGTGTTGGCGATCGGCAATCAATCTTGTTTATTCCCTCGCACGGTTGAAAAAAGTCCAATCGAGCGATCGTCTTTGAGGGTTCCGCTAACGTCGTCAACCAACCTTCTTTCAGGTGTTTGGGAGCCTTTTTCACCACGCCAGACAAGGCTGGCAGTGCGCACCTTACCACTACAAATAGTGTAAAAATAGTGTAAAAAATAATTTCTTGCGTAAGTCCTGACTAATGTTTTGGCACAATAAGTAAGCAAGACTCTTAAATGAACATTAAACAAAGCAGTCAATGGCAGAATGCCAATATTAAATACCTGATGGCATCGGTAGCAGTAATCGAGCAAATATTATCAAGTTATATTACTGAACCAGAAAATTGCCTATCCTCATTAAAGGTAGATCAAGCTAGATTGGAACTGATAGCAGCAGCGTCAGTAATGCCTTTTCCATCAGCATTACAAGAACTAGCAATTGCATTCAATTTATCTGATTTTGAGCGAGATGTACTTCTGTTATGTGTCGGCATGGAGTTACAGCCAAACTTTGATTCTTTGTGCGCAGAGGCTCAGGGAGATGGGCAGCTAAGTTATCCTACATTTAATCTGGCAATGTCAGCTTTAGCCGCACCCCACTGGAGTGCTATTTCTCCAGATCATCCGTTACGTCGCTGGCAGTTAATTGAAATTGTGCGCGGTAAAACTATAACCCATAGTGCGTTGAGAATTAACGAGCGAATTTTGCACTATTTAATAGGAGTAGATTGTTTAGATGAAGCATTTAAAGGTATTATCAAGCCAGTCTCTGCTAGTGAAGAAATGGTGCGATCGCGCCGCCAGCAGTTAAGTGGTTCGCACTCGAAAATAGCATCTCAAATAGCAGCACTTTGGTCGAAAAACTGGGCACAGCAGCAAAATGGTTTTTCTCTTGACTCACTACCAATTACAGATAACCCATTACCCATAGTACAATTATGCGGGGATGAAGTAGAATCTAAATTGGCGATCGCATCCACTGCCTGTGAAATCTTAGGAATTAAATTAGCCGTAATATCTACCAGAGTAATTCCGACAGTTACTGCCGAATTGAATAACTTAATTTTACTGTGGTATAGAGAAGCGAAGTTGATGCGATCGGCTTTGTTATTAGACTGCGATGAAATGGATTCTGAAGATGGAGCAAAAGAGAACGCCATCGCTCAACTGATTGTTAATATCACCATTCCCATAATTATAATGACGCGCGATCGCCGTAAAACTACAAGGCGTCCTTTCATCACTTTTGATATCCATCCACCCACAAAACAAGAACAACGACAAATTTGGCAAAACGCTTTAGGAGAATTTGTACCTGTTCTCAACGGGCAAGTAGAAGTATTAGTCGAACAATTCAACCTTAACGCCCCCACGATTTATGCTGTTTGTGAAGAAATGATTAGTCAAAACCCCGAAAATATCGGGGCAGATTTTACCGATAATCTTCCTTCCCAACAAACAAGTAAAATCAATCCGCCCGCTGGAATCCGAAATCAATTATGGGACATCTGTCGCGCCCAATCTCGTCCCCGGTTAGATGACTTAGCTCAACGTATCTTACCCGCCGCCACTTGGGATGATTTAGTATTACCAGAAACAGAACGCCAAACCTTGCGAGAAATTGCCGCTCATGTCAGGCAACGCACCAAAGTTTACAAAGAATGGGGATTTGCAGGTAAAGGAGATCGAGGTTTAGGAATTAGCGCTTTATTTGCCGGAACCTCTGGGACTGGAAAAACTATGTCATCAGAAGTGCTAGCTGGGGAATTGCAACTCGATCTTTACCGAATTGACTTAAGTTCTGTTGTCAGCAAATATATCGGCGAAACTGAGAAAAACTTGCGCCGGGTTTTCGATGCTGCCGAAAGTGGAGCGACAATTTTGTTATTTGATGAAGCCGATGCGATTTTTGGCAAACGTTCTGATGTCAAAGATAGCCACGATCGCTATGCCAATATGGAAGTTAGCTATCTGCTACAACGCATGGAATCTTACCAAGGTTTAGCGATTTTGACAACGAATTTAAAAGATTCTTTAGATACAGCTTTTCTACGCCGGATTCGATTTGTGGTGAAGTATAGTTTCCCAGATGCCAAAGATAGGGCTGAAATTTGGCGGCGAATTTTCCCAAAAAATACGCCTACAGAGGGACTGGATTGTGTCAAATTAGGGCGGCTAAACGTAGCAGGCGGGAATATCCGTAATATTGCCTTGAATGCAGCTTTTATGGCAGCCGATACCGGGGAGCCAGTGCAGATGAAACACTTGCTGATTGCGGCTCGGGCTGAGTATGTGAAGTTGGAGAGAACGCTAACCGACGCGGAAATTAGGGGATGGTTATAGGAAAGAACCTGAAAACCCTGTGGCTTTAATCCAGGGATGAAAGGTCACAAGAAGCTTTTATCTCCAAGTCAAATCAGAGAGCCGAGCCAGATTGTAAACTTTCTTTAGTTTGGAGCTAATTTTATGTCGAAAAAGAGATGGCGATCGCACTCTAGGCAAACATCAATCCGGTTTGGGTGGCAATTCAATTGGCGACAGTCTATCTGCATTAGAAGGTGATGGTGAAGCACCTCCGGGTGCAGTTCCTCCAGGTGAAGCACCTCCGGGTGCGGTTCCTCCAAGTGAAGCACCTCCGGGTGCGGTTCCTCCAGGTGAAGCACCTCCGGGGGCGATCCTTCCAGGTGAAGCATCTCCGGGTGTAGTTTCTCCGGGTGTAGATGTTTGGGATGGAGTTAAGCCCCTGGGTTCAACAGTCTCGATCACCACTGATTGCGTTTTTTGTTCGCCAGCTTTATTAGTTACTCTCAACGTAATCGTGATGTTGCTAGGAGGGTTAGCCAGCGTCAAACTTTTAGCACCTTCGGGTTTTTGAAGTTCTCCCAAGGGCAGTAATTCAACTTTAATATCTTCCCCATCTTCTACTTTCCAAGAGGCAATAATATCAACTGGTTTTCTGTTTTTATTAATTTCATAAATGTATTTAGCCTTTTCACTAACATCCCGACCGTTGACTCGAAAATAAATAATCTTGACGGGGGTAGCTGGTTTCGGCGGTATTGGTTTAATTTTAACAAGTGGCGTATTTTTAGCAATCTCGGTGGCTCCCTCAGCTTGCTTAGGAATTACGCTCAGTTTAAACGTGTAATCACCCGCTTCTTTTGCACCAGTCGGCAGATTTTGGCAAATCAAATAAGTTGTTAAAGCACAAAATTTTCTTAATTCTAGTGGCAAGCTATTATTAATATTATAAGTTTTTAATTTACTGTTAAGCGAACCATCAGCAGCTAGGCTTGCCAGCCTTAATTCTCTAATTTGATTGGCATCGCTAATTTTAAAATTTAGTAATATTTCTTCATTTTTAGCAGCTTCATAAAAGGGTTTAGTGGATAAAATTTCAGTAAGGTTTGGTACAGGTAAGGATTTAACTGTAATGCTATCCGTTTCTTGAGTATCGGAAGGTTGATTAGGATTTTGCATGGAAAACACTTCTAATTTGTAAGTATAGTTTCCTGCTATGGTAGGTATAACGCGGATATTTTCACATATAACTATATCTAAGTTATTAGTAGAGCCAGTTTTTACAGGACTATTCGGCTGAGTAATTAAAGGACTTGAGGTTTCAATTCTACACTGATTTAACGGCACAGTGTTTTGAACCGCTGAACCATCACTTCCTTTTTGAATGATTTTCAGTTCTTTGATTTGGCTTGGGTAACTGAGACGCCACTTTAAAAACACGGGTTCTTTATATTCATAGTTAAGTTTGTTAGGTAAAACTTTGTCAATAATTTTTGGGATAGGCGAAGGTTCAATAGTAACGGTATCGGTTTGTTTTGTATCTGAAGGTTGGGTAACATTTTGCTTGGAAACTACTTCGAGTTTGAAAGTATAATCTCCAGGTTGAGTAACATTTATAGCTACGCCTCGACAAACTAAAAATTCTTGCCCTTTGATTTTTTCGATGTTGTTAGGCTTCGCTTGCATTCCTTGAGTAGGTGAGTTTTGAGGATTGCAGTAAATGAATGTTTTCTTCACAGGCGAACTGTTATTAATTTGCTGAGTTACAATTAAGTTTTGTATTTGCTGGGGGTTGCTAATCCTCCAATTTAGAAGTAATTGATCTCCGAGAATGTCTCGGTAAATTGACCTGCTAGATGAAAATTGAATAATTTTTGGCGTATCGATTGGTTCAATTGTAATGGTATCGGTTTCTCGAGTATCAGAAGGTTTATTTTGACCTTGGGGATAAACTTCGACTTTGAAGGTATACTGGCCTGCTTGTTTGGTTTCTGTGGGTAAATTTTTGCAGTTAAGTTGATTGTCACTCTCCTGGCAAAATTGCAATAATTCGTTATAGCCGTAACTCTTAACATTACCATTTCCTTCGCGACTTTGGGGAATAATTTTTACCATTGAGAGTTTGGTGCTATTTTGAAATTTCCTGTTTTTAAACTCCCAACCGCGCCAGTTAGTCAGAGTTAAGTTTAAATTAACTGGTTTGGCCTCTAATTCTTGATAAACTTTTGTGACTGGTTCTACTCGGTTGATTTTGGGTTGAATGAAAGCTTTTTGCCAAAATAGAAATGCACCAACTGAAATCAATCCCAATAACAGTAATAGCAATAGTAAAATAGGTAGCCAAACTTGCCACCAAGGGCGGGGTTCCCAGACTAAAGTTCCTTGGGGTAATTCTTTGGGAAGTGCTGAAGGCTTGGGAGTTTCGGGGAGGAGTAAAACGCGGTTATTTTCAAGTTGGATGTCAAAATTAAATTCTAGTGCTTTTCCCCATAAAGGACGCCGCCACCACTTGCGAGGTTGTAGTTTAAACGGGATATTGGTGGTAGATATTGGTGGCAGGAGTACGGCAGAAAATTCGGGCGTATAGCTAAAAAGCCGATCGCGGTCGCTGGCGGCGATCGCAATTTCACGAGTAATATTACCTTGGTTGGTTAACTTTAGTTCAAATATTCCCTCCTGCGTCGGTATTCTAAGCAAAAGCGGATGCAGTTCGACATCCAATGTTTCATTGGCAAGAAGTTGCAAATACACCACATCCAGCAAAACTAAATCTTCTCGGTTGCTGGAGATTAAGCGGATAGTAGGAAAGTAATTGCCAGCAGCAGTAGATAGGGGCGGATGCAAAATTAGAGTAATTTCGCCTGTGTTCCCTGGGTTGAGTTGTAACCCATCGGTTTCTTGCACTAAACCAGCCGTTTCAATATTATTTTCTGGATAGCGGATACTATACCAATCGTTGGTTAATTCGGGACAAATTAAATAAAAGCGATCGACTCTTCTAGAACGATTTTCTACGGTAGCTTTGACTTCTAACTTTTCTCCAAATGGGAGAAGGTAAGGGTTAGTTGAATTGGTTAATGGCTGCACGGTAAACCCTGGTTCCCTGTCCCATTCTGCATCGCGTTCGGAACGCAATACCCGTAGTTGCTGAGGACGACGAAAGAGTTTGTCTGGGTATTGAGCGGGAGCCTCGATCAAAATGTCATACTTGTACAAATCAACGTTTGCTTGGGCTGGAACTTCAAACGATAAAGTGACTTCGCACTCACCTTTGGGCTCTAATCTTAGCGGATTTGGTTTACTGAAAGTACACCAACTTAGCAAAGGTTCAGATTTAGCATCTGCTACGGCAATCCAAATATCAACATCTGCACTTTTTTCGCCCAGATTTTTGACAGTTATGTCGCGTTTAGCAGTAAATCCTCTGGTAACTTGATTCGCTTCTACGGAAAAAATGTCTTCGATAAATAGAGGATTATTGACAGTTTGCATTGTTATTTTCGTCGCTCCTATTAACACGATATAATTTGACTCGATTTTTATCATCGCCGGTTGAGATAAACAAGTTATCACCTAATGCTTTAATGTCAACGCTGTTGATTCTAATACCAGGAAATTCGGCGATGATTTTTCCGTCTTGGTATTGAGGCGAGCGCTTACGGTTCTCTAAAGGCCAAAGTACCACTCGTCCATCATCTCCTCCACTGACTAGGTAGCAACCATTTTGGCTTAAAGCAGCAGATCGAACGGGTTGGTTATCCTGACCTTGATGCCACCTATCAATAATAGCATTCTTGCAATCTAAGGGAATAACTAAATTTCCCAAACCATCTGTTATGAAGGGGCTGAAATAGCCGTATTCTGCGATCGCAGCAGAAGTAATATTAATGCACTGGCGAATTTTATTCATGTCCCATAAACTAATATATCCTTGGTTATCAGAGGAAGCTAATAAATTTTGACTGTCGGCGAGCGCTAAACTATTAATGTATTGATTTTGACCTGCGATTGGAGAAAACTTTTTATCTTCTTCCTTATCTGACGAGAAATATTCGAGTTCGTAAACTTGGCCATTAAACCAGTCCCACAAGGATAATTTATTGTACCGTCCGGCGATCACAGCTAGGGCATTAGGTGGTTTTTCCCGACTTTCGCTGATAGCCAGCGCATAAATAGTAAAGCGACTATTAGCAGTTTGAGGTTTATTTTTTGGGGATTCTAGATTCCACTTACGCACGACTCCACTCCCGTGACCGCTGAATAAATAACTAGAGTCTTTGCTAAAAGCTAGAGCAAAAACGCGGTCTGTTCCCTGATAAATTGACCGTGGCTGTGTCTTTAATAATACATTCCAAAGTTTGATATCACCACTTTCTAATCCCGATGCAATAATATAATCTTCTCGGGGACTTTGGTGAATAACGCGCACGGATTGTTCGGTTTTTTCGGCAATAAAACCTTCATATTTAAGACGACGCCTATCTAGTTGCCAAGAACTTCGATTTACTTGCCAAAGCCGAATAGTTTGGTCGCTGGAACCGCTAACAACTAAGCTGCTATTGCCAATTAAACGAACGGAATTGACAGAACCTTGATGATAATCCTGGGGATTTAGATACCACAACAACCAAAGTAGCAACAGCAGTAAACCCCCCCCAAATAGTTGCAGCCAAAATGGAATAATCGGTAAAATTTGCAGTTCTAAAACTTGTATGCTAGGATTTGAACGAATTTGTGGCTCAGATTGGGCTGTATTAGGATTAGTTAAAATTGGCGATACTTCAAATAATAGTCGTCGTTTTAACCACCACCAAGGTCGTCGCTTTTTCGCCACTAAATACATCGTTTTGGGTTCACCGGGAGCAAGTTCTATTGGTTCAGGTATCTTTAAACCGCATTGCTGTACATCTTTTGCGGAAATTTGTAGATTAATTTGTTGAGGTAAATTGCTGTTGTTAACAAATTTCAATTCGTAAGTGGCAACTTTAGATTGTTTTTTAGCACCTTTTATTTTTAGAACCGGAATACTTTGCAGTTTGTTTTTGCAAATAAACTCTATATTTCCTTGTGGCAAAAGTTCTAAAACTCCTTTTTCGTGGGGGTTACGGTTGCTAGTGTTGGATTTTGCCTCAATCGCGAAATCATATTTTCGGCTGAGAGTTTGAGTATTTTCTTCAGCCTGACACCAGAAACTTGTTTGTTGGTAGTCTCCCGCATCTATTTGCAATGTTTGTTGGGTTCCTTGAGTTATCCATTCGGGCTTTAAGCCAGATATTTTTAGTTGTACCTCCGTAGCTTTTTGGCTGAGATTATAAACTATAGCTGGAATTTCTATTTTTTCCCCAGGCAAAACTTTGAAGTCTTTAATCGGTAGATATAGCCTTAAAGGTTTACGTGCTTTCTCAACAATTAAATTGATTTTTTGACTTGTATATAAATGGGGAAATTCGACCGAAAATACTCTTAAAGTTAGTTCAATAGTTGCATCATAAACGGGGATTGGCGGTTTGGTGATAATAACGTGAAAAGTAGTGCGATCGCCTGAAGGTTTTTTAGCAGAAACTTCGGGTTCTAGGTTGTACCATTTAACATTGGATTCTGCATCGGCTCCAATTGCTAGTAGTTCGATGTAAAAGCTGGCAAACTTGTTGCTTTCGTTGACGACAGTTACATCGAATTCATTCTCACCATTAGCAGTTCGATCGCCAGATTCAATGACGATATCTGGGATCAATCTAATTTCCCGTTTGGAAACAATAGCTTTAACAAGATTTGGCATTTTTTCTTCTCCCCATATAATTGATAATCCTATCCTGTCCAGTATCTTCGCTAGTGCAAGTGTTTTTGGCGCTGTACCAGGGGGATAACCCCAAACTATTTGAAACTAGCTTAAGGGATAAATAAACCCGCCCCCTAAGTACATCCTTAATAAATATCTATTGTATCAGCTGCATAATCTGACGCCGACGTAGGGCAAAATGCAGGATGTTAATTCCTAACTCTTGAGCTGTACGGATGTCATTTCGATTTAGTAATTCGTCATCTAATCCCCAAGCATTTGACAAAGTGCCCGTCACTAAAATAATTCCACCTCCTTCCCAAATTTGCATGGGCGATTGATTAATATTTGGTAGAGTAGCAAACAAAAAAGGTTGGGTTCTTAAGGGATGATTGCGACTCAATTCTTGCCAAAATTGCAAATCAGTTTCTAGTTCCTGGGTAATGATGTTGTTGATACTCTCGACTAGAAATTCGTTATTAGTTGGAGAATCAATTAAAATGATACCACCCGTTTTTAAATAAGTCTTTAGGGTGTCAATTTCTGCTTCATTTAGTTCAACTATTTGCCAATCAGCGAAATAAATTAAATCATACGGAGCAACAGATTGTGGCATTTCCAAGCTAGCTTGTCCGATTTCTGTTTCTGCTTGCAAATGCGGGTAAAGTGCGGCGACAGATTGGATTAAAAAAGAAAGATTTTCTCGGTAGCGATCGCTCAAATTTAGCCTAGCAGTATTGTACAGGTCATCTGTCTCTTTTTGTTTCATATGAGCCACTTTTATTACGGCTTGAGGTCTGGCTTGGGCTTGGATGCGGTAGCGTAAATCTAACTGATTAAATGAGGGAAATAAAACATCCGTAGGGTTTTCTAGTTGAACTATACCGGGTTGCAATTTAATTCTACACAATTCTATTTCTTTGGCAGTTGGAGGCTGAATTTTTTCGTCAAATCGCAACCATTCTCGTAACGATTCAGTATTTTGCTGTTGTTCTGGATTGTCAGGCTCTACATAACTAACTACCAAGTAAACTGTCAGAGTCGCAGTTACAGGTGCTTCGGTTTTAATTCGATATGTTCGGTCAATAGCTTCGTTAACAACGATCGGATTTCCTTCTACATCAATCGCAATTCCTGGTTGAATTTCTAACCAACGTCGATCGCGAAATTTTGCTGCAATTTCAGGAGGTGGAGCAATTAATCTTACTCCCAATCCACAAACAATTCCCGGCTGATTTAACGATTGATAGTGAACATTTTGGCGGCGGCGGAGGTAATCGTGCGCCAACAGCCACCGTTGCCTATTCATCATCAAACCGTCATAAATATGAAGGCGTTCAAAAGGATCGATCTGCGGTAGCGGAAAAGATTGATGAGTCATACAATTTTAGATTTTAGATTTTGGATTGGAGACTGGATAAACGCTCTTGAGTGACCAATTGCCCATTAACAACGCTTTTGACTCCCATCCGGCATGATTGTACCACAAAAATTAGTATTAGTGCTTAAGTTAGTTCCACTTAAAGTTGCTCCTTTTAAATTGGCATTACTTAAGTTAGCGCCTCTTAAGTCAGCATTGCTCAAGTCGGCCCCGCCTAAGTTGACACCACTTAAATCGGCATTAATCAGCTTAGCATTGGTTAAATTAACTTTTCTAAGTTGAGCTGTTATTAATATAGCTTGTTGCAAATTAATTGCATTTAACTCAGCGTTAATTAAATCAGCACCGTTCAAACTCAGGTTCTCAAAACTGCTTCTGCTCAGCTTAATTTTTCTGATGTTAGGTTCTCTCAAATTTACGCCTTTGAGGTTAGCACCCGGAAAATTAGTGCTGCTCAAGTAAATATCTCTAAGGTTTACATTAAATAATGTGGCGCTGTTTAAGTTGGCTCCATTTAAGTTAATTCCAGTCAATTCCGCTTTTTTGAAATTGGCAAAAATTAGGTTTGTATTACTCAGATTGGCGTCGCGCAAGTTAGCGCTATTTAGGTTAGCTTGATGGAGATTGGCTTGACTGAGGTTAGTTTTGCTGAGGTTGGCTTGACTGAGGTTAGCCCTAGTGAGATTAGCATTAGTGAGATTGGCATTTGTCAGCTCGGCAATAAACAAGTCTGCTCGCAATAAGTTGGCATTACTTAAGTTAGTATTCTGCAAGTTAGTGCCGCTGAGGTTAGTACCGATTAAATTGGCATATTCTAGATTAATTTGACTAAGATTTAGGTTGCTCAAGTTCGCACCTTCTAAATCGGCTCCCCGCAAATCTCGACCGCTGATGGATTGATTCGCAATTTCCCAGACAATACGCCACTTGCTGTCAACTTGTGTTTCGTCGTTAAGTTTAGCATCTCTAAAATTTGTTCCCCTAAGATCGGCGTTTGTTAAATTAGTACCCCTGAGGTTTGCACCGCGCAGGTTAGCATTGCTCAGGTTGGCATTTCCCAGATAAGCACCACTTAAGTCAGCATTACTCAAGTTGGCGTTTCTCAGATTGGCCTTTCTCAGATTGGCTTGGTGCAGGTAGATGTTTGCCAGGTTGGCGTTGCTGAGGTTACATCCCGCACAGTTTCTAGTCTCCCGCAACCGTTGCACCGCTGAGGTATCTTGCGATCGCGCTTCTGTTCCTACTCCCAACAGGTACAGCCCAGCAATCGCCGTTAACCAGTGGGTCAAAATTTTGCTTCTCATCATTTCAGCTAGCAGTAGTAAAATTTATTCAGCCATAGACGCATACACTCTATATGTATGATAACTAATGCGGAGGTTACCGCTATAGGTAGTGTATCAAGCTACTTTTTGCGTAAATCCTGCCATTGTTAAAAAATGTATTACTTTATCGAAAAAATTTAAATCTGCTATAACTTAGTTTAACTGCGCTTGAAAAATTTTTCTCAGTTTCTGCATTTGGCGGGGATATTATATGTTTAAAATATCTTCTGAACTGCTGCAATTCCTAGCTTTCGCTGTTAAAAATCGAATAAGTACAGTCCTTGAGGGCCGTACCTCATGCAGGTTTATTTCTGTAATGGCAGCATTAATGCTGCCACTACCGAAACAAAGTCTTTCGGCTGGACTTCAATCATTGGCCATGGGCGATAACCCCCCTCACTTCAGCGATCAACTGCTATCTCAAGCACCATCAGACAACTTTGGCTTAAAAGATTTTAAGTTCTGGGTTGCCCAGTGTCAGGTGTTAGAAAGCGAACAGAACTATGCAGAAGCACTGGCAGCTTGCGAACGAGCGATCACCCTCAAACCAAACAGCAAAAACCGCCAGATTTGGTCTAGTCGCAGCAATGCCCTCTTACAATTAAAACGATATGCCGAAGCGGTAAATTCCTATGATTTTTTACTGCGGTTTGACGCCAAAAATTCTCAGGCTTGGACTCGTCGTGGCGAAGCATTATATCAATTGGGTAAGTATGATGAAGCGATCGCATCCCAGGAAAAAGCATTGCGAGTAAATGGAAATTGGGGCAATGGAACACCAGCAAATGCCTGGTATTATAGAGGTTTAGCGCAAAGAAAGTTAGGGGAAAATGAAACAGCCCTGGCATCATTCGAGCGAGCTTTAAGTATTAATGCAGATGATGCGATGGCCCAAGTTGAACGCTGCGGCACTCTATCAGATTTAGGGAGACAGGAAGAAGCACTAGCGGCTTGCGATCGCGCGATAGATGCGCTACCAGCACCAGCTTTTACCAACCGCGCTATAGCCCAACAAAGGGCAGGAAAAATATTAGACGCGATCGCATCTTACGAAAAAGCTTTAGCGATTAATCCTAACGATGCTACTGCCTGGACGCACCAAGGAATTCTATTTGAAAAATTGGCGCAGAATGAAAAAGCACTGACTTCTTATAACAAAGCCATTCAAATTAATCCTAAATCAGCTTTCGCTCAAGTCAATCGCTGCGCAACACTCAATCGATTAGCTAACTACAAAGAAGCACTAGCAGCCTGCAATAGTGCAATCAATGGAGATAGCAGTTGGGGAGATAAAAATCCCGCTTATGCGTGGAATCAACATAGCAGTGCGTCCCTCGGACTGGGGCAATACCAAGAAGCGCTGAATTTCGCTGAACGAGCTATTGATATTAATGCAAATATGGCAGAAGCTTGGAACAATAAAGGCGTCAGTTTGTGGCATTTACAAAAGTATCAAGACGCCCTGGTTGCCTTGCAAAAATCAGTGGAAATTAATCCTAACTACACTCAAGCATGGTTCAACACTGGCAGAATATTCAGTACGTTAAGACAAAATAGTTTGGCAATCGAAGCTTACGAAAAAGCCTTTGACAGCGAGATTAATTTTCAAGCTAATTTAACCTGTAGTAAAATTTTGTATAACCGAGAAAATTTAGGAATATGGCTATTAAAAGAATACGAAAAAGTTTTAAAATCAGCACAAAGCTACTGCGCTGATGTTTTAGCAAACAAAAGCGTAGCATTATGGCACTTGAGCGATTACCAAAACGCCCTAAATTCCGCAAGCCTTAGCATTAAACTTAACCCTAAATCCTTTGAAGCGTGGTACAATCTAGCTGTAGTGTTGGTAACTCTGAAAGAGTACAATCGAGCATTATATGCCTACGAAAAAGCTAGCAGCATCAGTCCCAACAACTTTTATGTTTTGACTGGTAAAGGTTTAGCCTTAGAAGGAGTGGGGCGATATCAAGAAGCTCTCGAAGCCTTTGAAGCCGCTTTAAACATTAATCCCAATTACGAGGTAGCTCAGCAACAACGAGATTTGTTATTAGAAAAATTCAAGCTCCCAATTTGATCCAATCTGTTAGGAATCCCGCTTATGCCTAATAAAAACTCACTGCAAACAGAATTTAAATTTAGCCTCCCTAGAGGCTTAGTAGATGACCAGGGAAAAGTTCACTCCCAAGGATTTATGCGCCTTGCCACTGCCAAAGATGAAATTTCTGTTCAAAAAAACCGTTTAGTTCAGGATAATCCAGCTTATGGATTTTTAGTGATGCTTTCCCTCGTAATTACCAATTTGGGCGATTTAGTTGAAGTCACGCCTGATTTGTTAGAGAATCTTTTTACCTACGATCTTGCCTATTTAAGAGAGTTTTATAACCGAATTAATCAACAGGGTATTGCATCTCTTCCTGTTAAATGTCCCAAATGCAGTAACGACTTTAATGTGGAGCTTGAACTATCGGGGGAGTCCTTCGCTACCCCCTAGACCAAGTGTATGAGGAGGTAGCCTGCATCGCATTTCATTTCCACTGGTCTTTAGAAGACATTTTGAATTTAGAACATACTAATCGTCGGCTTTGGGTAAGGCAAATCGGTTTATTGAACCCAAAGGCTTGAACGGGAGGCTGATAGAACCCCTTTGAGATATTGCGATCGCTCATAGCAGTTGATCGCCCCCAAAAGCTCTTTTTTGAGGTAGTTAGGTTTAAAGAATCGCACTCGATTGGTTGTCTTGTTGGTTGTCCTCTCGCTAATGCTTTTGACATAAAATTACCATAAAAATACCTAAAGCCATCCTGTCGTATTCTAGTAACCTCATGGCAAAAACATCGATTATTTCAAATTTAAATCTGTTACAGTGGTTCCCGCTGTAATGAGGTACAATTAATAATGAAGTATCGTTGTATCATCAAAGCGTCGGAAAGCATATTCACTCGATCGATCGCCAAAAAATAGTGAAAGTACATTTAGTAGGAAAGATGTCAAGCGAGGAAAGTAGCCGCCCAATTTGATGGAGCGTAAAAATCTAGTTCAAAAACTGGTCAAGCAACAACAAATGGAGGGAAATTTACAGTCCAAACAAAGGGGAAAACCGCAATTGGGCTACCTGACTAATGCAGCAGCAGAAGTAAAAGCACTGGTGGCAGAGCATCCCGATGCCACTTTGATGGAGTTGTGTGAATTACAGCACTTCCGGATGTTATGAGGTACAGTAGCAGCAATTAGTAAACCATTTTTTGAGATGTTTCGGATTAATTAAGTCAAGAGCCACAGCAATTATCGTATCAACCATTTTAGCGGTCGTTGGCGAAAACTTTCGCAATAAACATTTAAGTTGCGACCACCATAATTCAATCGGATTAAAATCAGGAGAGTATGGGGACAAACATAAAATAGAAGCACCCACAGATTCAATCATCGATGTAATTGAATCTACTTTATGCGCGGGTAAATTATCCATCACTACTACTGCTCCCGACCACAATTGTGGCACTAAACATTTTTCGATAAATACCTCAAATGCTTTGCCATCCATTGAGTTATCCATTGTCATGAGTGCCACTACTCGCTTGATACTAATTGCACCAATTACTGTGAGTTTTTTCCCTCGGTAAAAAGGTTTAACCGCATAGGCTCTAGTTCCTCGTTCCGAACGTGCATGAGTTCGGTTTAAACCTAGCAATACTCCTGTCTCATCTAAAAATACGCTCATTTTTAGGTTCGATATGCTTGACTTTTTCCCAATACTCTAACCTTAACTTCATGACTCTTTCTGTTCCGGCTTGGCTACTCCTGACTGTTTTTTTTTACGATTTAATCCCAACTTCTGTAACGCGTTACACATGGCTGTTCTACCCACCCAATTTCCCGTCCGTTCGGCAAATAACTCACACAATTCTAGTAAGGTTGCATCGGGATGTGCAGCCACTATTTCTCTCAACTCTGCTGTGGAATTATTCACAGGACTGTATCTCGGTTTCCCCCTGGGCTTCGGCTGTAAATTTCCCTCGGTTTTTTGTTGCTTGACCAGTTTTTGAACTAAGCTTTTAGTGACGGAAAATATGGCTGCTGTTTTTCTGATCGACAGCTTCTGTTCTTGATGGGCTGCTACTATTTTTTTTCGCAAATCAACTCAATATGCTTTCATTGATGTATTTTTTTAATCTATTCTTATTGTACCTCATAACACCCGGAAGTGCTGTAGGGAAATTAGTGACAGTTTTCCGTGAAAATTTACCCTCATGTTAAGGTTTTAAAAAGAACACAAGCGAGTGTTTTTTTTCTCATAATAACGGGGGTATGATACCCCGATTTGGTATTACAAGCTAAACAATGGATTAGAGAGTGCTATCATATGTGTAAGACATTTGCTGCCGTCAAATATATATTTAAGTTAGTTACTCATGATCAGATATTTGATTTCGCTAAGCTTCACACTTATGGTAATTCTCACAAATCATATAGGATTGCTATATATAGCCTTTCTCAGAAAGATGAGGTATCATGTTACTGACACTCACTCGTGAGGGTCAAACAGAGAAGATAAGATCAAATGAACTATAATTACATAGTTCAGTAAAGCCACGCGAAAGCGATACCACACATAATAGCATTTTTTTGACAGCACGCGATGCTTGACTCACAACACGTTTACTTGTACCAAACTTCATACATTGTTAAAAATGAAAGCTTATTCGATTGATTTTAGGCAAAAAATCCTTGATACTTATCATGCTGAACCCATTTCACAAAAAGCAATAGCTAAGCGTTTTTCTGTATCCCGCTCGTTTTGTACAAAAATTGCTTAAACAATATCGTGAAACAAAAAACATTACTCCGAGAACAGACCGATGTGGAGTCAAAGGCAAACTGAATGCAGAGCAACTACTCATCGGGAGCGGAATTGATTGAAGGAAATAATGATGCAACTCTTGAAGAACTCCGTTATTTACTTTATGGGAGAATTGGATTTTCCGTTAGTAGAGCAACAATAGGAAGAATGATAAAACTCTTAGACATTACTGTCAAAAAAAAACTCTCTTCCCTTCAGGTAAAGGCACCGATCGAGTTCAAGTCCTGCGATGTGAGTTCTGGAAAACAATTAAAAATATTAGTTTGAAAGACTTAATATTCATTGACGAGTCGGGAGTTAATTTGGCAATGGTTAGGTTATATGCTAGGTCTTTAAAAGGAGAAAGAGCCATGGGAGCAAAACCAACAAAACGTAGCAAAAATGTCTCAATAATGGGAGCAATGTCAGTCAATGAAATTTTGACATCGGTTAATCTAATAGGCGGAACTGATGCAATTACATTTGAAGCTTTTATTATCAGAAAACTTGTGCCAAAACTATGGAAAGGTGCTTGTATAGTGATGGATAATTGTCCCATTCACCTGGGAGAAGAAGTGAAAAAAGCTATCGAAAAAAACAGGGGCAAAATTAATATATTTATCACCTTACTCACCAGATTTTTCACCAATTGAGAATCTGTGGTCAAAACTTAAAATTATTCTCCGTTCTCTCAAAACTACTAATTATCAACAATTAGGAAAAGCACTCTTAGTTTGCGTTCGGGCAAGTTACATCGTCAAATATTGTTAACTGGTTTACATACTGCTGTTATTGTACCTCATCTTTTTGAGAAAGGCTATATATGAGTTTGCCTTAAAATATCCGCCGTTTAAGCATCGCTGAGCAGTGTTGCAGCACTCAACAGAGCAACAGCCCCTTCCTCCTCCAAAGGTCGCGAGAAAAAGTACCCTTGATAGGAATTGCATCCCAAAGAACGGAGTATAATTAGTTGCTCTTGCGTCTCCACCCCTTCCGCGATTGCCTCTAATTGCAAAGAACTAGCCAGATTTAAAATCGCCTCCAGCAAAGCCAAATTTTTCCCTCCTTCCTCCAGGCAGCAAACAAAAGAGCGGTCAATTTTGAGAGTATCAATCGGCAGCCATTGTAAGTAAGATAAATTTGAATAGCCCGTGCCAAAATCATCCAAACAAACCTTGACCTGCCGAGCTTTCAATAGCTCTAGCACCCCAGCCGCCACCTCAGCATTCTCCATTAAAACACTCTCGGTAATCTCTAACTTCAAAAATTCTCCCTTCAAATTATGCACTCGCAACAGTGAGTCTAACAGCGGTAACAAATTAGGAGCAAATAGCTGAATTCCAGATAAATTAACACTCATATTCAAAGGCAAATAGTCAGGGAATTGCAACTGCCATTTACTTAAACAAGCCACTGCTTCCGACAGTACCCACTCCCCTAATGCCACAATCAAACCAGTTCTTTCGGCCACCGGAATAAACTCGCTCGGAGAAACCAACCCCCGTGAAGGATGCCGCCATCTTACCAACGCTTCAAACCCCACTATTTGACCCGTTGCAAAAGATACAATCGGCTGATAATTAAGGTAAAACTGTTGCAAATTAATTGCATTTTGCAAGTCAGTTTCTAACTGGAGTTGCTCTAAAGCTCTCGACTGCATATCAGCATCAAATACAACAGTGCTACCAGCACCCCGAACAAAAGCCTCATGTCTAGCCGCGTCAGCCGCCCGCAGCAAATCTTCCGGCTCTTCTGTGCCAATCGCACCTAAAGCAATGCCAATACTAACACTAGAAAAAACCGCAGTTCCATTCAAGTTAGACGGCATTTCTAATGCTTGACGAATGCGTTCTGCTGCATCTAAAGCTAACTGAGAATTAGTAATATCTGCCAGCCAAATCGCAAACGCATCTTCTCCCACTCTTGCTATAAGATTCGTATTCAGAGCGCAAGCCTCTAACCGCCGTGCTACTTCTACGACCAACTGCTCTCCTCTAGAATGACCTAAGCTATATTTAACAATTTGATAGCGGTTAAGAGTCAGAAATAAAATAGCTTCTAAATGACCCAATTCTTTAAAAGAATTCATGCCACTACGCATCTCCTTTAAGAGCCAATTACGGTTAGGTAAACCCGTCAGCTCGTCGTAAAATGCTTGGTAGTGGATTTGTGCATTCGCTGTAGCAAGTTGCTGCTCTTTTTCCCTAGCAAGTCGCACAAACTCTAAAGTTTTATTAATGGTAATTTTTAAGTCAGCAAAATCAATCGGCTTCGTTAAAAAATCAAAAGCACCCCTATTCATAGCTGTCCTAATATTCTGCATATCCCCGTAAGCTGAAACCACTACAGCTTTGAGCGTCGGGTCAATAGCTGGCAGATTCTCTAGCAAAGTTAAACCGTCCATTTCGGGCATATTAATATCAGTTAGCACCAAGTCAAAGGAGCCATCAGATTGCAGTTTTTCTAAAGCTTGGACTCCATTAATTGCAAAATAAAACTCAAATTCGTGAGTGCTGATTTGATGCCGAAATAGCTGAAGTATTAAATATTCTAAAAGTGGTTCGTCATCAATTACTAAGATTTTAGCTGTCATGTAATTGCTCTTGTTAGCAAATAGCCAGGAGTTTAATTTTATTCTAAGGGCAATACCCCTGTGGTTGCCCCCCTGTAGTTGCACCGTAAGTAAGTTTGGGGCAGGCAGGAAAGCACTGCTCCTACAGAAAACTCATCATTCATTTTCAGGACTTACGCTCATAAACCGGGGTTCTCTAAAAAATTGAAGATTTTCACTAGAAATCTACGAAGAAACCCAGTTTCTAGCCTAGACGTGCCTAAGTCTTGATTTTATCAGTTCTCAACCATTAAGTGGGAATTTCAATAATAAATTCAGTTCCCTCGCCAGGTGTAGAGTTACAACTGAGCCGTCCTCCGTGTTTTTCTTCAACAATAGACCGCGAAATTGACAAACCCAATCCCGTTCCTTTACCCACAGATTTTGTAGTAAATAAGTGGTTAAATACCCGCTGTTTCACTTCTTCTGTCATTCCTATCCCGTTGTCAGCAATAGAAATTATAACATGAGAAATGGAATTATCCTTGATAATATTTTCACTCTCATCGGTAAGGAAAGTGCGAATCCTAATTTTATTAGGATTTGCCTTAATTTCATCGCGGCTCCGCCCTGAATTCCACTCTTCCAATGCGTCTATGGCATTAGCAAGGATATTTAAAAATACCTGATTTAACTGTCCGGGATAACACTCTAGTGGGGGGAATGCTCCATAGTCTTTTATCACTTGAATTTCTGGTTTACCCTCATTAGCTTTAAGCCGATGGCTCAAAATTAATAAGCTACTATCAATTCCTTCATGAATATTGAAACGAACTTTAGATGTACTATCTGCCCGCGAAAAAGTTCTCAGAGAAGTGCTGATTCCCCGAATGCGCTCAGTTCCTTCTTTCATAGAATTGAGCAAGTGCGGCAAGTCTTCTAATAAAAATGGGAGGTCAAGAGCATCAATTTGAGTTTGTACTTCTGGATTACTTAGGGAGCAGTGTTGTTGATAAATATTAAGGGCAGTTATCAATTCTTGAAAGTAGTTTTCGGCGTGTTCAATGTTACCTATAATGAAGCTGACGGGATTGTAAATTTCGTGGGCAACTCCGGCGACTAACTGGCCGACGGAAGCCATTTTTTCGTTTTGAATGAGTTGAGTTTGCACCTCTTGGAATTCTGTTAAGTTTTGTCTAACTTTTTTGACAGTTTCTAAGGCTCTTTGGATGGTGATTTCCATGTCCTGAAAATCAATTGGTTTTGTCAAAAAGTCAAAAGCTCCCCGGTTCATAGCAGTTCTAATGTTTTGCATATCTCCATAGGCGGAGATAACAATTGCTTTTAATGTATTGTCGATTTGTGAGAGTTTTTCTAGCAAAGTTAACCCGTCCATTTCGGGCATATTAATATCTGTTAGCACTAAATCGAAGGGTGGAAATTCAGCAAGTTTTTCTAAAGCTTCTCTACCATTGTGAGCAAAGACAAATTCAATTTCTTTTGCCCGAATTTTTTGCCTGAATCTTTGTTGAATGACGTATTCTAAAAGCTGTTCATCATCGACGACTAGAATTTTGGTTGTCATGGGGATCTATCCTGTATCCTATGGTAGAAATAACTAGAGTGATGGCTTACTATAGCACGTTGTTTAAATTTTATAAAACATTGAATTAATTGATTAGAAAGAATGCAGTTAATTTTTGGGCAAAGTAATGATAAATTCGGTGTGATTTCCCGGTTCTGTTTGCACTTCCAAATTACCTCGATGTTGACCAACGATGATATCGTGAGTGATAGATAAACCTAAACCTGTTCCCTGTCCGGGAGGCTTGGTCGTGAAGAAAGGGAGGAATATTTTTTGTTGATTTTCTTTGGGAATACCGATGCCATTGTCACGAATGCGGATTTCTATTGCAGTGCCTAAATTTTTAGTTGTAATAGAAACTGTGGGATTGAAATCGGCGGTCATTTTAGATACTTTAATATAAGAGGCATAGCAAGCATTATCGATGATGTTAATTAAAGCGCGGCTGAGGTCAGAAAAGGCGACATCTAGTTCTTCAATTGATTGGTCATAGTCAGTTTTAATGGTAAGGTTGAAGGTTTTATCTTTGGCACGGATGCTGTGGTAAGCTAATTGCAGGGATTGAGCGACTAGAGCGTTGATGTCGGTCTTTTGGCGGCTACTGCTTTCGCTGCGAGCGTGCATTAGCATACTTTGAATAATGGTATTTGCCCGTTGTCCTTGTTCGTTAATTTCTGATACGTTGCGCTTAAGATAAGTGAGGTTTTCGTTAATTAATTCCAGGAAGTCTGAGTCTAACTTGTGGGATTGGCGGTCTATTTGTTCTGCGATTTCAGATGTTAAGTCTTCTGAGAGTGTAGCAAGAGAAGTGACGAAGTTGAGGGGGTTGCGGATTTCGTGGGCAACACCTGCGGTGAGGGCTCCGAGGGAGGCGAGTTTTTCTGAGGCTACTATTTGTTTTTGAGCTGTTTTCAATTCAGTAGTTCGTTCTTCAACTTTCTGTTCTAGGGTTTCCGAATATGCTGCAAGTTGTTGGTTGGCTTGTTCTAAATTTTGGTTAAGTTGATTAACTTCTGCATAGAGTTTTGCATTGGTAATAGCGATTGCAGCTTGTCCCGATAGCATTTGTAAAACTGTGAGTCTATCAGCGGTAAAGGCGACGGTTATCAAGTTATTTTCGAGATAGATAATTCCTGTAAGTTGGCCTTGATTGAGCAGGGGTGTACACAAGATTGATTTGGGCTGATTTCGTTGGATATAGGGGTCTTTTTGAAAGATTCCTTCGTGGCTAGCATCGTTTAAAACGACTGTTTTTTTAGTGCGAGCAACGTAGTTGATAATCGCGGCTGGAACTGCATTTTCTAGAAGAGGAACGGAAATAGTTTCCTCTTCTGGTGGTTGCGGATTTGTCAATACGGTGAGGTCGTTACCTTCCACGATTCCCGTGGCTGAAATCACCCACTGATTCTCACTTTGGTTAGATAAAAAAGTGGGTTTTGTGAGCAATGAGCCGCGCGTAGCTCCGGCATTTTCTATGAGAATTGTCATTAACTTACTTAGGAGTTCGCTGAGAACAATTTCCCCAGATAATGCCTGTGCTGCTTTCATAATTGTAGCGAGGTCAAGTGATGTTGAATGATCGGAAGTAGAGGTTGTTGTCCGGTTTGAGGTGGTTGTGCTAGTGGGGTCGAGGCTAATAGTTTCAGAATGCTGCGTGCGGGAGATGAGATGGGGATATGTTTCTTCTAAGTCTCTGACTTTGGCGACGGCTCCCCAACGAATGTAGCAGTAATAGGCTTCGGTCATGTAGGTTTTGGCGACTTTTTCTCTGTCGAGAACTAAGTAAAATTCTGCCGCTCGTTCGTTGGCGAGGGCTTCTTCTTGGATGTAACCGTTTTCTTTGGCTCCTTTGATGGCTCGTTCGTAGTAGGTTATTGCTGTCTCGTTTTGTCCTAATACTCGCGCTTTTTCGGCTTCTACGAGTTCGTATTTGTGCTGGAAGTTCATGGGGGCGTGGTGCGCCCAGGTTTTCATTTGTTTTTGATGAGATGCTACTTTTTTTAGATATTGTTTTTGTTCGGTTTTTGTGGTGGTGGGATAGTGGGCGAGGAGGGCTAGGGAATAGTAAAAATTGTGTTCTGATGAATGAATAAGCGCACCCAGACTTTCTTTATATTTTTCAGTTAATTCTGCGATTTCAACACCCTTGGCGTTATTTTTAAATAAATATAAAAGAATTAATTTAAATAAATAAATATAAGAAATAGCTGCATTATTATGTGCTTTTTTCAGAATAGGTAAGGTTTTATTTTCATCAAAACTCTTACCAATCAATAGACCTTTATCTGCCGATTCATCAACAAGATTTAAAACTAATTGATGCCAGGCTTTTGAATGTTCGCTAAGCATATACTGTTTATATTTTAAAATTAGTTCGATGTAGTGAGCCTGAGTATGGGCGATATATTCTAAATGTTCTCCACTCCAAAAATGGTTATTGTAATAGCCCCACGCTGAGTAACAAGCGTATTCTATATCTCCGGTTTCTAACCCACTTTTAAATGCCTCAAGTAAAGGTTTTCGTGTTTCCTTAATATGCTCTTTCCAGTGTCTGATAAAAATATTAAAGTGTAAATTAATTTTAGCTTGTAGTTCTATAGCATTAAATTGTTCCACCAGCTTAACTGCCAATTTGCCAAATTGATATCCAGAATCAATGTCAGACAGCGCTCCACAAAGCAGCATCCCATAAGTCACATACCCAAAAGCAGACTGAGGCGAATTACCATATTGGAGAGAAATATTGACCATTTTAAAGATAATCAGCGGAAAAAGCATGGGATTTGTCATAAAAGCAGCCGGAATGACAGCGATTAATATCCGCTGGGCTGCAAGCTTATATGGGTCAGTCATTAAAGGGAGAAAAGCTAAATCCTCAATCTGTTTACCACCTCTGGCTATTTTGTTGCGAATCAAGCCCATCATAATACTAAATTTTGTGGGATTTATAGGGAGGGATACTCCCAGTATTTTTAGGACTTGCAAAGCTATCTCTAGTGCTGCTTGTGGTTGGTTTTGCTGTAAGTAAAATGGGATTCTTAATTCATATACTTTGACTTTTTCGAGCTGATTTTTCGCTTGCGACAGAACAATTTCTGAGAGCTGTTGCGCTCGTCCAAAGTTAGTATTCAGGTATTCGGCTTCTAGTGTTTCTAAGTGGAGATCCCGTGTCAAATCGTAGTGACTTTGCCAACTCGATTCGGGCAGAAGTTCTAACCCTACATTCAAATATTTGACAGCTGCTTCATAAGCTGTCGCAGCTTTTGCTTTTCGCCCCGCTATTAAGTTAAAGTTGGCGAGTTCATCTTTTTCGGACTGCTGCGCCATGAATTCTACGCCCATATTTAACTGGTTGACAATATCAAATATATTCTCTTCCAGGGATTTTTCTGCGTATTGATGCAATAATAGCTTGCCGATTTTCAAGTGCGTTGCTTTTTTCTGATTTTCAGGAATCATTGAATAGGCGGCCTGTTGCACCCGGTCATGTAAAAATTTGTAGCCAACTCTCGATTCATCAAAAAGTAGCTTCCCCTGTTCTTCGGACTGAAAAGCAAGGGGAATTTTGTAGTCGTTACTAAGAGGTAAAATTAAACCTGCCTGAAGTGCTAGCCACAAATGATCCGCTGTTTCGAGCGGTAATTTTTTATTAACAATCGCGCAGACATCTAAGTTGAAACGGTTGCCAATACAAGCTGCTAATTGTAATATTTTTTGTGTAGCTTCTGGCAGTTTTTGAATATTTCTGGCTACAAGTTCGACAACATTATAATCAGCAATTCCCAGGGATTGAATCTGCTTGATGTCCCACTGCCAGTAACTTTGGATAAAATTAAACTTTAACAGTTCTTCAGAGTGAAGAGTATTAAAAAGTTGTGTTAAAAAGAAGGGATTTCCCTGAGTCTTATTGAAAAGTAAGTTTCCTAATTTGATTGAATTGTTATCTTCCTGAAGAGTGTCGGCGACTAATTGACGGACGTTGCTAATATCTAAAGCTTGGAGGACGATGTTATTCACAACCGCACCTGTTTTTTCAATCTCTTCAATGGTTTGAATCGTCGGATGAGTTGGACTGACTTCGTTATCTCGATAGGCTCCAATTAGTAACAGATATTCGCTATCGGTGTCTGTTATCAAGAGTTGGAGCAACTTCAGAGACGCTGAATCTGCCCACTGTAAATCATCGAGGAACAGAACAAGCGGATGTTCAGGTTTAGTGAATACATGAATAAATTTTTTATAAACTCGGTTGAAGCGATTTTGAGATTCAGTTGGCCCTAGCTGGGGAACTTCTGGCTGTTCGCCAATAATCAGTTCTACTTCGGGAATTACGTCGATAATTACCCGTCCATTTTGTCCCAAAGCTTCTACAAGTTGCTCTTTCCAAATTTCTATATTTTGTGAGTTTTCTGTTAATAATTGCCGGATTAATTCTTGAAAAGCTTGAATTAAAGCTGCATAGGGAATATTTTTTTTAAATTGGTCAAATTTGCCGGAGATAAAATAACCGCGCTGGCCCACTATTGGTTTATGAACTTCTTGCACAACGCAGGTTTTTCCAATCCCTGAATAACCACTGACGATCATCATTTCTGTTGAGCCAACTGCAACTCGTTTAAAGGCTGCCATTAGGGTTGCAACTTCTGTTTCTCGTCCATATAGTTTTTGAGGAATGAGAAATTGACCAAATCGATCCAATTTACCCGCTGTGAAATTTTTAATTTGTCCAGATTCTTCTAATTGTTTAAGGCATTCTTCTAAATCGGCTAAAAGTCCACGAGCACTTTGATATCTCTCTTCAGCAGTTTTGGCTAATAATTTCATTACGATGTCAACAACCACTTTGGGAATTTCTGGATTTAGCTGATTTAGTGACCTGGGTTGTTTTGCAATGTGGCAATGGACTAATTCCATGGGATCGTTAGAATTAAAAGGTAGCTGACCGGCAAGCATTTCGTAGAAGGTAACGCCAAGAGAGTAAAAGTCTGTGCGGTAGTCAATTGACCGATTCATTCTCCCAGTTTGTTCGGGAGACATATAGGCGAGTGTGCCTTCGATGTAGTTTGGGTGACTGATGGTAGGATTTTCTTTTTCTAGGCGGGTGGCGATGCTAAAGTCGATGAGTTTAATTTGCCTACTTTCTGGTTTGATAAGGATATTTTCTGGTTTAATATCTTTGTGAATAATTTGGTTTTGATGCAGTTTTCCGATAATTTGGGCGAGTTGAGTGGCGATTTCAAGAAAGTTAATTAAATTTGTTTTTTGGGATGTAATATATTGTTGGAGAGGCTGTCCGCCAAAATCTTCTAGAATCAGAGCAAGTTTGTGTTCATAAGGTTTTAATTCGATGGGCTTGATAATGCCTGGGATGTTTAAAGAGTGGAGGATTTGATATTCGTGTCTAATTCGGGCGATTTCTTCTATGGTCGGATACTCAGCTTTGAGAGTTTTAATGATGACAGGAGTGTGTTCTAGCTCGTAGCGACCTTGATAAATAACGGTTTTTGTACCTTCGTGGAGCGAGGCCATCAGTTGATATCCGGGTAGAGGGGTTCTCATTGTATATTTTTCAAAGGGGTACGGTACTGAAAGAGCATGATATTGATCAACTCAGAGTTGATCAATCGTCTTGTTAGTTTTTTATATTGTACCTTTGTATCGAAGATTACTTTCGATATAAAACAAAAACTTAAGATTTAATTAATTAAATCTTAAGTATTGACAAAAATATAGTTATCGGATAAAAAGTCGAAGCTTTATCGGAAGACAACCAGACTACCGCTGTTCCCTAATGTCTTACTCTGCGCCTATAAGTGTGGGGATTAAATTCTCTGAGGGGGTAGGAGCAGTCCCCAGAGCTACATCGCCCCAGCGCATAATACTGGCAGCAGAGCTACCTGAAAATCCGTGAGAATAAATCATCACTAAATCGTCTTTTCTGATTTTTTTCAAGCTGGCTGCATGATATAAAGCAGCTATAGCTGAAACCACAGAAATGTTGCCATATTTGGGAAAAATGTCGATAATTTTATCCCCTGGGATATTCATTTCTAAAGCGCAAAAATCGACATAACCTGCTGCTGGCGGGTAAAAAATAAAGTAGTCTATATCCTCCACTTTCTTTCCCGATTCAGACAAAACTTTTCCGCAGCATTGCTGGAAGTATTTAATGAATAAAGAAGTCGCATATTTCACAGTCTCTTTATTAACGGTAATGAGCCCTTTTACATTGCCCATGCTATCTACAGTAAATCTGGGATAAACTACTCCGCAGGTATCGTAAGTATTTGTTGAATAAGAATGAAGTAAACCTTGTCCTTCTTCTAATTTTTCAACAATGAAAGCTGCTGAGCCATCTCCAAGAGTGAATGAGAAAGAGTTGGTATATTCTATATGCTGAGAATAATTGCAGGATAAAGAAACTAACACCCTGTTATATCTTTTATCCCTGATTAAAGCAACAGCATTGTCTAAGGCTAACAGAGCGCCTCCACAGGTGGCGTTCAAATTCCAAGCGACACCTCTAAAGCCTAGTTCTTGTGCTATCGGAGTAGCGTTACCAATCACTAATTTTTCTGGGTACATCGCGCAAGAAATCAGCAAGCCCACATCGTTGATTTCTAATTTACTGGCTTGTAAAACTTTTTGGATGGCTCCACATTCAAGAGAAATAGAACTTTCGCCTTCAGCCAAAACTCTTCGCTCTAACGTTCCCCTGAATATATCGTCTCGGTACGGTTTTACCGCCTGTACCCAATTGGCATTTTCTTGAGTATCATTATCAAACAACCGTACTGTTTCATTCTTTTTCTCAAGTTCAGCTAAAAACTGCGGATGATTGTTTTTCCAGTAATCGTTAGTACGTACACATTCGGGAAAATTAACCGCAATTGCCCTGATTCCTACAGCTTGACTCATCTTGAAAATACTCCTTGGAACAAAATAAAATAACTGAAACTTTGGCTCTTTGCTAGATTGGATTGGCTACAGAAGGAAAAGAAAAAATATTTACTTTTTCCCTTTTCCTGTTTCTAAGTTCTAAGGTTTACAGCCAGTAACGAGAGAAACCTTAACTTTTCACGGATGGTATTTGGATTGCCAGTTCTTGCTCCCGCAAAACCCGCTTCAACACCTTACCCGTCGCATTTTTCGGAAGGGAATCAACGAACTGGATAAGTTGCGGCACCTTGTAAGCAGCAATCCGCTCGGAACAAAAAGCGATCGCATCTTGGGCTACCAGCAATTGACCGGATTTCAGCAAAATTTTTGCCTTGACGATCTCACCCTTAACCGGATCTGGAACCCCATACACCGCTACTTCAGCCACTGCTGGATGTGTAGCAAGGACGCGCTCAACTTCATTGGGATACACTTTAAAGCCAGAAACATTGATCATGTCTTTCAAGCGATCGACGATATAGAAATAGCCATCATCGTCCATCCAGCCGAGATCGCCTGTATGAAACCAACCGTTTTTCAAGACTTGGGCCGTTTCAACAGGGCGATTCCAGTAACCCAGCATCACATTCGGCCCGCGAATGACAAGTTCGCCCACTACCCCTGGCGCGACTTCTTTCCCATCGCGATCTATGGCCTGCATTTCCACATTTTCAATGGGCATCCCAATCGAACCCAATTTATATTTCAATTCGTGGTTGTAGCAAGCAAAGGGAGAAGTTTCAGTCAAGCCATACCCTTCATGGATCACCAAATTGTGAAGAGATTGCCACTTCTGAACTATCTCCGCTGCCATAGGAGCAGATGCACTAAAGTAGTAACGGACTGAACTAAAATCGCACTCAGACGGGTGCAGTTCTAACAGTTTGATGAATACTGTCGGCACGCCAAAAAACATCGTGATCCGTTCGCGAGCGATCGCGCTCAGAATTTCCGCTGGGACAAAACGGCGCTGCAAAACAATCGTTGCGCAAGCATTAAAAGCGCTATTGAGAATAGCGTTTTGACCGAAACAATGGAATAGCGGTAAGTACAGGAGCAACCGATCTTGTGGCTGCATTTTACAGCAGCGGTTTTTGGCATAAATATTGGAAATCACATTGCCGTGCGACAAAGTAGCCCCCTTGGGAAAACCCGTCGTTCCCGAGGTATAGAGAATCGCTGCTGGCTCATGTCGCTCCATTTTAATAGCCCGCGCTTCCGGCGAAGCATCTGCCATCATTTCTTCCAGACTGCTTCGTTTGTTCGCTTCACTTTCAGCAATCAAAATGTGTTCGAGATAAGCTAACTCCGCATCTGGGACTTGTCTACTCAATGATTCGGTGGTAATAACGACCTTAGCTTCACAATCATTAAGGATCAATCGAACTTCATCACATTTGAGCATCGCATTGATAGAAACTGCGATGGCGCCAATTTTAAGAATGCCCAAATAAGATATGACAAATTCAGGAATATTAGGAAGGATGATCGCAACGCGATCGCCCCGCTTGACTCCCAATCCTTGCAAACCATTAGCAGCGCGATTTACCAATTCGTTAAGCTGCTTGTACGTGAAAGATTTCCCTTCAAAAATCAAGGCTGCTTTGTGAGGGAAAAACTTTGCTCCTCGCTCGATATGCTCTGCAATGTTCATCCCTATTTCATCCTTTGTAAAATTGCGGCAAAACAATAGGTTTTGTTTTCAAGATTTGGATGCACTGGTGTACTGTGGTTAAGCCAAATCGAAAACCACTAACTAAAGCTTTTGAGAGCTTTTTCTTTTCTAAGGAAACATCCCCGACGTAACCAGGGCGAATTGCCTGACAAATTTGTTGCCAATCCTTCGGTTCAAGTTGATAGACTTTGACGCACTGGCACACAGTATGCGTCAAAAAACGTTGCTGATTTGACAAGTTTTCTGCTTTTTTACTTGGGGAATTTTCTAGCTTAAAAGCAGTTTCAGAGATTTTAGCTGAAATCTTGTGAGTAACCATTTTTGTGCGTTTCTAGTAAGGTTCAACAATTATTTGCAGCCGCAATTTTTTGACGGTTTGTGTGACGGACAAGCAGGCCTTAACGAGTTAAATTTTTAACTCATTTTTTACACCGTTTTGCAGGCTATTCTTAGCTACCAATTGATTGTTTTACGGAGGAAGAGGAAAAAAAGGCAATAAAATATTGTGATTTTTTTTGCAGAACTTCTTCCCCTTCCCTTTCCTACTTCAAACTTGATAAAATCTGGTTCACAGCTTGCACAATCTTTCCTTCCTGTGCAATGTCAGCAGCAATCAGGGCAATGTGTATATCTAAAGATTGCTCGTTGTCGTTCCAAATGTAAGATTTGTCAACATTCGGCGGCTGTCCCACAACTTCGCGCACAGCCTCATATAGCGGCAAACTAAGTGGCGACAAACACTCCCGCGCATCATAGTGACCTGCAACTTGATGGGTTCGCAAGTCAACAGCTTGGACAGCAAACATTAAAGCTACTGCCATATATTGCTGAAAGATTTCAATTGAGCGACGAGCTAAATTGGCTGAAGCGAATCCTTGGCTATTGATATTCTGATTGAATTGTTCAGCGTGAGTGGGAAAGCGGTCAGCAATTGAGTTTCCGTAAAAGGTCAACAACGGCATAATCGAGTTTCCAGTTATTTGCAGAGCTTTTAGACCCATGTTGACCTTACGGCTCGTGTTACCAACTAAAGACGGTGACAGCCCGTTATTAAATTCCGGTGCAACCAACAGCGCTATTTGCACATCCAGGTGCTTAGATAGCAAACCTAAAAGATATCGCAAACGATCCATTCCCACACCAACATATTGTCCGAGAAAATTGCCGCCGTGATAGCTGGCTTCATTCTCAACGTCGATCAAAGGGTTATCTGTTACCGAGTTTATTTCTACTTCAATCTGCTGAACAATATCTGCCAATCCATCAACAATTGGCCCCAGATATTGAGGCAAGCAGCGGAGCGAATAGCGGTCTTGAATAGGAGCTGCCCCCCGGTAGTCGTGCTTACCATCTAACTCGTTTCGGCTCAAGCACGAATCTGTAAGGAGTTCGATCATTTGGGAAGCTGCCCATATTTGACCAGAATGAGGTTTGAGGGCGTGAATAAAAGGATGAAACGATTGATTAGTACCCCCTAGCCCTTGAATCATTAGGCTATGAACGCCCATTGCTAGGGCAAGCAAGACTTGTGCGTCGCGGAGGCATAAGGCTGCTATACCAGTCATAACAGAGGTGCCATTCATCATTGCCAGCCCTTCTTTGGGGCGCAAGTGCAGGGGGGGTAAGCCAAGCTTCTCAAGCGCTTGTACACATGACATCTCCTCACCTTGAAAGTCAACGGTAAAGGATTTGTCCAACCCAATCAGGGATCCAGTAATGTAAGCCAGGGGTGTGAGGTCGCCGCTAGCGCCGATGGAGCCAAATTCATAAACGTGAGGTGTTACTCCTTCGTTGAGGAAGGTAGTCATGCGCTCCACCAGTTCTAAGCGGACGCCAGAGGCACCGTATAGGTGTGAGTTGATCCGCAGGATCATCGCGGCTCGGACATCTGCGATCGGCAACCGCTTACCAGCCCCAGCCTTGTGATAAAAGACGAGATTATTTTGTAGAGCAGTCGCATCTTCAGGAGAGATTACAGTATTTGCCATCCCTCCAAATGCGGTTGTCACACCGTAAATCGGCTTTCCCGACTCGACAGCATCCATAATGTAGTCGCAGGATGCCTTTACCCTCTGAGAAATTTCATCCCGATTCGTTAAATAAACTTGCGAGGACTTTCTGGCAACGTTGACTACTTCATCTACCGTCAGCGATCCGTTCCCCACAGTTACGTTACTCAAATTAGGCTCAGGCCATTGGGGTAATTTTGGAGAAATTTGCTCCGTTACGTTTCTTGACACTTTTTAGCTCCCAAATTCATAGATAGATGCACCCAAATGTGACTAATGTCACAACAAACTCGAAACCGGGATGTTCAGTTGACTCTCAATGACAGAGAAATATGACTTGACACCATACTCTGCCATTCGTAACCAAATCCTTCACTTTGCTTCATAAAACAAGCCGCAGCCATTAGACCTCACCGATAATCAGCCTGCAAGCCTTATTGCGTCAAGGCTGGAAACTTAAATTCGGTTGGTGTCTATTGTGATCAGGGCAAAATAAAGCTGCGCCGACACTACCTTAGGCGGGCAGGGTTATAATTGATTGAGTTATTAAAGCTGTGAGGCTGCTACTGGAGCAATTGACCGATTACTTAATTCAAGATACCACCGCTAAAGGCTAACCATACATTTTTGTTACAAAACGTTACAATGATTTCCGAAATTTTTAGGATGACTATTGAACGCTACGGGATATCTGGAAAACAGTTATCCAAGTTCTCAGGCGTTAGCGAGAACCATATTTCTGAGTTTCGACGGGGCAAGACTGGCATCTCTACGGAGGTGCTGTGGAAATTAATCGAGGCAATGGACGAGATTAAGCCGGGAGCCCGCGTTTACTTCTGTAAGCGCCTGACCGGGGGAGAGGGATTTGGCAACAGCACCCAGCTGTCAGTGCCAAAGCAACTAGAGTCTTTGTTAGATATGCAGATCTTGGTTGATGGGCTCTCTGACGACAGTTTAGCCTTGCTACTGATGGTGGTGGCGGCGCGGATTAAGAATGGTGTTTCCTCTCCTGCGAAGGGTTTTGAGCTAATTGGCTAATAATTTAACCGCTCGTTTGTGCAGGCAAGAATTCCACAGATATTGCCCCATTGCTGGAAGCCTTGCTGAACACGGCTTAAGAGAGATTACCCTGATTTCACTAATTTTTTTATCTGCTCGGAAAATTAGTGAAATCCTTTGAAACATCAAAAATTAGAAAAGAGCCGACACTCTCCCTTGAGACAAATTTAAAAGGATCTAAGTCTGACGGGTGACGACAAGAGTCAAAATCATAGATAAAATCAATGCTCTAGCCAATAGACTCCTCTCTCCCGAGTGCTAGCATCCCGTTTTACAAAATTTCAATATGGCTTCGATACCACATCGTCAGAATCAGTTGGCGTGCCATGACTGATGCCTCTGAACAGTATAAGCCTATACCAAAATCGCTATGTCTTCTCCTTGCTACTATATTTTTCGTCGAGAAGACATAATGAAATGGTCTGGAACCAAGAGTGATTTCACCATTTTTATTGAGAGATTCTACACTGCTGTCATTTGGCTGTATGTGCAGCAAACTCATTGAAATTGCCAACCCAGATTTGATTACCTTTAAACTTTGCAATTGTCATCTCCAGAAATTAGATACGGGTCAAGCTGGGGTTGGGGTTTCAAATTCATTTTGGGAGATTTCGGAAAGCTTCTCTACTCCTAGAACACGATTGACGTTGCTCAATAGGGGGATGAATTACGTGGGGACAGGCACATCTGTAAATTTTAGGTAGTGCAGTAGCAAACGAACTGAGTGCCTCAGCATTTCTATAGGCTTGGAATAGGACACACTCTTACGATGCAGCCTTGGGAGATAGTGGGGCAACGCCCGTGTTCTCTCCCTCTATCGGTGTCATATAGCTGGCAAAAGTATAGTCATTTATTGCACATGACATGGGAGGCGTTAAGTCCCTCCCCCTTCACTTTCACTTTGAGCGGATTAACCCGCATTGGCCCAACTACGCAGCTCTCTATCCCATTGCTGAACGCATTTGGGATTGCTTTTCTAAGGATGTTATACGCAGCATTAACATCAGAATTAATTAATTGACCGACTGATGTTTTGTACAAACCTCTCTTGATTCGCTTACCCTGGAACACAGGGTCTTTATCGGTTTTTCCGTAAACAGGGAGTGGGTCTAGATTCAGAAAATTAAAGTCGGCGACCCTCTCACGAGAGCCGCCGCTCTCCAAAACCGTGCGTGAAAATTTCTCTTCACACGGCTCCTCAATGACTCGGTGATTGTCACTCATACCGCGTTACCAACATATC